>Ga0193717_1001084_pt1 | contig 17054 bp, 9 predicted proteins | sample U2c2metaG_FD_145900 | JGI IMG/M metagenome (GOLD analysis project Ga0193717, IMG submission 145900) | Soil microbial communities from a riparian zone of the East river system, Colorado, United States - U2c2 | ecosystem: Environmental > Terrestrial > Soil > Riparian zone | place: USA: East River... | reverse complement strand
GTAGGCAGCGCAAGCTATAGGACGGTGAAACATCTGTGTACCAGAGAAATTGCGAGATTGCTCAATCCTGAAACCTGCTGGCAATGATTCGGCCGTCCGTAGCGTGCGAGTTCGCATCCAGACTATTGACCTCAATCAACAGTTCAAATCTTCCTTTAGTGCCGTAACGATTGATTGCTTCCCGAATTACATTCTCGATATCGTCGCTGTCGAATAGCATTTCAGCGGCGGCTTGCGTCCCAGTTGCGTCGAGACCTTGTAACAGCAAGACATGTCCGTTCCTGTTCAGATTTGGGACCATAGCAACTACCGCGTAGGTTTTATGCGTTGTGCTGGTTGTCATAGATTCGTATGTCCTCGTCTCCCGTCCAACCGGATGCTGATTGACGATCCAGAAGCGACTGTCGCTTGGTCGATTTACGAAATGAAAGTTTAGCTTGTCGCTGAAGATTTCGTCCCAAGGGTTGCTATAGCTGGAACCTAACAAAATTGCATTGCCATTTCGCAAGTCGTCGAGGCGCACGTTCCTGGCCGCACGGATAACAAAGCGGCCCGCATTCGCTTCCGGCAGACGCTGGAGTCTCGATACGATCTCCAGATTGAGGACGCTTGTGTATGTTTGATCCTTGAGGTAAGCCATTGAAAGATGGCTATCTAAATCATTGGATGAGAACCAGCTTACATATTCCGCCAACGAGAAAGTTCGGCGATTCGATTGCTGCAGAATCACAAAGCCTATATCCCCCGGTACGACGATGGTATCCCGATCGGGGCGGAATAATTGAGTCCACAACGGATGTAGCAGACTGCTACGTTCTGCAACCGGAAGAGGATGCGTTGTCCAACGTGCGACTTTAAAAAGTGCGGCCGAATAGGAAGCAAGTACCAGGATTGCGGCAGACAGACACCAGGCATACCTCTGCCAGGACGTCCATGCTTCGAACTTTGTCAAAGCTACGTTCTCATTTGCGGGTGGGGTGACAATTGTCGCTCCAGCGGCTGTCGATTGCGATTCAACCGTGCGGAACACAGGAACGTACGTTCCCTTGGGGATCTCAACGCGAACCATGTCGTCCGCTCCGTCCTCTTCATAATATCCCTGCAGCCGCTTTCGAAGGTGTCTCGCATAGGTTCGAACAATATTGTCCTGCCGCGGGTCGAAGTCCGGGCTACGTTGAAATACGGATCTACCGATCTCGTACTCCGGGATGCGCACCATCCCGTCATCCAGCGCGCGCCGGGAGACGTGCATGAGGAAGGCCGAGAGCAGGGGGGCTTTTGAAAAGTGACTGCTGGCCAGGATGCGGTACACTGCTGCGTGTTCTGCACTCGTAATGAGCGGAGCAATAGAAGTCACATCAGGCCCAGAGAGCAGGGCTTCTGCCATGGGGTTGAACCTCGCAGCGAACGGTCTCGCGCGACCTTTAGCTTAGTGTTCAGTTGTAAACCGTGTATTAACAGATTCACGCATTTGTAACTCTCCTGGATAAGTTTCAACCAGATGAGCACGTATACACCCAAGTGTATGGGGGGGGCCATCTGCTCGTCGTGGGCGCCGTGTCTTCAAATTTTCACATTTGGCCAAGATATTGAGAACGTGCGCTATCGACTTGAGTTTCACAGGAAAACGAAGTGTTAACACGTCGCCATTCACTTGAAATGCTCATCTTCGCTAGATAGGTTCGGCATATTCCGCAGCATGATTCCGACGATAGGAACCGAATCCCAGAAGTTACTTTTATCCATTGAGGTTGGCCATAATGATCGCTTCTCGTCTCCGCTTTCTCGCGCTTGCTTTGTGTCTACTTCTGCTGCCGGCGGCTCTCCTGGCGCAGGCGGGCGTCGCATCGCTCTCCGGACTGGTCTCGGATCCATCGGGTGCCATCATCGTCGGTGCACAGGTTACCGAGACGAATTTGGATACCCAGGCTGCGCGCAGCACGATTACCGACCACGCTGGCTACTTCACCTTTGTCGGTCTTCCTGTTGGTCACTATCGAGTGGCTGTCAATCAAGCTGGTTTTCGAACACAGGAGACCACCCTCCTCCTCGATCCGTCTGAGCACGCTCGCCAGGACTTCCACCTCGCTCTCGTTGGAGCCAACGCTCAGATCGAGATCAATGAGACTCAACCGGAACTCGCGCGTGACGACTCCTCCATTGGAACGGTCATCGACAATGAGACGATCGTTGGCACGCCACTCTTCCAACGCAATTGGGACGACCTCATCCGGCTCGTTCCGGGCGTCCAAATGCAACGATTCACGCAACAGAGTGGCAGCAGCGTCTCCGGCAGCACCGGTTTGTTTGTCATTCACGGGATCGGCAACGAGCAGAACGACTATATTTTGGATGGTGTCGACAACAACACCTTCTCCGAGAACCTGCAAGAGCTCTCTGCGTCCGCTTCCCGCCCATCGGTCGACGTTATCGGCGAGTTCAAGCTTATTAGCAGCCCGTACACCGCCATATACGGCCGCAGTCCTGGAGCCCAGGTCGACGTGACCACTAAAGGTGGGACGAATCAGTTTCACGGTCTACTGTTTGAATATCTTCGTAACCGCGTCTTCGACTCGAATGACTACTTCACCCATGGGGCGGGCCTGACCAAACCCAAGGAAATCCAGAATCAGTTTGGCGGCAACTTCGGCGGCCCGATCCTGCATAAGCGCCTCTTCGGGTTTTTCGATTATGAAGGGACTCGTATTCGCCAAGGTGTTACTCGTATCTCTACGGTTCCGTTACCTAACGAGCGCATCGGCGACTATAGCCCTGCCACTGCAGCTCGGGTTGGTGTCACCTACCCAACAATCCTTAACCCGCAGACCGGTGTGCCGTTCGCAAACAACCAGGTTCCAGCGTCCATGTGGGATCCCTTCGGGAAGAAGATACTCGACGCTTTCCCCCAGAGCAACCTGCCGGGCAACTTCAACAACTACGCCCGGACCGGATCAGTGGTTGACGATACCGACAACTATGACGGGCGTGTCGATTGGAACGCCAGTGATAGGGACACTGTCTTCGCTCGCTACACTTATTCCAACCGGATTCGCGATGTTCCTGGCTACTTCGGCGGCATCGCCGACGGCAGCAGCACCTCGTCCTGGGGAAACTCCACGCTCAAATCCTGGGCGTCAGTTCTGGGCTGGACGCACATCTTCGGACCCACACTTACAAACGACTTCCGCTTCGGCTTTGTCCGGAACTATTCCTATGACCAGCAGCAACCCTTCGGTCTAAATGCTCCCTCGGACTATATCCCCGGAGTACCTTTCAATCCGGCAACGGCTGGGGGTATCGGTATCACGCAGTACGTCAACCACGCTATTATTGGATCTCCAGCCTTTCTTCCCAAGCAGCAGGTGCCACAGCAGTTCCAGTACACCGATACCGTCTCCTGGACCAAAGGCGCGCACTTCCTACGCTTCGGGGCGGATGTCCGTGCTCCCATGCGCAATCTCTACGAAGATCAGAACTACATGAATGGCGGCCTCGCCTTCGCGGGCGTCTTCTCTGGCGACTCCTACACCGACGGTCTACTGGGTTACGTCTACCAGGCCGGCCTTTCCAATGTTTTCTTTGTCGACCAACGCATGTGGATGGCCTCCGGCTTCGCTCAGGATGACTGGAAGGTGACTCCAAAACTCACGTTGAACCTCGGTTTGCGCTATGACTTCGCCACCCCCCCATACTCAGCGAAGAACCAACTCGCTAACTTCGATCCCAGCGGTTCCGGTTCCCTGGTTACGGCCTCAAGTGGCTCGCTTTTCAGCCGCAGCCTGGTCCAGGTGAACGACACGGACTTTGCGCCGCGTGTGGGTGCCGCATACTCGCTTGGGAACAAGACGGTGATTCGGGGCGGCTATGGCATCTACTATCTTCTGTTCAAACGCGCCGGCAGTGAAGATCAGCTCGCCCTCAACCCGCCGGGTCTGCTGGAGGTCACGCTCAACCCCAGTGGCAACAAGCCAGCTTTCTTTCTCCAGAACGGTTTTCCGGCGAACACGCTGAATCCCGCCAATGTCAGCCTGTCCACTCTTCATATCCATGCCATGCAGACTGCGTCGCCCACGCCGTCTACCCAGGAGTGGAGTATGGGCTTTCAGCGTCAACTACCCGCAAATATGGTTCTAACGATGGACTATGTCGGAACCAAGTCTTCGAATCTCGACATCATTCATGATCTGAACCAATACATTCCTGGCACTAAGACCTTGCCCTATTCCAATTTCGGTTACCTTGAGTATTCGCAGGCAAATGGAGTGGGCAACTACAGCGGTCTTGAGGCTTCTGTGCAGCGTCGCTTCAACCATGGGCTTTCGTTCGAGGCTGCCTATACCTGGTCCAAAAATACGGGAACCACCTACTACCAGACCTTCAGCAATGCTCTGAGCGGCTCAGATGTCCCCCAGCATCTTGTGCTTTCCTACCTGTTCGAGCTGCCCTTCGGCCATAATAAAGAGCTCCTGCACTCAGGCGCAGGCGCTGCACTTCTCGGCGGCTGGCGCACCTCGGGCGTCTACAGCTACTCATCAGGAAGGCCGTTTACAGTCACATCGGCCGGAAATTTCAGCAGCAACATCGATATCAACGGAAATGCAACCTCGCTCCCCAACATAATTGGCACTCCGAAGATCGTAGGAAATGTTAATTGCTGGTTCTACACCTCGCGTAACAAGAGCTGCGTGGCACTTTCTCCCAACGCCACCGATGCCTATGCTCTCCCCACCACTGCAAATCCTTATGGCAACGGCAGCATTAATAATCTGCGCGGGCCAAATACCAATGTGTTTGACTTTGCTCTGATGCGCGACTTCGATCTTCACGAGAGAACGAAGCTCCAGTTCCGTTGGGAGGTCTTCAACCTAACGAACAAGACGCTTTTCGCGCAACCTGACTCAGGTCTTAGCGATAGCAACGTCGGGACCATCACCTCACTCGCTGGTGATCCTCGCATCATGCAGTTCGCACTTCGCCTGTCGTTCTAACATCACACTCGCCGCTGGGCCTCTCATTCTCGAGGTCCAGCGAACGATTTCAATAGTTGCATCGTCTTCGCACCTCAGCGAGGAGAACGCAAAAGGAGTCAAGCATTGCGTCACAAAGTCCTCATACTTCTAGCTCCGTTGGTGGCATTCGCCCTTTTCTTTTCCACCGCTCGTGCCCAGAGCCCAGATCTTGACTTCCTGAATCACAATCACCCCATTCTGGATGCGCACAACTGCTATCCCTACCAAGGGCATTGGAGCGACCGTATCCAGCGCGCTCTCAACTCCGGTTTCCCCGTATCGATCGAGCAAGACCTCGCCTGGTATGTCGACCCCACCACCGGCAAAGGCCGCGTCGTGGTGTCCCACACTCCACACCCGACTGGTGACGAGCCGACCCTTGAAGACTATTTCTTCAAGCAGGTCCGCCCTGTCATAGAAAGAGCCATTGCAGAAAACAAACGCAACCAGTGGCCACTGATCGTCCTCCACTTCGATTTCAAGGATAATCAGCCTGACTTACTCGAAGCCGTCTGGCAGGTCCTCGGACGGCACGAAGACTGGCTGTCGACCGCCGTAAAGACCAGCGATCCTAATAAGCTTTCGCCGATCGACCGCAAGCCCGTCATTGCGGTTACCGAGGAGGCCGACGAACAGCAGAAGGTCTTCTACGACGACCTGGCCGTCGGTGCCCGCCTCCGTCTCTTTGGCTCCGCGCACACGCACAGCACGCCGAAAAGCATGACCAAAGAACAACTCATGCACTGGGCCGTCAACGTCACGCCTGAAGAACTACTTAACGAGCCGCCTACAAACTACCGCCGCTGGTGGAACAGCTCGTGGTACACCGTGGAGGAGGGCGGCGAACCCGGCGCCGGCGACTGGACTCCAGCCGACAACCAACGTCTGCGCGCGCTTGTCGACCATGCTCACAAGATGGGCTACTGGGTGCGCTTCTACGCCTTGGACGGTTTTGCTCCCGCTGACGATCAGGGTTGGGGGCCGGGCTACAACTTCGGCTCACGCGAGGCTGTCGTCCTGCGTTGGAAGGCAGCGATCGCAGCCGGGGTCAATTTCATCGCAACGAATCAGTACGAAGCGCTCGCCACCTATCTCAAGCAGGACGCAAAGGAACTTCGCCCTGCGTCATCGACCACCGCAGCGAGATAGGTGCTTACCTTCCAGCGCTTTCACCAAGAAACCACGTTCTTATGGGATACCGGATGATCTTCACGGCGCGCCAAAGGCGTATCCTTCTCTACATTCTCTTTTCCGCGCTCTGCAGCCTTAAGGCCATCGGCCAATCTTCCCAGCCTCTGCAAGAAGGCGATCTTCGCGCGGTCGTAGTGCTCATGCGTCACGGCGTGCGAACGCCTATCGAAAGCGAGACGCGATCCAGCGCCTACAACTCGCAACCCTGGCCCGCATGGCCGACGGAGCCCGGGATCCTTACCCCGCACGGTGGCCAGGCGCTGCGCCTGCTCGCCGACTTCTACCGTGCGCGATATCCCTCGCTGCTACAGTTCAACTCCTGCGATCATCCCGGAATCTACGTCGAAGCGAACACCGCGTCACGCACCATCGCTTCCGCCAAAGCACTCCTACCCGGTCTGTCGCCGGAATGCAACGTTCGGGCCCATTTCTTCACCAATCGTTTTAACCCTCTCTTCTCTCCTTCAAACAGCAGGGACGTCGATCAACAACGCGTCACAGACCCAACTTTAGGCAGAATGGCAAACCAGCCCGAATGGTTTACCAGTGCGTTTGTTCGTCCGCTCGAAGAAATGCACCGTGTTCTTACCGACTGCGATGGCCCCACCTGCGACAAATCCAAACCTGATTTCCGTACTACCCGCGTACAGAATGGTGCCGCTACGATCCGTGACCCGCGTAATGAAAGCCCCGTCACCCTCGGCGCCGACTTCGCCGAAAACTTCCTGCTCCAATACACCGAGGGCATGCCCATGTCGCAGGTCGGGTGGGGCCGCGTCTCCCGCGCAGACCTCAACGATCTGATGCAGATGAACACGCAGTATCACGACTTTATGCTCCGCACCCCGTATGGAGCTCAGGTGGCCGCCTCCAACCTCGCTGCACACATCCGCGACACCATCCTAAGCGCCGCCTCCGGCAAGTCCACGCCTTACCAGATCGGCACCACGGACGACCACTTCATCCTCCTCGACGGGCACGACTCCAATCTCTCTTGGCTCGGCGGTCTGCTACGTCTCGACTGGCTGTTACCGGACCAGACCTGCAACGGAACTCCACCCGGAAGCGCCCTCGTCTTCGAGATCCGTCGCAGCCGCGTTGGCGGTTCTGCAACCGTGCAGGTTCTCTTCATCAGCCAGACTCTCGACCAGATCCGTGAACTCCATACCCTGACAGGCGCCGAACAACCTTCTATCGCGCCAATCTTCGTTCCCGGTTGCAGTGGCCCGGCGCCGGCCTTCGCCTGCTCTGTAGAGGAATTCGCCCGAGTCGTCGACTCCGCTATAGATAACCGCTTAGTCGTGGCCTCTCCCAAATGAACCAGTCCCTACTCAAGTCATTCGCCACCATCTCTCTACTCACCGCTCTGGCGCGGCCCGTGTGTGCCGATCCCGTCGATTGGGTCAATCCCTACATCGGCACAGGCAGCGGCCCCATCGGCTACGGCCGTACCCAGCCCTTCGTCACATCTCCCTTCGGCATGACCAGTTGGACACCGCAGACCCGGCAAAACCAGCAGCCCGGCCTCTCCTACAAATACCAGGACAAAACCATCTCGGGTTTCATTGGCACCCACCAGCCTGCGCTCTGGATGGGCGACTACGGATATGTCACCGTCATGCCCGAGATCGACGCGCTCAAATTCTCTCCAGCCGACCGCAAACTACCCTTCGCTCACCATGACGAGACCGTCCGTCCCGACTACTATTCCGTCTCCATGGATGCCGGTCGTTCCCGCGTCATTCGCACCGAGATGACGGCGACCACCCGCTGTGCTTACCTGCGCTTTACCTTTCCCACGAACGACTCATCCCTCATCCTCGTCGAAGCCTCCCGCCCCGGTATAGCCGGTTATGCCCACGTCGACTCTGCCGCCCGCGAGATTACCGGCTTCAACCCCGACCGCATCGACTCCGGTCTCGGTCCCATGAAACTTCCCAACTTCAAAGGGTATTTCGTCATTCAATTTAGTAAGCGCTTCGCAGACGCTGGTACTTACCCGAATCAGCCGCACCCTGATCTTGCGACCGGTGCCTTCGCCAAATTCCATACCACCAAGGGCGAGGTGATTGAAGCTCGCATAGGTACTTCATTTATCAGCCTGGATCAGGCCCGCAAAAACCTCCAGGAAGAAATCCCCGGGTGGAACTTTATTGCCGTCCAGCAGTCGCTGCGCCGGCAATGGAACGCAAAGCTCGGTAGAGTCTCTATTGCAGGAGCCACGGAAGATCAGCGCCGTATCTTCTACACCGCGCTCTATCACTCCATGCTTTATCCCCGGACCTTCTCCGAGCACGGCCGCTACTACAGCGCATTCGACGATAAGATCCACCCAGGCTCCTCCTACACCGATTACTCCATGTGGGACATCTTCCGCGCCGAGTTCAGCCTGCTCACTCTCGTTGCGCCCGAGCGCATCGGCGGCATGACTCAGGCACTCCTGCAGGACTATCAAGAAGGTGGCTGGATGCCCAAGTGGCCCAACCCCTCCTACACCAACATCATGATCGCCACCCACGCCGACTCCCTTGTGGCCGAGGCTGTCAACAAAGGTTTCACTGGCTTCTCGCCGCATCTTGCCTGGGATGCCGTATACAAAGATGCCATGACTCCTCCTGACGGAGATACTACGCGCTCATGGCACGACCGTGAGCCCCACACACCCTACGAGGCCCGCGCCGGACTCACCTATCTCAAAACCCTCGGCTACATCCCTGCCGACAAGACAGCAGAGGCCGCCTCCAGCACTCTCGAAGACGCCTATGACGACTGGTGCGTTGCCCAGGTGGCGAAGTCGCTCGGTCGCACCGCCGACTACAACTTCTTCCTTCAACGGTCACTCAATTACAAGCACCTCTTCAATCCCCAGACCGGCTTCATGCAGGCCCGCAATTCAGACGGCTCATGGGCCAGCCCAGCCGCGGGTTGGACTGAAGGCGGACCCTGGGTCTATACGTGGGACGTTCTGCACGATATCCCCGGCCTCATCCAACTCATGGGCGGCAAGGAGAAATACAACGCCCAACTCGATGCCTACTTCGCAGGCGACTACAACTGGCACAGCAACGAGCCCAGCCACCACGTCGGCTATTTGTATGACTTCGGCGGACAGGCGTGGAAGACCCAGCAGAAGGTCCGTGAGATCGCAGATGATGAGTACGCGAATCGGCCCTCCGGCCTCGACGGCGATGACGACTGCGGACAGATGTCCGCCTGGTACATCTTCACCGCGCTCGGCTTTTACCCGGTCAATCCTGCATCCGGCGACTACATGATCGGCAGCCCGCTCTTCACGCGTGCCACACTGCGGCTCGGCAATGGCCGCCTGTTCAACGTCATCGCCGACGACAACTCCGCGACCAATGTGTACATCCAATCGGCCACCCTCAACGGCAAGCCGCTCAGCTCTCCCGTCATCCGATACCGCGACATCCTACAGGGAGGCACGCTGCACTTCGTCATGGGAGCCAAACCGTCGGATTGGGCCTCTGCCTGGTCACCTTCGCCTCTCCAATAGATCTAATCTGCTAACCAGGGAAGGAAGCCTCATGCCCGGAAGAATCCTGCTCATCATCGTCCTCCTGTTAGCAATCGCGCCCACCACCCGCGCACAGGGGCACCCCGGCTTTAGTGGAACCTGGAGGCTCAACCTCGACAAAAGCGACTATGGCGACTTGCAAGGTCCGGAGACTCGAATCGACGTCATCGAGCAGCACGATGACCATGTGAGCGAACGCGTGACCGCTGAAGGCCGTCATCGGAAGCAGCAATATACGCTTCTATTCGCCACCGATGGCAGCGAAACGGCGTTACCTCCTGAAACCAGGATGGGCTCCGTCACCATCCTCCGCGTGTCTGCCAGGTGGCAAGGCGAGGCATTGGTCGTGAAGCAAACCCTGCGGTTCCAAGGTACCCCTCTGGTGGGGATAAATACGTACACGCTGTCCGGCGATCAAAAAACGCTCACGATTGCAGTCGCGCTTGGGGGTGGCAGTATCCCAGTCGCGACGTTTGTCTTCGATCGGATTTGACGGTTGAACTCGACGGCGCGCACGAGTGATTTTCAAGAGCTTTCCTCTTTTCCTTACTGAGACGATAACTTCCCGCCTGCCCGCGATTCAGGCGTGAACCGACGAGAATGGCGTTTGCCGAATAGATTTAGCCATTATCTCAATCAATCATGGTCTCCTTGACGTTCTACGAACGATTCTCATGCATATTCTTCCGGACACTGACCGGTCATCGTCGAAGTTTCAGGGACTTCTTCAGAATCCTTTCATCTCTTCTATGCAAAATGAAGATGAGGGACTTATGTTAATAGTTTTGGGGCGGAAACATTCGAATTTTCTGATTTTGCGGACTTTTGTAGGCGTGTCAGTTCTCTGGCTGTCATTTGCTGGAACAATATTGCAGTCTCAAACGAGCACGGGCAACTGGCATGCAAATGGTGGTCAGCAACAACCGTCAGCGTCCGATCTGGAGACCCCGGTGCGGCAAGTGCCGGACCCCGGAACGATCACTACGAGACAGACCATCAGTCCTGCCGGGACCCAGAGCGTCTTTGAAAGCCGCGTCTATGCAATTACCTTTGGAAACTCCTCGAGGGAGTTATACGCAGCGACAGCAGGCGTGCTTTATAAGCTCGACTGGCAATCGAACAAAGTCCTGGAGAAATTGAAGACCACGGCGCCCGGACTGCAGGGTTTGACCTATGATCCGGCCTCTCAATCGGCCCTCATGACCGTAATTCGGGCGGACAAGAATGTAGAACTGGTCCCGAAGTGGAGCGGAGGCGCTCAGGCAGCACCAATTCCGCTCGGACAGAATGAGATTGCCGAGGTTGCTATATCGCCTGCCAATGCACCCGGGACACACTATGGAGTCGTCGCGCTGACCTTCAATAATCAGGCCGCAATCCTAGATCTTTCTTCCGGCACGGTTCTCTCAAAGGTAAAAACTGGAATTGCGCCGTTCGGCGCGATCATAGATACCAAGAACACGACCGCGTATGTCAGCAACTGGGGTGGAAGATTTCCGCGTCCGGGCGATTTAACTGGAAAGATGGGACCTAAGCTTGATGCGGATAGGATGGTCGTCGATGTGCGTGGTGTCGCGGCCTCGGGAACGGTCTCTCGAATCGATTTGACGACGGGAAAGGTAACTGCTGAGATTGAAGTCGGTCTCCATCCGACTTCGTTGGCACTCGATGATACGCGCCACTTCCTCTATGTCACGAACAGTAATTCCGACACGATCTCTGTTATTGACACGCAGAAGAACGTGGTCGTAGACACTATCTCTGTTGAGCCTTTCATTCACGACGTGGCGGGAATCGCGCCCGAGGCACTTACGCTTTCAAAGGACGGGAAGCACCTGTATGTCGCCTGCGCCGGTATCAATGCGGTCGTAGTGTTTGGGCTGAATGGCTCCCATATGAGAATGGAAGGTCTGCTTCCTACCGGCTGGTATCCTGACTCGATCCAACTCAGCCCGGATGGGAAATATCTAGCCGTAGGAACGCTCCTCGGAGTAGGTTCCGGCTGGAAGCGAGCTCCATCGAGACGCTGCCTCACGATTTCGCCAAACTGCAGGTATGTTCATAGCAATCGGGGCACAATCCATGTCATCGCCATTCCTGGCGCATCGGAGCTCCAACGATACTCCGTTGCGGTTGCGGAGAACACCCGCCTACGGCTCAAACAGAAGGGCGCTGCAGAACCGATTGAGAAAACCTCAGCATCGAATCAAGCAATGCCTGTGCCACTACGTGCCGGTGATCCATCCCCAATCAAGCACATTATCTACGTCATCAAAGAGAACCGTAGTTACGACCAGTTCTTTGGTTCTCTTGGAAAAGGCAACGGCGATCCATCTTTAGAGCAATATTCGGACGATGTCATTCCCAACCATCGGAAGCTGGCCAGAGATTATGTGCTTCTCGATAACTTCTTCGCTACTGGTGGGAACAGCGGCGATGGACATCAATGGGTTACACAAGCCAGCGAAACGGACTATAACTACCTGCCAGGTTATGGTGGGCGCAGCTATGCCGAAGACGGCGATCCCATGGATGGCGCACGTGGAGGCTTCATCTGGAATGCGGCAGTCGAAGCAGGGAAGACCTTTATTGATTTTGGCGAATATACGGGGGATGATGCGCGAGAGTTTCCGATCCAGACGAAGGAACGGTTAGGGTTCCTCGAACACTTCAAGAATGATGCGGCATACGTTCCCAGTATTCCCAACAAGGCGAACATGGATTCTATGGATCCGTATCTCGTGAAGGACTATCCGCTTTGGTCCTTGGGCGTGCCGGATGTTCTTCGCGCACGCATTTTCACGAAATACTTGAAGCAGTGGGAAACCAAAAACAGCATGCCCGACCTGGTCATGGTGCAATTGCCCGCAGACCACACAGCAGGCACCCGGCCGGGGTTTTCAACTCCCAAGGCATGTACGGCCGATAACGACTATGCACTGGGAATGCTCGTCGATGAGGTATCTCACTCGAAGTTCTGGGAATCGACGTTGATTTTGGTCGTAGAGGACGACGCGCAGGATGGTGTGGATCACGTTGATGGACATCGTACCGTTGCCTTGGCTATTAGCCCATATATCAAACGCGGCTCTGTTGACTCCACCTTCTATTCACAGCCAAGCATGCTCAAAACGATCGAATTGATTCTGGGATTGAAAAACATGTCCCTCTTCGATCTCATCGCGAATGACATGCGAAACAGCTTTCAGGCTCAACCAGACCTAACTCCGTACACGGTCCAGGTGCCCAAACAGTCTCTCTATGAAGTCAACCCTTCAATGCAGTCGCTTTCTGGGCAGGCACGAAGAGATGCGGAGGCCTCTCTTCGGATGAACTTTAGTGTCCCAGATGCCGCTCCGACGGAGAAGCTAAATCGAATCTTGTGGAGAGATGCCAAAGGTTGGAATGCGCCATACCCGAAAGTGACTCACGCTGTTTTTGCGCCTTACTCAAACGATCTCGATGACGATGAAAAAGAGGAAAGGTACAAACATAGATAAATAGATGTCGACGGCCCCAATAGCGAAGAGTTAGGGATGTGTTGACCAAAGGTTTGGTCAACACATGCGCGTTTTGAAGGGTCCGTCCTGTTGGCTCGCGCTTCGCAGCCCAGAAGCCGAAGTTGGAGGCTTGCAAGCTCACGAACGATGCGCACATGCTTCGGGACTAGAATCGACTTGTGCGAATCCCTATCACCGCTGCAAACCTCCTCTTGTTGCCGTTCTTCCTGGTTCTGACTGGCTGCGGCAAGCCCTCTTTGGATGTGCTCCCATCCTTGACAACCATCGGGCAGGCAACGCCCATCGCCGTCCACGTCCACGATACCCACGGTATTAGCAAGCTCACTGCCACCCTAACGCAGAACGGCGTCCAGTACCCGGTCTGGCAATCCACTGCTGCTTCCAAAAGCACTGACACTACATTCAACTTCAATGTGGGTGCCAAGACTACACCGCAACTGCGCGATGGATCCGCCCGCCTTATCCTCGAAGCCACGTCCGGAGGTCTATTCCACAGCACCACACACTGGGAGCGCGAGGTTAACGTGGTCATCCAGCCGCCCGTCGTCGGTGCGGACTCGGACCAGCACTACCTGTATCTCGGAATGGCAGATTTGGCCACCATGAACGTCACGGGTCCCTACACATCCGCGGGCGTGCGGGTCGGTAACCAGACCTTCCGTGCCTGGCCGATGCCCGGCGGCAAGCCCGGCCTCTTCTCTCTGTTCGCCTTTGCCTGGAACATGCCTCCCGGCACTACACCGCTGGCCTATGCTTCGAACACAGCCGGCAACGATGTGACTACGCCGCTGACCGTCGTCTTCCCCAAGAAAGAACAACCCGTCTACACTCAACACGAGATACAGCTCACTGACCAATTCATACAAAAGGTCCTGGGCGAACTTGATCCCAACGGCACTGGTGATCCCGTGGAACGCTTCGTCAAGATTAACACCGAGATGCGCCAAGCCAACAACAAGACTCTGACCGACCTGCGCCTGAAGACAGTCGATCGGTTTCTCTGGCATCAGCCCTTCACACGCCAGTCGCACTCCCAGGCCGAGGCCACCTTCGCTGATGTGCGCATCTATATCTACCATGGCAAGAAGATCGACCAGCAGGTGCACCTCGGTTACGATCTCGCCGTCACCCAGCATGTCGGCGTCGAAGCCTCGAATGACGGTCGTGTCGTTTGGGCGGCTCCCCTCGGCATCTACGGCAACTGCATCGTTGTGGACCATGGGTATGGCCTGCAGACCATCTACGGCCACCTAAGCCGGATCGACGTACACGAGGGCGATATGGTCAAGCGCTCGCAGATTATGGGACTGAGCGGCATGACTGGGATGGCAGGCGGCGACCACGTCCACTTCGCTATGCAGCTCGATGGTGTTCAAATCGATCCCAAAGAGTGGTGGGACGCGCACTGGATTCAGGATCACGTCGAACGCCGCGTCGATCTGCCGACTTCGGCAAATAATTGCACGGCTAGTTGAGGATGAACGATATGGGACCTAGAAGTCGATATCGGTAACGGCGAGTCAGCTTGTAGTGACTACTCCGTATCCGGCAACAAAGCGAGACGGTATTGGTTTGAGCCGCAGCGCAGGGAGAACTTATCTGTATCCCGATGTCTGACGACTAAAACTTACGTCTGTTGCGCTCGTAGGTGCTCGCTAGAAAACTTCGGTTTCTCACGGAAACGGCGGTACCGGTCAAGAAGGGATGCTGGTCCGCGGGCTCGGAGGAAGACGAGGTTTCCTTCGAACCTCTTCTCGTCGATGATCGCTCCGCCTTCGAGCGAGGCGAGAATGGCGCCTTCGGATTGCGGGAGCCGAAACTTGGATTCGACGAGCGGGTCGACCACGAGCGCGGCATCGATGGCAACCAGGAGTTGTTCCAGGCCGGTGTGTTGAATCGATGAGACGGGAATCGCCTCGCGATCGGTGAAGAGATGAGCGAGTTCCTTGGGCGGAACGAGATCGACCTTGTTCAAGACCTGGATGAGGGGCTTGGTCGAGACTGCAAGCTCGGCTAAGACTTTTTCAACCTGAATTTTCTGCTCTTCGCGGATGGGGCTGGAGGCGTCTTGGACGTGAAGAAGAATTTCGGCTCGCTCGACCTCTTCGAGGGTAGCCCGGAAGCTCGTAACAAGAGTGTGAGGAAGGTTGCGGATGAAGCCGACGGTATCGGAGAGCAGGATCTTGCGGCGGGAAGGAAGTTGCAGCTGCCGGAGCTTGGGGTCGAGAGTAGCGAACATGCGGGCCGATTCGAGCACGCCGGCCTCGGTGAGGGCATTGAAGAGGGTGCTCTTGCCGGCGTTGGTATAGCCGACGAGGGCGACCACGGGGACCGGGACTGCCTCGCGGCGCTGCCGCTGCTGATGCCGGATGCGGCGGACGGCGTCGAGCTGGGTCTTGATTTGGGCGATGCGAAGGTTGATCTTGCGGCGATCGGTCTCGAGCTGGGTTTCGCCCGGGCCGCGGGTTCCGATGCCGCCGCCAAGCTGCGACATGGCGCGACCGCGTCCGGCAAGGCGTGGCAGCTGGTATTCGAACTGTGCGAGTTCTACCTGGAGCTGGCCTTCGCGGGTCTTGGCGTGGCGGGCGAAGATGTCGAGGATGAGCTGTGAACGGTCGATGACGTGGCAGGGTAGCCGGGATTCGATGTTGCGGAGCTGCGAGGGGGTGAGGTCGTGGTCGAAGAGAACAAGCGAGGCGTTGGTGGAGGCGACGACCTCAACAATCTCGTCGAGTTTGCCCTGGCCGACGAGGCTGGAGGGATCGGGCCTCTGTCGGCGCTGGACGAGGGTGGAGGCAATGGTCGCACCGGCTGATCGGGCGAGTTCCTCGAACTCTGCGCGGCTGGCATCGAGGTCGAGGGTGGAGGCTGCTTGGTACGGGAGGTCTTCTTCTCCAGCCATGACGGCGGCCGCGGTGCGGGCAAGTCGAGCGGCCGCGGTAAGCTGCTTGCGCTTGCGGAGTTCTCCGGTGAACTCGACCACGACAATCACGGCAAGTTCCTGCTGAGTTTGCGAGGTGCGGAGTTCGCGGGCAAGGAGTGCCGCGTCCTGGGCTTCGCTTGCTTCGATGAGACTACGACGGACTGTCTTTCCACGATTCCGGCGCGCTTGCGGTTCATCCGGAGTGGCCACAAGCGAAGCCTTCTTGCTGGTCAAAAATTCTCTCAATTCTCGGCCGGGTTTCCGACCGACTCTCCTCATGATACTGAATGATCACTGGCTATTTGGAAGATCCTCGTCGCGGCCAGGCACAGCACTGCAAAGCCGCTGAGTGTGTGGACTCGTGGGCAGAGTCAACTATCGAGCTGGTTGTACCGACTTCGGGCGGAGCGGCAAAGGGAAGCCATACTTGAAAACAGGTGCGGCCACGAGCCTTGTGGATCAGCGCTCCGCCGCCACCATCGCGATATGCGGTCAGCAGCCGGCGCGTCTGCCTCGTGCTCATGCCCAAAACACCCGCCGACTTCGTCGTGCGTCGGCCTTGCCTCATCAAGCTCCCGACTCACTCGCCACAATGGATTTGATAATCGGAGATCATCTTGGTTCGAGCAGTGTAGTTATCAACTATGCTACCGGTGAACTCGTCGAGCGCACGACCTACCAACCGTACGGCGCTGTCGAGAGCGACTATCGACCATCGAAGTGGAAGGGATTTCGCGAGCCCTATAAGTTTACCGGCAAGGAAGAGGACATCGAGGTTGGGGCAACATATTTTGGTGCTAGATATTATCAACCGTACCTAGGCAGATTTCTAAGTGCCGATCCGCTGACCATTCACGGTTTTATGAGCGATC
>Ga0193717_1001083_pt1 | contig 17068 bp, 17 predicted proteins | sample U2c2metaG_FD_145900 | JGI IMG/M metagenome (GOLD analysis project Ga0193717, IMG submission 145900) | Soil microbial communities from a riparian zone of the East river system, Colorado, United States - U2c2 | ecosystem: Environmental > Terrestrial > Soil > Riparian zone | place: USA: East River... | reverse complement strand
CGCCCTGGACCTCCGGCCCCGCCGGGTCGATGACGATCTCGCGGAGCCGGTCGCTCTTCCGCTCCCGGAATTGCTCGAGCTTGTCATCCGGCCGGGAGGTGACCACGATCCGGACGTTCGGCGGGAGTTCCGGGCAATCGGCGAGCCATTCGAGGATGTCGCCGCGGCCGCCGACCGCGCTCCACTGGTAACGGAGTTCGTCCACGGCGTCGATCAGCACCACGACAAGGCTTTCGCTGTCCCGCTCGGCGAGCCGGACCGCAGGTTCCAGCAACGCGAGACTCTGCAGGTTGCCGAGGTTGTTGAGCCGGGCGTCGGCGATCAGCCGGTTGATCTCGAAGGCGACGACGCGCCCTTCGACGTCGTTGATCTGCTGTGTCACCTGGAATGCCGTGTGCTGGAACGGGGTCACCCAGACCTCGCCGACGCGCACGCCGACCACCTCGCCCCCGGCGGCCACGCGGCCCACGTCCTGGGTGACGTCGACGTCGAGGTCCAGGCTCATGATTTCCGGGCGCAGCACGGCCAGCTGGTGCCCGATGCTCAGCAGCAGCGACCACGCGTCGCCGCTCGCGAGCGGGTGATTGCCGGCCCGGCGCAGGAAATACCGCGGTGCCACCGGATGCAGGCGCGCCAGCCACGCGAGGAACGCGCTCTTGCCCGTTCCCGGGCCGCCGGTCAGCAGCAGGAACCGGCATTCGGGGTCACGCAGATGACGCTCGACGCGCTCGGCCAGCCAAGCGCGTTCGAAGAAACCGGCGTCGAGATAACCGGCGATGAGCCGTTCATGGAGCAGCTCGGCCCGGTCGAGACGATCGTGGTCCCCGGCCATCAGCCGATCCGGTCGATGTCGACGCCGATCGCCTGGCCGCCTTCCCGCACCTCTTCGGTCCGCACCGTGCCCTGCACGGTCGCGGAGCCGCCGACGGTCTTCGCGCGCACCGCGGCGACGTACCCGGCAACCTCGAGCGCGTCGACCGAGCCCTGGACGAGCGGGCCCGACTCCGGCCGGTGTTCGCCACGGAACGTGATCCGCTGCCCGTAGACCGCTTCCAGCAGACGCCGTACTTCGTCGGTCGCTTCGAGCAGTTCGCGGTCTTTCGGGTCGATCGGCACGATGTCGTCGACGTAGTCCTGGAGCACGTGCCGGAGCCGTTTCAGCTCGGCTTCCACTTGCGTGGCCACGTCGTCGTCCGCTTTGAGCGGTTCGAGTTCGCCCGCGAGCGCGGTGGTGTCGACAGGTTTCGCCGGTTTCGCGGCGCGCTCACGACGTTGTTTCAGCAGTTCAGTCGCCTGCGAATAAAGAAACTTGATGCCTTCGGTCAGAGCCGTCGCGCCCAGGGCGGAGAGCGTCAGCGGATCGGGCAAGGTTCCTCCAGGAAGCTCGGTACGCGGCCCCCGGCAGCGTGTTTCCCAGGCTACCAATTTCGCGGATCCCCTTGTCCGCTTTGGGGAATCCGCAGGGAAAGAACCTTTCCGGCTATCGGCATAGTGTGGTCCGCATTAACGGATCCGTGTCATCACCGTGCTCGTCCGGTGACTCACCGTTATCGAATCTCCACTGTTTTACAACGTATTGGCAACCTCCTTGACACCCGCTGTGGTCCGTACCACTCTCCTCTCTAACATTGGTCTACACCATTTTTTTGGCAGTCCGGCCGGGTGGCCGGACATCGAAAGGACGGCACGAGTGAAACGCTGGCTCAAGCTGGTGGCGGGCGCCGCCGCTATCACCCTCGCGACCGCGGGCTGCGCCGGCTCCAGTGGCACCGACACCGGTGCCGCCGCGAGTACCGCTCAGTCCGACGGCACGCTCACGGTCTGGCTGATGACCGGCTCCGTGCCGGACGCCACTTCCGCCGCGCTGCACAAGGAGTTCGAGGACGCCCACCCCGGCGTCAAGGTGAAGTACGAAGTCCAGCAGTGGAACGGCATCCAGCAGAAGCTGACCACCGCGCTCGCCGGTGACGACGCGCCGGACGTCATCGAGGTCGGCAACACCCAGACCCCGTTTTTCGCCGCGTCGGGCGTGCTGACGGACCTGACGGCTTCGGTCGGCGACTTCAACGGGCCGCAGTGGCTCGCGGGTCTCAAGGCTTCCGGTCAGTACGACGGCAAGACCTTCGGCGTCCCGTTCTACGCGGCCAACCGTGAGGTGATCTACCGCAAGGACATGTTCGAGCAGGCCGGTATCGCCGCGCCGCCCACCTCGCGTGCGGAGTGGATCGACGCGATCGGCAAGCTGAAGGCCAAGTTCGGCAGCGACCCCGACTTCCAGCCGCTGTACCTGCCCGGCCAGTACTGGTACGCCCTGCTGTCGTTCATCTGGGACGACGGCGGTGACGTCGCCACCGCGAACGGCACCTCGTTCAAGGCCTCGCTTGACAGCCCGGGCTCGAAGGCGGGCATCGAGTTCTACAAGCAGCTCGTGGACGTCTCCGGCACCAAGGCGCCGAAGGACAACGACGAGAGCAACCCGGCGCAGGCCGGTATCTACGGCGGTGGCAAGGCCGCCATGTTCATCGGCGCGCCCTACGAGGTCGCCACCGCGGCCAAGACCGACCCGAGCATCACCGCCAAGACCGGCGCCTTCCCGATCCCGGGCAAGACCGCCGGCTCGACCGCACCGGTGTTCCTCGGTGGCTCCAACCTGGTGATCCCGATCAACAGCAAGGACCAGGCACTGGCCAAGGACTACCTGAAGCTGATGTCCAGCGCCAAGTACCAGACCGAGCTCGCGAAGGCCGGCTACGTGCCGGGCACCTCGACCGACGTCAGCGCGCTCGACTCGGACCCGCTGGCCAGCGTGATGGCCAAGGCGTCCAAGAACGGCCGCGCCGTGCCGGCCAGCCCCAAGTGGGGTGAGGTCGAGTCCGGCCAGAACCCGCTCAAGGACATGCTCACCGCATACCTGACCGGGAAGAAGACACTGGACCAGGCGACGAGCGACGCCAACGCCCAGCTCGACAAGCTCATCGGTTGATGACGACGATCAAGGATGTGGCGGTGCCGGCGGGGTCCTCCCCACCGGCGCCGCCGCGTGTCAGTCCCCCCTCGCCGCGGACGCTGCGCGCGAGGATCGGCGAACGTACGGTGCCGTACCTGCTGATCCTGCCCGCGCTGATCGCGATCCTGGTGCTGCTGGGCTGGCCTACGCTGCAACTCGTCGGGATCAGCCTGCGCCAGCTCGACCTGCGCGAACTGGTCACCGGTCAGATGGTGTGGATCGGTTTTGACAACTACACCGCCGCGCTGACCGATCCCGAGTTCTGGGAGATCACGATCCGGACGCTGGTGTTCACCGCCGTCATCGTGATCACCACGTTGCTGGTGGCGCTGTTCATCGCGCTGCTCATGCGGCATCTGAACCCGGTCGTCCGGGTTCTGCTGCAAGTCACCCTCGTCCTCGCGTGGGCCACGCCGGTCATCGCGACGACCACGGTCTTCCAATGGATGTTCGACCAGCAGTACGGCATCCTCAACAAAACGCTCGCGCAACTCGGGTTCGAGTCGTTCATCGGGTACTCGTGGTTCTCCACCGGGACTTCCACGCTGACCGTGATCGGGCTGCTGATCCTGTGGCAGGCCGTGCCTTTCGTGGCGTTCACGCTCTACGCGGGCCTGCTCGGCGCGCCGAAGGAACACTACGAAGCCGCCGGTATCGACGGCGCCAGCCCGTGGCAGACGTTCTGGGCGGTCAGCTGGCCGGCGATCCGGCCGATCCTGACCATGGTCACGTTCCTGTCGGTGCTGTGGGACTTCAAGGTCTTCGGTCAGGTCTGGGCGATCCGCCAGGGCGGCCCGGACGGCGAGAGCACGACGTTGCCGATCTACCTGTACCTCAAGGGTGTCGCGGGTAGCCACTTCGGCGCGGCGGCGGCGATCGCCATGCTGATGCTGCTCGTGCTGACCCTCATCACCGCCCGGTACGTGCAGCTGCTCGTGCGCTCGAAGGAGGCCGACATCTCGTGAAGAAATCCTTGTCCCAGCGGGTGAGCCTGTCGGTGGTCGGGGTCATCGCGGCGATCTTCTTCGGCTTCCCGACGTACTGGATGTTCACCACGTCGCTCAAGACGCCAGGAGAGGTCCTTTCGCCGAAGTACGACCTGATCCCGTTCTCGGGGACGATCGACAACTTCACCTCGGCGCTGACCAAGCCCGGCTTCCTGACCTACCTCACCAACAGCCTGATCGTCACGGTCGGCGCGGTGCTGTGCGCGCTGGTCGCCGGGGTGCTCGCCGCCGCGGCGCTCGCGCGGATGCGGTTCCGCGGCCGCAAGGGCTTCCTGCTGCTGGTGCTGGTCGCGCAGCTGGCGCCGGTCGAGGCGCTGTTCATCCCGATGTACCTGCTGATGAAGGACGCCGGGCTGCTCAACACCCTGCCGTCGCTGCTGCTGGTGTACTTCGCCACGACGCTGCCGTTCACCGTCTGGATGCTGTACGGCTTCATCAACGGCATCCCGTACGACCTCGAAGAGGCCGCGATGATCGACGGCTGCAGCCGGGCCGGCGCGTTCCGCCGGGTCACGCTGCCGCTGCTGGCACCGGGCCTGGTCACGACGTCGGTGTTCAGTTTCATCACGGCGTGGAACGAGTTCCTGTTCGCGCTGGTGTTCATGCGCGACCAGTCCAAGCAGACGCTGCCCGTGTGGCTGTCGTCGTTCCGTACGGCGTTCGCGGTGGACTGGGGCGGCGTCATGGCCGCGTCGGTCATCTACGCCATCCCGGCGCTGGTGTTCTTCCTGATCGTGCAACGCAAGCTGGTGTCCGGCATGACTGCCGGTGCGGTGAAGGGATAGCAGTTGTCTTCTCCCGCTGAAGCATCGACTGAACGACTGGCTGAATCCGTTCTGCTGCCCGGTTTCGGTGGCACCGAAGCGCCGGAGTGGTTGCGGCGCAGACTCGGTGAGGGTCTCGGCGGCGTGGTGTTGTTCGGCCGCAACGTGGTCGACGACGAGCAGGTGGCCGCGCTGACGGCGCAGTTGCGCTCGGAGCGCTCCGACATCGTCATCGGGATCGACGAGGAAGGCGGTGACGTCACGCGGCTCGACGTCGCCACCGGGTCGTTCGTGCCCGGCCCGCTCGCGCTCGGCGCGGCCGACGACGTCGAGCTGACCACGGCCGTCGCCGCCGCCCTCGGTGAGCGGCTCGCGGCGTGCGGCGTCACGGTGAACCTGGCGCCGTGCGCGGATCTGACGCTGACGCCCGACGACCCGATCATCGGGGTGCGGGCGTTCGGTTCGGATCCCGTGCACGCGTCGCCGCATGTCGCGGCCTACGTGACCGGGATGCAGAAGTACGGCGTCGCGGCCTGCGCGAAGCATTTCCCCGGCCACGGCGCGGCCACCGAGGACTCACACGTGGCCCTGCCGGTGCTGCGCCGGACCGAGGAGGAGCTGCGCACCGTCGAGCTCGTCCCGTTCGCCGCGGCGATCCGGGCCGGGGTCCGGTCGATCATGACCGGGCACCTCGTGGTCCCGGCGTGGGGTGAGCTGCCCGCGACGCTCAACGCCAAGGCCCTCACCGAGGTGCTGCGCGGCGAACTCGGCTTCACCGGCGCGATCATCACCGACGCGCTGGAGATGGGCGCGGTGTCCGGCGAGTTCGGCCGCCAGGACGGGCTCGGCAACGCCGCCGTCCGGTCGCTGGTGGCCGGTGCCGACGCGTTGTGCATCGGGGGAGCGGCCTTCGACGCGGAGACCCTCGACAGGATCACTGCGGCGATCGTGGCCGCGGTGAAGTCCGGGGAGCTGCCGCTCGAGCGGCTCGCCGAGGCGTCTCAGCGGACGGCGGACTTGGCGAAGGAACCCGCGAAGGCCGAGATCGTGCCGGTCGACCACCGGCTCGGCCTCGAAGTCGCGCGCAAGGCACTTCGGATCCAGGGCAGCCCGCGCCTCGACGGCCCGCCGCTGGTGGTCGACGTCCGGACGGACCCGAACATCGCGGCCGGTCCGATGCCGTGGGGCCTCGGTTCGCACCTGACCGAGCTCGTTCCCGGCACGCGGGCGATCACCGTGTCCGGGGACGGCCTGGACACGGTTCTCGAAGCGGCGCAAGGGTTCCGCAGTGTCGTCGTGGTGACGCGGGAAGCACACCGGTACCCGGCGGTGCGCGCGCTGCTCGTCGGGCTCCGGGAGTCCCCGGTGGACTTCATCCGGGTGGAAACCGGCGCACCGGGTCCGGACGCCGGGGACGGCGACCGGATCGACACCTTCGGCGGCTCCTACGTGAGCCTGCGAGCGGCGGCCGAATACCTCGCCTGAGGCGGTGGCGACGGGGACCTTCCCACCCGGGAGGTCCCCGTCTTCGCGCCGTCGGAGAGCGCCTCATGACAAATCGTGTCCTGTTCGCGACCCCGCTTTACGCCCGCTAGGCCGCCTGGGTGAATATTCTCTGGCATTCGACGTATCTGGTGCCGGGTGCGCGGCACCTGTTTCAGGAGGGCGGGGAGTCCCCCTCACGGGGGCTCACGAGTGGAGGGGACGTGGGGATGGCAGCGGTAAACGAGGACTACGTGACGATCCAGAGCCGGGCTCTGGTGGAAGCGGTGCGGGTCGAGGGGGCCAAGGGAGTCGGCACGCGGAGCTATCAACTCGCCGACCATCTCGCGGCGGAGGGCGGTATCCATCGTGGTGACATCACCGCCGCGACGTCGCTGATGCTGTCGGTGATGGCCCGCTGCGACGGCGAGGACGAAGCCGCCGCGCGGTTCCGGCAGAAACTCCGCGGGTGCGGACGGGACTCGATCGAACTGGTCGTCCACACCTGGCGGCTCGAATCCGGCCGTGACAAGGGCTGGCTGCCCCGGGCGCAGTACGACGCCCTGATGAAGTACGTGCAGAAGGAAGGGCGCACGGACATGGCGCTCAAGGCGGTCATGATCGAACCCCGCGACCTGTGATCACTCGGCAGGTCTGCGCGGTACGAGTGACCTGACGGCGTCGACCAGTTCGGGCCCGTCGAGCAGGACGAGGTCGTTGTGGTCGGCGCCCGCGATCTCGACCTGCCGGGCGGAGTTCGCGGTGGCGACGTCGCGGCTCTGCTCGGCCGGGATGATCGAGTCCGCGGAGCCGTACACGACCACGGTCGGCACCCGGACACGGGCGAGATTTTCCTTGACCGGGAAGCGATCGCGCAGCAGGAGCCGGACGGGCAGGAACGGGTACTGTTCGCTGCCCGCGGCGGCCAGGTCGACGAACGGCGAGCGCAGGAGCAGCCCGGCGGGCGGGTGGCCGACGGCCAGTTCGGTCACCACGGCCGAACCCAGGCTCTCGCCGTAGAAGATGATCCGTTCGGGTGCCAGTTTTTGTTCTTGGGTAAGGAATCCGTACGCGGCCCGGACGTCGAGGGCGAGACCGTCCTCGGTCGGGCTGCCCGGATTCCCGCCGTAGCCGCGGTAGTCGAAGAGCAGGACGGTCAGCCCCGCGCGGGCGAGCGCGGCGGCCAAAGGCGCACGGCCGAGCCGGTTGCCGCCGTTTCCGTTGGCCACCAGCACCGCCGTCACCGGGCCGGGAGTCGTGGCCGGGACGAGCCAGGCGCCCAGATCCAGCCCGTCCGTGGTGCGCAGGCGGACGTCCTGGGCGCCGGGCAGCACGTCGGCGGCCGGGGGCACGGGGGACGAGTCAGGCAGGTAGATGAGTCTGCGCTGGAAGATCCACACCGCGCCCAGCACCACCACGACGACGACAACCACCGTCACGAGCGCGCGGAGAACTCCGGCCTGGGTCATGCCCGGATTGTGCCCCAAGACCTCAAAGAGAGCTGAAGGGGACTTTCCTCCTCGAAAAGGAAGCGAAAGTCCCCTTCACCCCCCAGATGGCCGTGAAAGTCCCCTTCAGCTCCGCGGAGCCAGCCGGGTGCTCATGCCGAGACTCGCCCAGACGGCGAGCACCAGCACGACCACCGAGAACCCCAGCAGAACCGTGGTGCTCGACAGGAAAGTCAGTGCCACCCCCAGAAGCAGCACCGGGACGGCGAGTCCCGCGTAGGCGATCAGGAACAACGCCGCGAGCACCTCGCCGCGCGACGGCGGCAGGGCGAGCGACGCGGCCACCGCGACCGACGCCCGGAACTGCACGCCGACTCCCGCACCCGCGATGACACCGGAGAGCACGAACAACGGCAGGCTCACCACCAGCACCGCCGCGGACATCGCGACGAGCCCGGTCGCCATGAGCAGCGCGGCCAGGCGCAGCTGGCGCACGATCGGCATCCGCCCGGTGAGCACCTGGATGACCGCCGCCGCACCGAAAACGGCGAACGTGACCGCGCCCGCGACGAACCGTGAGGTCTCGTGCAGCGTCCCCGCGATGAAGGTCGGCGCGAGCGAGGTGAACAGGCCGAAGATCGCGAAGGCCGAGAACACCGCCGCACCCGCCGAGTAGAACGTCCCCCGCGACGCCTGCGGCAACGAAACCCGCTGCGGGCGGTACGCGGGACGTTCTTCCCACCGCTCGACGGTTTCCGGCACGAGCGCGACGCCGATCGCGGCGAACGCGAGCAGGACGAGGAAGACGACGTACGGCACGACCAGCGGCTCGGCGACCCACTGCGCGAGGAAGCCCGCGACGAGCGGGCCGAACGCCAGCCCGCCGATGTTCACGAAACTGGACACGGTGTTCGACGTCCGCCCGTCTTCCTCGGGCCACGCCACGGCCCGAAGCTCGCTCAGGTGTGCGGTGGCTGTCGCGGTCAGCGTGCCCACGCCGACCCCGGAGACGAACCGCGCGACGAGCAGGCCGGGGACGTCGGACCAGACGAGGAACAAGACCGCGGCGAGCAGTTCGATCACGACGGCGGCCAGGATGACGCGCCGCCGCCCGAGCCAGTCGCTCACGTGCCCGGCGAGGTACAGGCTCGCCATGACGCCGACCGCGTACGCGGCGAAAATGGCGGTGATCAGGAAGGTGGCGAAGCCTTCGCGCGCTTGGTACAGCGCGTAAAGCGGCGTCGGCACGGTGGAAAACGCCATCACGACGAGGAACGCGAAGGCGATCACCCAGAAGCCCGGCCCGTGGCGGAGCCTCCAGGTCGTGGATACCTCGGGCTTGGCGATCGTGGAAGTCATACCTCGAGCGTGCGCCCGTCCATCGATCGTGTCCAACGACCATACTTGATACCAACGATCGTCCTGAGCGATGATTGACCGGTGGACACCCGTCAGCTCGAATACTTCGTCGCGGTCGCCGAGGAGCTCAACTTCACCCGCGCCGCGCGACGCCTTTTCGCGGTGCAGTCGACCGTGTCGGCCGGGATCCGCTCGCTCGAACACGAGCTCGGCGCCGCGCTCTTCGAACGGTCGTCCAAACGGGTCGCGCTGACGCCGGCGGGTATGGCCCTGCTGCCCGAGGCACACGCCGCCATCGAGGCGGTCGATCGGGTGCGCAGCGCGGTCACGCTGACGAAACGGGGCATCCGGGGACGGCTGCGCGTCGGCATCTTCACCAACATCGACTTCGTCGACCTGCCCGCGCTGTTCGGCGAGTTCCACGAGCGCTACCCGCTCGTCGATCTCCAGCTCGGCGCCTCACCGTCGGGTTCGACGGGCCTGGCGGACGACGTGCGCCGGGGCCGGATCGACGTCGCGTTCATGGGCCTGCCGGCGCAGGACCTGGCCGGGTTCCGGGTCGTCGAACTCGCGAGATCGGCGTTCGTCGCGGTGCTGCCCGCCGCGCATCCGCTCGCGGGCAAGGAAAGTGTGAGCCTGGCCGAGCTCGCGGGCGAACCGTGGGTCGACTCGCCCGAAGGCTTCGGCACCCGCATCGCCGTCGAGCGCGCCTTCGCCGCCGCCGGTCTCGGCCGGACGGTCAAGGCGGAAGTCGCCGACCTCGGTGAGCTGCCCCGGTTCGTCCGGGCCGGTCTCGGTGTCGCGGTGTTGCCGTTGATCATCTACCGCCCGGCGCCGGACGTCGTGCTGCTCCCGCTTGACGACGGCATCGACTGGATGCTCAGCGCCATCAGCCGTCCGAAGCCGAGCCCGGCCATCGCCGCGCTGCTGGAACTGCTCGCCGAGCGGATGCCGGCGGGGATCAGCTAGCGGCGCTGTCGATCCGGTTCCGCAGGCATGCCCTGGCGAGGCGATACGGCTCGATTCCCCCGTGCAGCAACGAATCCGCGTTGGCCGCCCGGCCCAGTGCGTGCAGCTCGAACGCGAGCAGCGAGACGTCGACGTCGGCCCGCAGTTCGCCGATGTCCTGGGCTTCCCGCGCGGTATGAGTGATGAACGCGGAAAACGCCGTTCCCGCTTCGGCGACGGCGTCGTGGACGCGGCCGGGGCGGGCGTCGAATTCGGCGCCCGCGTGGAAGAAGAAGCAGCCACCGGGGAAGATCCGGCGCTCCGAGTAGCCCAGCCAGTTCTCGCACAACGCGTGCAACCGCCCGATCCCGGGTTCCACCTCGAGCGTCGGCCGGGCGACATTGTCGGCGAAGACGTCTCCGGCGTACCGGACCGCGGCGAGCTGAAGCTCCTCTTTGGACCCGAACAGCGCGAAAACGCCGCTCTTGCTCAGTTCGAGGTCGGCCGCGAGCCTGCCGATCGAGAGCCCTTCAAGCCCTTCGATGGAGGCGACGTCCGTGGCGCGCGCCAAGATCGCCCGGCGGGTGGCGTCACCCCGGGCGAGCCGCCCGTCAACCGGCATCGCGGGCCGCCCATCGCGCGACCTTCGACTCGATACCGCCGCGGTATCCCTTCGCGAGTTCGGGAACGGCGAGAACCTTCTCCGCCAACCGGAAGTACGCGTCGCGCCGCTCGCCGTCGAGCTGGGCCAGGTTGGCGAAGTCCACGAGGTTCACCTCGGCGAGAGTCGGAGCGTCCGGAACCCGCGAAACCAGCGTCATCGCCCCGGAAGTCGGGACCTCGCCGGGTTCCAGCACGCGCAGGTACCAGCCGCTGCGGCCGGAGTCGATCATCGCCGGGATGACGTCCTTGCGGCCGGTCTTCATCGCGAGCTTGAAGCACGGCTGCCGTGGCTGCGACACCTGCACCCGCGCCTCACCCCACGCCCAGACGTCGCCGATCCGCACGACCTGCTCGTCGGCACCGGTCACCGTGACGTTCTCGCCCATCGCGCCCGCCGAAACCTCGAAGCCGTCCGCCTGCCAGGCCGCGTAGTTCGAGGCGGGGTGGACGTAGACGGCTTTGTTGACACCGCCGTGCACCGAGCGATCGGCCTGGTCGTCGCCGTCGAGGTTGATTTCGGACAGGCCGAGCGTCGGCACGGTCACCCGCGTCTTGGTGATCGCGCTGTACACCGGCCGCTCACGCACGACACCGAGCACACTCGGCCTGCCGACGAAGACTTCCGAGAATCCCAGATCCATGCCCAGAAAGTAGCACGACTGTTCGTATACTTTCCCGTGCATGGGAAGGCTTCGTGTTGTCTGGACCAGTAAGGACGCGCTATCGGGCAATCGTCGTGGTAGGCCCGAATGGCTTGGAGTGAAAGATGTCTCGTGAACCTTGATCGGACAGAACGTTCGGAATTCCTGGAATATCAACAGGTTCCTGTGTTATGTAGCAATGCTAACGGTTACCGAGTGTCATGAGTGGAGGTCGTAGATCGTCGAACAACTGTTCTAGGTAAGGAAAAATGAGCCCTGCTCGGCGTGACGTAGCTCTCGATCGTTGCAGGGAAACGACTTTCCGTCACAGTCCGGCCGTGACTGTCCACTCGACGGTAACCGCTGATCAGCGGGCATGATGACCAAGAGGGATGTACTTCTGGTGAGAGTGATGGAATCCCTTTGGTGACAACAAGTTACGAAGATCCGCTGGCCCGTGCCGGAGATCACCGCGTAGGCGGTACCTCCGCTGCCGGGCGGGTGCGAAAGTAGCCATGGTTGTCGGCACACAGTAAGCCGGGATTCCGCCGCACGAGGGCGGTTACTGGCATATGGGAGCACGAAGTGGATCTTGCCGCCCAGCAGGACGGTTATTTCACGACCGGGTACCACGACCTACTCCGGGACAAGGTTCGGATCTTCGCCGAGGCGGAAGTACGTCCGCTGATCGCCGAGATGGAATCCTCCCGGTCTGTCCATCATGGATTGTCGCGGTTGATCGCCGAGCAGGGATGGATCGGCGTCACGATCGGCCCGCGGTACGGCGGAATGGGCTTGGGGCATCTGGCCAAGACCATCGTCATCGAGGAGCTCGCGCGCGTGAGCGGCGCCATGGGCGCCATGGTGCAGGCATCCCAGCTGGGCGTGGCGAAGATCCTCCACTTCGGCAACGAGCGCCAGAAGAGCCGGTGGCTGCCCGAGATCGCCGGCGGGCGCTGCCTGCCCACGATCGCGGTGACCGAGCCCGAGTCCGGTGGTCACGTGCTGGGCATGGCGTCGACGGCCCGGCGAGACGGTGACGACTACATCCTCAACGGCCGCAAGGTGTTCGTCGGCAACAGCCACGTCGGCGACCTGCACGGCGTCGTGATGCGCACCGGGCCCGGTTCGAAGGGTCTGTCGGCGTTTCTGGTCGAGGCAAGCACTCCCGGGCTTTCCCTCGGCGAGCACGAGGCCACGATGGGGCTACACGGATTCAGCTTCGGCGAACTCGTCTTCGAGGATGTCCGGGTGCCGGCGGAGAACCTGCTCGGCTCCGAAGGTGACGGCCTGCCCGTCGCGTATTCCTCCAGTGTCCTTTATGGACGTCCAAACTTGACCGCGGTCTCGCTCGGCATCCATCGGGCACTGGTCGAAGAGACCATCCAGTTCACCCAGGAGCACCGTCGCTATGGCAAGCCATTGGGAGAACTTCCCACGGTCAAACAGAAACTGGGGCAGCTGCAGTCCCAGCTGATGACCGCGCGCCTGCTCGCCTACCACGCGGCACACCTGCTCGACGAGGGCCTGCCGTGTGACACCGAGCTGATGAACGCCAAGCTCGTCAACGTCGAGTCCTCTTTGGACTCCGCGCGGACGGCGATGGAGGTGCACGCCGCGTACGGGCTGTCCGCCGACCGTGGGGTCGAGCGGTACGTCCGCGACGCGCACCACATCTACGCTCCCGCCGGGACTTCCGACGTCCAACGGCTACGACTGGCCGAAGTGGCGCTGGGATCATCGTCCAAGGAGCAGTGGTCGCTCATCCTGTCCGAGCAGCTCAGGGATAGCGCTGACGGTTTGCGGACGCCAGCTGGTCCGCCCGCTCGTGAACCAGTGTCATCAGTTCGGCTGCCATCGACTTGATGGTTTCGAGGCCGGGCCGGCCCCACGGGCGCGGCTCGGTCGCGATGACACAGATGGTGCCCAGTGCCGTGCCCGTCCGGTCGATCAGCGGGGCGCCCAGGTAGGTGCGGATGCCGAGCTTGTCGACCACCGGGTTGCCCGCGAACCGCGGGTAGTCGCAGACGTCGTCGAGTACCAGCGCCTTGCGCCGCACCACGACGTGCGGGCAGAAACCGTGGTCGAGTGCCATGGTCCGGCCCGGGCTCCCGTGCGCGGAGGCCTGTGCGGCCTCCAACGCGGAGCTGGTCGCCGAGTTGGACGGCGTGTAGAGCCCGGCGAAGTACTGCTCCTGGTCGCCGACGAAGTTCACCATCGCGTAGGGCGCGCCGGTGAGCTGCGCGAGCCTGGCCGCGAACTGGTCGAACTCCTGGTCCGGACGCGAGGTCAGCCCGAGCTCGCGCATCCGCATCATCCGGCGGGGGGCCTCCGGGTCGTCGGGCGCGGTGATGAGACGGTCTTCGTCATAGGGCATGGCTGGTGGCTCCGTATTCGGTGGCGGTGACGGCGGTTTCCCCTTGACGTGACGGGAAATCCGCGACGATGTGTTCAATGAGCTGGATCAGCACGGTCTTGGCCGAGCCGGCGTTGCGGGCGTCGCACCGCAAGAGCGGTACGTGTGTCTTGAGGTCGAGCGCGGCCCGGAGGGCGGTGTCGGTGTAGCGGTGTGCGCCGTCGAATTCGTTGATGGCGACGACGAACCTGATGCCCCGCCGTTCGAAGAACTCGACCGCCGCGAAGCAGTCCTCGAGCCGCCGGGTGTCGGCCAGCACGACCGCGCCGAGCGCGCCACGGGACAGTTCGTCCCACATGAACCAGAACCGCTGCTGCCCAGGGGTGCCGAACAGGTACAGCACCATGTTGTCCGCGGTGAAGGTGATCCGGCCGAAGTCCATCGCGACGGTGGTGGTGTGCTTGCCTTCGACACCGTCCAGGCTGTCGGTGCCGATACTGGCCGCGGTGATGGTCTCCTCGGTGGTGAGCGGCTCGATCTCGCTCACCGCGCCGACGAACGTCGTCTTGCCGACGCCGAAACCACCCGCGACGATGAGCTTGAACTGGATGGGGTACGCCTCAGAGGCGTCGGAGACCATGGAGCAATCTCTCCAAATTTTCCGGGGTGGGGGTTTCGAACCTGGGGTATCTCGTGGTGACCGCGCCCGACTCGATGAGATCCGACAGCAGCACCTTGGTGACCATCACCGGCTGCCGCAGGTGCGCGGCGACCTCGGCGACGGAGGTGGGGGAATGGCACAGGTGCAGCGCCTGGGCGTGTTCCCGCCCGAGCCTCTCCGGTGCCACCGTGCCACGGCCGGTCGCGCGCACGATCGACACGAGGTCGAGCGGCGTGCTGGGCCGGGTGCGCCCAGCGGTCGAGGTGTAGGGACGGACCCACAGCTCGCCGGAGTCGTGGCCGTGATCGGCGTCGGCAGCGGTCATGCTCGCCTGATCCTGTTGTCGATGGCGCTGTAGGACTGCTGGCGGCTGGGTGTGGCGAGGTGGTCGGGCACCTGGGTGCTGAGCTTGCCCATCTCGTAGCTCAGGATCGACGCGTCGACGTCACGGCTGGCGAGGACGGCGAGAACGGTGCCGGTGCTGGCCGCGGCGACGAACAGGATGATGTCGCCGAGTTCCGAGATGACCTGCCGGACCCCGCCGCCGCCGCCGAACCGGCTGCCCACTTGGTGGGACAACGAGAAAAGCCCGCTGGACAACGCCGCCAGCGCGTCCGCGCCGTCGCGGTCCAGGCCGTGCCAGTACTTCGCCATCCCGTCGGCCGAGAGCAGCAGCGCGCTCTGCGTGCCGGGGACTTTCTCCGCCAGCCGGGACAGGAGAAAGGTCACGTCGTCGGCCATCAGGATTCCCCTTGTGTCGTGGTGTTCTGGTGCGGTTGGCCCGGAGGGGTGGGCGTGTCGTCGTCGGTGCGCTCGCGGCCGCGGCCCTGCTGGACGGCGGCCATCAGATTCGTGGTGTGGCCCGGAAGTGGCAGGGTGGGGGAGGCAGGCTCGCGCAGTTGTGGGCTCAGGTGGGAGCCGTGCCGCTGCGGCAACGGTGGCGGCGCAGACTGCTCAGGGCCGCCACCGTGGAGTGCGGCGCGGGCCGGCGCCGGCGCCGGGGCCGGCACTGCAGTGGGGGAAGGCGGGCCAGCGGGCCCTGGTTGTCGAGGCTCGCGCGTTGGCAGCGGCGTAGTGCTGTGAGGCAGGTCGTTGCCGACGGGCGTCGCGGCCAGTGGCGGGTGTACCTCAGAACCAGGTGCGTTGCGGGGTACCGGTGACACCTTTGGTGCCAGGCCCGGTGCTGGCGCCGGGTTCTCTGCTTGGGGGTCGACGAGCAGCTGGTGGGGCAGGACGATGGCGGCGTCGATCCCGCCGAACACGTTGGTCTGCAACCGGACGCGGACGTGGTGGCGTCCGGCGAGCTGCTTGACCACGGCGAGCCCGATGCGGCCGTCGCCGAGCAGTTCGGTGATGTCGATCGTGGTGGAGCCGTCGAGCAGGTGGTTGATCTGCTCCAGGTCTTCGGGGTTCATCCCGAGACCGCGGTCCTGTACTTCGATCGCGAGGCCGGCGGTCACCTTCTGCGCGCGCAGCACGACCTTGCCGGAGTCCGGCGCGGAGAACGTCGTCGCGTTCTCCAGCAGTTCGGCGAGCAGGTGGATGATCTCGGCGACGACGTGCCCGTGGAGGTGGGCGCCTTCGACCCCGATGATCGAGATCTGCTTGTAGTGCTCGATCTCGGCGACGGCCGAGCGCAGCACGGCGTAGACGCTGACCGGTTTGACCGAGCGGCGCTGCGGGGCTTCCCCGCCCAGGACGGCGATGTTCTCCGCCTGGCGGCGTACCCGGGTGACGAGGTGGTCGACGCCGAACAGGCCACGCAGGATTTCGGGGTCTTCGATATCCCTTTCGAGCGTGTCGATCTGCCCGATCGCACGGTTGACAAGCGACTGCAGCCGCCTGGCCAGCTTGACGAACACCTCCCGGCGCTGGTCCGGATCGTCCGAGTCGGCCGCGCGCACGGCCTCGACCGGCGCGGGAACGGGCCTGTCGGCGGTGTCGAGAGGCCCGCGGATGTAGCCGAGCGAGCGGTTGACCGAATCCGCCCGATGCGCGAGGACCACAACGATCGCTGTGCAGCCCAGGGTGACGACCAGCGAACCGGCTCTGGTCCAGACGTGATCCGCCGCGACGCCGACGATGCCACCTGTGGCGAGGACAATCGGCACGGAAACCTTTGCGGACCGCACGGTCCGGTGGAACCGCGCCCACAGATCGTCGACCGCGTCACCAGATCCACCGGCGGGATCTGGCGCTGGCAAGGACGGGAGATCGGACATCAGACTCTTCCTGGGGTGACGACGTCGAGAGCGTGCGGAGAGCTCGAAGCAGCCGAGCCGAACTGTGGCTGCCGTGGGCGGCTACTGGGAGGCGGACAGTGGGCGTTCGATGTCCGCGGTCTGGTCGGGCAGGGCGGGGTCCTGCGGTGTGCGAAACATCGGCAGGAACGTGGTGCCGCCGCTGTTCGGGATCTCGACCGGGTCACCGGCGAGGTAGCCCAGCCGGGTGTAGAGCCGCGCCGACTCGGGGCTGCTGGCCTCGAGGTACGCAGTCGGCCGTGCGTCAGGTGGCCGTGTGTCGATGTGCCGGTGGTGCTGCTCCAGCAACGCTGTGCCGATGCCGAGGTTCTGATAGTCGGCATCGGCTGCGCAGAACAGGGCGTGATCGTGAGCGAATGGCGGATTGTGTTCGCCGAGTGTCTTGTCGAACTCGAGGAAGCGCGCCAGCTCGTCGGGTCGGCAGATCCTGCGCAGTTTCTCGCCGTAGCCCGGTGGGTCCGGCAGCGGCGT
>Ga0193717_1001082_pt1 | contig 17077 bp, 18 predicted proteins | sample U2c2metaG_FD_145900 | JGI IMG/M metagenome (GOLD analysis project Ga0193717, IMG submission 145900) | Soil microbial communities from a riparian zone of the East river system, Colorado, United States - U2c2 | ecosystem: Environmental > Terrestrial > Soil > Riparian zone | place: USA: East River... | reverse complement strand
GGCGCCCCGGACAGCGGATCGTTGTTCTCCTCGGCTTTGGCGGCCCGCTCGTCGAGGATCCGGCAGGCTTCCCGCACCACGCCGTCGACCTGCTCGACGGTCACGCGGCCGATGTAGGTGTCGTTGGCGAGATCGTCCGGACGCGGAAACCCGAGCGCGGCCGACGCGAGGTGCACGAGCCCGTGCAGCACCTTCTCGGTGTCACGGCGTTCGCGGATCTTGCTCTGCCGGGCGTAGCTGTCCATCTTGATCTCGAACACGGACTCGTCGGTGGCGGCAAGGACCGCGCCCGACTGCGTGCTGACGTCGAGCACCATGAGCCCGAGTCCCGACGCGACGGCGTTGGTCAGCTGTTTGAACGCGCTGTCCTCGCCGTAGCGGCGCACGAGCTCCGCGTAGACGACGTCCCGGCCCGGCAGCTGCTTGGGCCGCATGCCGAACGAGACCAGCCTCGCCGCGGCTTCGGCATCCCCCGTTGTACTCAAGCCGTCTCCCCCGATATCTCCAGTTCACTGCGGTCGATGAACGCCGACGCGAGGAGCAGGTCCGCCCCACCGAACTCCACGTCGTCGAGCAGCGTGCCGTCGTCGATCGCGATCAGGGCACGATCGTCGCCCTGCCGGACCGCGGCCGCCACTTCGGGGCTGTACGAGTGCAGCGCCCGCAGCGCGACCAGGCGGGCCAGCTGCGGGTCGATCTCGCGGGCCTCGGCCAGCAGGCCGGACAGCCGGCGCGGCACCTCCGGCAGGTCGAGCAGCTCGTCGGCGTGCCGCCACTGTTCGTCGCTGTAGTAGTCCAGTGTCTCCGGCGGCACGAGCTCCGGTTCGGGCACCTCGCCGACGAGCTTGTCGCGCTCGGGCGCGGGCCGCAGCAGGAGCGAGACCAGCGCGGACAGCGACGGCACGGCCGGGATCGTCAGGCCCGACGAGCCCTGGAAGAACCGTTCGACCGGCTTGACGGCGTCGGCGATCGGCAGTTCGAGGGTCGGCACGAGCACTTGCCCGAACAGGTCGATGGTCGCGCGCTGCGGCGGGCCGGAGAACTGCTGGCGGTCCTGCTCGGCGCGGAAGGTGGCGCCGGCCGCCTGCAACCGCGACTGGAGCTGGGTGTGCCGGCTGATGCAGTCGCCGACGATGTCGACGAGCTCGGCGGCGCGGCGTTTGCGGTCGACGTCCTCGGCCTCGTCGCGGGCGATGGTGATGTTCTTGAGGATGGCGTTCTCGGCGCGGAAGCGGGACTCGATATGCGAGAGCGCCGAGTCGAGCATCTCGGGCATCTCGGTGTCCCAGTCGACCGCGCGGACGTCGCGGCGGGTCGCGTCGAGCTTCGCGCGCAGCGTCTCGCCGTACTGGACGGTCCGGTAGCGGGCCTGCTCGGCGGCCAGTTTGGCGTCGGCGAGGCGGCCGCGGTTGATCAGGTTCTCGAGCTTGACCTCGGCGGCGATATGGGCCGACTCGACGTCGGTGTCGAGCGCGCCGACCAGGACGTTGATCGCTTCGTCAGTGGCGCGCAGGTACACCTCGCCGTCGGGAGCTGCCAGCTCGATGAGGAGCTTGAAGTCGAACGCGCGGCGCTGGTAGACGCCGTTCGCGTCGACGTGGCCGTAGACGCGGCGGAACCCGCGGTCGGCGGTGCCGACGTTGATCAGGTTGTCGAGCACCCAGCGGCCGACGCGGACGTGCTCGTCGGCCTTGCGGCTGGGCGCCTGGGCCGCGATGAACGGCTGCAGCCTGCGGACGACCTCGTGGTGGTCGGCGCCGGTGTCGAAGTCCATGGCGATGGTGACCTGGTCGATCGTGTGCAGCGCTATCTCGGCCATCTGGTAGGCCGTGGCGTCGGCCCAGTCCAGCTTTGCTTTGCGGGCGTCGAGGTCGTGCAGCGGCGCCGTGCAGGCAAGCGCCTTCAGCCGACGAGCCAGCCCCTCGTCGGCCAATCCCCCACCGATCAGCTCCGTGTCACGCACAGCTGGCCAGGTTAGTCGGTCGCCGGGCGCACGCATGGGTGACCGGCTACTTTCGGGGTCATGCGTGAAATGAGCAGGGACGAGTGGTGGGAGTTCGCGAGCACGGGGACACGAACGGGCAAGGTCGCGATCGTGCGAGCGGACGGCTCGCCGCACGTGACGCCCGTCTGGTTCCTGCTGAACGAGACCCCCGACGGCGACGAGATCGTGTTCAACACCGGCAAGGACTCGCTCAAGGGCAAGGCGTTCCGCCGTGACCCGCGCCTGTCACTGTGCGTGGACGACCAGGCACCGCCGTTCTCGTTCCTCCAGTTCACCGCCGAGGTAACCCTGCACGAGGATCTGGGCGAGCTGCTGGAGTGGGCGACCGCGATCGGTGGCCGGTACATGGGCGCCGAGGCGGCCGAAGCCTTCGGCAAGCGCAACGCCGTGCCCGGGGAGTATCTCGTCCGAGCCAAGATCACCAAGGTGCTGGCCTTCGCCGACCTCGCCGGCTGACGCGAGGAGTTACCCAGTTGTGATGAACAAAAAGGGACGCGGCCCTTTGCCGTCCAATGGCTGAATGGTTGTTCCGCCACCTATCGCAGCGAATTCAGGGAACGGCTTAACAATGGCGCCCACCGCTCTCCCGGAGCGGTGGGCGGAGAATTCCGATCCGCGCCGACGCCGGTAACGTATTGCCTGCGGCGCCGATGAGGTGGCTAATGACCTTGCCACCATCTGAAACGCCACATCCGTCCAGCGATTCGCGGGACGCGGCCAGAAAAATGACGGCCGCGTCCGCTATCCACGCCGCCGTGGCACAGTTTCACGTGCTGACCGGCCGGGAGCCCGATGGTGTTACCGGCGTGCGTAAAACGCCCGAAAATGATTGGTCCGTGCTGATCGATGTGGTTGAGCTGGAAAGGATTCCAGCGACCACGAGCATCATGGCCACCTATCGTGTCGACGTCGACAGCGGTGGCGAACTCCTCTCCTGTGAGCGACTCCGGCGCTTTACCCGAGGCACTACCGACAGCTGATCGATTGGGCAGGTGAATCCACTGTGGACAATGGATCCAGTTCGCTGGCCGACGTGCTTGAACGCGTGCTCGACAAGGGCGTGGTGATCGTTGGTGACATAGGCGTCAGCGTGGTTGACATCGAACTCCTCACGCTGCGGATCCGCCTGTTCATCGCGTCCGCGCAGACCGCCAAGGAAATGGGTATGGACTGGTGGACGAATGATCCTTTTTTCTCGCCGCACGCGGCTGGGCGGGATAACCGGATCGAGTCCGGGCAGGACCCGCGCAAGGAACTGGAGCAGCGGAACGCGGACCTGCTCGGCCGCATCGAGGAGCTTGAACGCGTGCTGGGCGAACGACCGGCGTTGGCTGCGTTGGCGGCGTCGGAAAAGGAAAAGGAAGTCGAAGCATGAGCGCCGCAACGGGAACCGGCCGTGGTCTCTGCGCCTACGCGATCACCCGTGACCACTCGTTCGATACCGGCGGCATGCCCGATCCGGGGGTGCACCTGATCACCCACGAGGGGCTCGGCCTCGTGGTGACGGAGGTCGACCTGGCACCGTTCACCGAGCTCGGCGCGGACGCCTCACAGTGGTCGAACGAGCCCGCCGAGGATGATCCGCTGGTCGTGCTGGCACGACGGCACGACGCCGTGGTGCGTGCGGTGTTCCGGGACCGGTCGGTGCTGCCGCTGCGCTTCGGCACGATCGTCCGCGACCGGGACGCGGCGGTCCGGCTGCTCGCCGACCGCCACGCGCCGGCGAGCGCCTGCCTCGATCGGGTCGAAGGACATCGGGAATGGAGCGTCCGGGCGCGCCGCGTCGAAACCACCGAGCCCGAGAACATCCCGGCGGACGGCTTGTCCGGAACCGAGTACTTGGCGATGCGCCGTCAACGGCTGGCCAAGACACTGGGAGCACGACGGCGAGGAGCAGAAGCGGCCGAGACGCTGCACGAGGCGCTGTCGAAGCATGCCACCGACAGCGCGCCCCGCGGGCGGAGAGCACCCGATCTGCTTATCGACGCCGCATATCTGGTGCCAGAGGACCAAGAGAGCGGGTTCCACGCCGAGGCCGGGCGGCTCGGTGAGGAGCCCGGGGTGACCATGGTGGTCACCGGTCCGTGGCCGCCGTATTCGTTCACCCAGCTGGAGTTGCCTGCCGAGGACGACCGAGTCAAGGCGGCGGCCGATGCCTGAGGAGTACGCGATCACGTCGGGCACCGACGGCCTTGTCGATCTGCTCGACCGGGTGGTTCACCGGGGCGCCGTGGTCAACGGCGACCTGATCATCTCACTGGCCGGCATCGACCTGATCCGGCTCGATCTGAGGCTGCTGCTCGTCGGGATCGACGGCGTGCTCTCGTGAGCCCCGGATCGGACAGACCACTCAGGATCCCCGCCGATGTCGGCCGGGGACTGGGCCAGGTGGTGATCGCCGTGCTGGAGATAGTGCGCGACCTGCTGGAGAGGCAGGCACTACGCCGGATGGAAGCCGGCTCACTTTCACCGGATCAGGTGGAGCGGCTCGGCCAGGCGCTGATCGCTCTGGACCGCCAGTTCGCCGAGATTCGTGACGCGCTGGCAGAAATCGGGCAAGACACCGAATCGACCACGCGAACCGAAAGGATCCCACCACCGTGAGCAGCCCTATCTCCGGCGTAACCGGCGGCCTCGCCGAAGCACTGAACATCCTACTGGACAAGGGACTCGTGATCGACGTGTCGATCAAGGTCACCGTGATCGGGATCGAGATCCTCGCCATCGAGATCAAGCTCGTGCTCGCCAGCGTCGACACCTATATCCGCTATCTGGAGGCGATGCAGCGACTGGAGATAGCGCGCCGCGCCGCGAACAACGGCGAGACGCCACCCGTCGTGACGGCCAGTCAAGGCCTCGCGGGCACCTATGGATTACTGCCCACCGCGGTGCCCGTCCCCGTCGCCGTCGGCCCGGCGCCCTCCACCACGACCACCACGACCACCACCACCCAGCCGGAAGAAAAGTGAGGCTGAACCTGCACGGTGTCGCCCGGGCCGGGCACCCGCTGCCCGGCGAGGGCACGCCGCTCCGGCTTGTCACCTGGCAGGACCTGGCGGTGATCGTCAGCGACCTGCCGTCGGAGCATGTGCTGACCGAGCACGATGCCTTGGCACACCTGGAGATGCTGAGCGCGCTGGTCCAAGACGGCCCGGTGGTGCCCTTCCGGTTCGGGACCACCGCGGCCGACGCGAACGACCTCCGAACGGAGGTGCTCGCACCCGGCGCGGCGAGCCTGCGAGGACACCTCGATCGGCTCGACGGACTCGTCGAGGTCCATGTGTATCTGAGGTTCGACGAGGACACCGCGCTGCGCACGGTGTTCGAGGAGAACACCGACCGGCGGCGGTTCACCGGCGGCCCCGACCTTGGCGGCCAGATCCGGGTCGGCGAGGAGATCGCGCGACGGCTGGTGACCTGGCGGCGCGCCCAGTCGGACACCTTGCTCGCCCCGGTGTCCGCGGTGGCGCGCAACCAGGTTTCCCTGGATGAGCGGGAGCACACCGAGGAACGCCGGGCGTTCCTGATCCCCCACAGCGAACTCGAGACCGTGCGGGCGGCCGTCGCCGAACTGCCGGGTGGCCTCGACGCCGAGTTCGTGGGCCCGCTACCGGCGTACAGCTTCCTCACCGAAGCCACCCGCACCGAGACGAAGGGATCTTCGGCGCCTGCCTCCCGCTGGGGATGGTAGCCGCTGCCCGTTGGCACTCAAGGAAAATTCTTGACACGAAGCTCGGGTAAGTGGTGTGATCTGTTTCACAGATTGGTAACCTTCTTAACTAACCGTCTGAGGAGACCTCTGTGGCATCCCGATCCCCCTGGCCCGTGTTGCTGTCATGTGCGGTGACGGCGGCATTGGCCGTCGCCGTCGCGCCGTCCGCACAAGCGGCCACCACCGAATACGAAGCCGAAGACGCCGCGATTTCCCAAGGCGTCGTGGAATCCAACTGGGCAGGTTTCACCGGCCGCGGCTTCGTCAACTACGACAATCTCGTGGGCAGTTATGTGGAATGGACGGTGAATTCGGCGACCGCGGCGGCTTCCGACCTCACGCTGCGATTCGCCCATGGCACCACCCAGAATCGCGCGATGGATATCTCGGTGAACGGGACATTGGTCTCCAACGACCTTTCGTTCGCCGGCACCGGCGCGTGGACGACGTGGCAGGACAAGACCCTCAGGGCCAATCTGGTCGCGGGCACCAACAAGATCCGCGCGAGCGCCGCCACCGCCGACGGCGGCCCCAACCTCGACAAGCTGACCGTGTCGACTGTCGATTCCCAGGCACCGCAGCCCGCGACGAACCTGCGCTCGACCGGCCACACCGCCACCAGCGTCTCGCTGGCGTGGAACGCGGCCACCGACAACGTCGGCGTCACAGGCTACGACGTCTACCAGCACGGCCAGCACATGAAGACCGTGAACGGGTCGACGCTGGCCACCACCGTCGACGGCCTCGCGTCGAACACCGAGTACGACTGGACCGTGCTGGCGAAGGACGCCGCCGGGAACGTCGCGCAGGCGAGCAACAACGTCATCGTCAAAACCGACGCCGCGGCGCCGGACGCGCAGGCGCCAAGCACACCGGGATCCCTTCGCTCGCCGGGGAAATCCGAAACGAGCGTCGACCTCGCCTGGGCAGCGTCGACCGACAACGTCAAGGTCTCCGGCTACGACGTCTTCCGTGACGGTGTCCAAACCGGAACCGCGGACGGCACAGCCACCTCCACTACGGTCGCGGGGCTCGTAGTGAACAAGGAGTACGCCTTCAAGATCCGGGCGCGCGACGCCGCGGGCAACGTTTCCGCGTTCAGCAACGAAATCCGCGCGACCCCGACCGCCGGCGGCGGCGCGGGCGTGCCGGATCCCGGTGCGGTGACGACGATCGCGAGCGGCGTCGACGTCGGCTGGGGCGTGGTGTTCCTGCCGGACGGCTCGTCGCTGTTCAGTGAGCGGAACTCGTTCAACATCTACCGGCTGACCGAGGCCGGGCAGAAAACGTTGGCGGGCAAGATCTCCCAAGCCGTCGGCACCGGCGGCGAGGGCGGCCTGCTCGGCCTCGAAATCGGCCCGAACTTCGCCACCGACCACTGGCTGTACGCCTATCACACGGCGAGCGAGGGCAACCGCGTCATCCGGATCAAGTACGAAAACGGCACGCTCGTGCAGAGCAGCTACCAGATCCTGATCCAGGGCATCGCGAAAAACCGCTACCACAACGGCGGCCGCCTGCGCTTCGGCCCGGACGGCAAGCTCTATGCCACCGTCGGCGACGCCCAGAACGGCGCCAACGCGCAGAATTCCGGCTCACTCAACGGAAAGATCCTGCGCATCAATCCCGACGGCACCATCCCGTCGGACAACCCGTTCGGCAATGCCGTGTGGAGCATGGGCCACCGTAACCCGCAGGGCCTCGACTTCGACTCGACGGGACGACTGTGGGCGGCGGAATTCGGTGACAACAGCTTCGACGAGGTGAACCTCATTACGAAGGGCGGCAACTTCGGGTGGCCCAATTGTGAGGGGAACCAAGGAAGTTGCGGCGGGTATATCGCGCCTAAGAAAACTTGGTCGACTAGCCAGGCTTCGCCGAGTGGGCTGACGATCGTCAACGATTACATTTTCGTTGCCACGACTGTCGGGCAGCGGGTTTATCGGTTGAAGATCGACGCGAGCAGCAACCTGGTGGATCAGAAGACTTACTTCCAGGGGAGTTACGACCGGCTGCGGACGGTCGAGGTGGACAAGCAGGGGGATATCTGGTTGACCACTTCGACGGACAAGGACGGTACGGACTTCAACGACCGGGTGCTGCGTATCGACATCGTGTACTCGGGCTAAGGAGTTCGTGGCATGAATGGACCCATCTCGATTTTTGAGATGAAAGGTCCATTCATGCCACCGGCGACCACCGCGAAGGGGTCACCAGCCGAAGAGGTTCTTCATGATCCGCCCACATCGCTCCACCATCGCGTCGGCGTCCTCGTCCGGCTGGTTGATCCACCAACTGATCAGCGAGTCCACCACCCCGGTCCACACCAGCGCGATCGCCTCGATGTCACGCCCGTCGGTCAGCCCGCGCGCGTTCATCAGCTGCGTGGCCCCGATCACCGCGAACTCGGCCAGCCGCTGCTGGTAGTCGGCCGCCGCCCGGGCGATCTCCCCGGTTGACGGCAGCGTCGTGTCCCGCAGCAAGCGCCACGCGTACCGGTCGTGGTCGAAGGTCGAAAAGATCGCCCCCAGCACCGCCAGTGGCATCTGCTCGGGCGCGCCACCGGCCGCCATCGTCGAAGCGACGCCTTCGGTCAGCCGGTCGCCGGCGCGGTGCAGGCATTTCAGGTAGAGCCCGTCTTTCGACCCGAAGTACTGGTACAGCAAGGGTTTCGTGACGCCGACGCGCCGGGCGATCTCGACCATCGAGGCGCCACCGTAGCCATGGCGGCCGAACTCCTCGGTGGCCGCGTCGACGATCTGCGCTTCCCGCTCTTCGCGGGGCATGCCTTTGGTGCCGACGGCCCTTGCCTCTGTCACCGGACTATCTTACCCTGAGGTAAATGACCCTTGGGTAAGTTACTGAAAGGTCAGATCGTGGCTGAATTCCTGGCTCATCTGCGGGACCCGGTACTGCTGGCGACACCGGTGTTCCTCCTGTTCGTCGCCGTCGAGGTGCTCGCCGTGCATGTACTGGGGCATGACGACAACGTGCTCGGGTACAGCGCGAAGGACACGCGCACCAGCATGTCGATGGGCACGGTGGCGCTGGTCGTCAACGGGTTCTTCCGGCTGGTGATGCTCTTCGTCTTCGCCGCGCTCTACGAGTTGACGCCGCTCAAACTCGACCCGCGGGACTGGTGGACGTGGGTGCTGATGTTGCTCGGCCAAGAGCTGGTCTTCTACGCCTATCACCGGGCCAGTCACCGCGTCCGGCTCCTCTGGGCCGGGCATCAGGTCCATCATTCGAGTGAGCACTACAACTTCTCGACCGCGCTGCGGCAGAAGTGGACGCCGTACTTCCAGCTGCCGTTCTGGTCCGTGCTCGCGCTGGCCGGGATCCCGCCCTGGATGATCCTGACCGGGCTTTCGATCGACCTCGTCTACCAGTTCTTCGTGCACACCGAGAAGATCAGGAAGCTGCCGCGCTGGTTCGAGTTCGTGTTCAACACCCCGTCACACCATCGGGTGCATCACGGGAGCGACGCCGAGTACCTGGACGCGAACTACGGCGGGATCTTGATTATTTGGGACCGGCTGTTCCGCAGTTTTGTGCCCGAAACGCACCGGCCGACCTACGGGCTGACGAAGAACATCAACACGTACAACCTGTTCAAGGTCGGTTTCCACGAGTACGGCTCGATCCTCCGCGACGTCCGCCGCGCCACAACCTGGCGCGAAAAGACGGGGTACGTGTTCGGGCCGCCGGGGTGGCGGCCCGAACACGCCGTTACGCCGTCTCTTTCAACTCTGCCGGCGGACGCACCGACGTGAGCGGTGGCCGCTGCGCGCAGGTCAGGTCGGTGAGGACCATCTCGCGCTCGACACCGTTGTCACCCTGGCCGCGCTGGAACTGCGCGAGCAGGGTCGCGGGCGGGGTCGCCGAAACGAGCCGTCCGTAGCGTTCCAGCCGGTCGAACATGGTGAGCATGATCTGCCCCGACATCCGCCCGAGCGCCTGCGTGGTCTGGTGCCGGTGCACGCGGTGCCCGAGGTCGACCTGGGCGAGCGCGTCGAGCCCGTGCAGCTCGAGCAGGTCGATCAGGTGCCCGACCTCGACGCCGTAGTTCGCGACGAACGGGATGGCTTCGAGCACCTCACGCCGTCCGGCGTACTCACCGGCGAGCGGCTGCACGAACCCGGCCAGCTCCGGCCAGTACATGTTCAGCATCGGCCTGGCCACCAGTTCGGTGACGCGGCCGCCGCCGTCGGCCTCCGTGCTGGCGACACCGACCAGCGGCCGGTGGTAGAAGCCCTTCACATAGGCGACCGACGGGTCGGTCAGCAGCGGGCCGAGCAGTCCCGTCACGTACTCGCTGGTGAAGTCGTAGAGGTCGCCGTCGACGAACACGACGATGTCGCCGGTCGTGGCGGCCACGCCCTTCCAGAGCGCTTCGCCCTTGCCCGCGAGTCCCCCGAGCTCGGGCATGACCGAGTCCTGGGCGACCACCGACGCCCCGGCTTCCATGGCGACCCGTGCGGTCGCGTCCTGCGACCGCGAGTCGACCACGAGGATCTCGTCGACAAGCTGGTGTTCCTCGACCAGGTCACGGCGGATCGTGCGGATGATGTCCCCGACGGTCGCCTCTTCGTCACGGGCCGGGATGACCACGCTGACGCGGGTGCCACGCTTGGCTTCGACCAGTTCGGCGGCGGTCCAGTCGGCGGCTTTGCTGCTGCGCCTGGCGAGCCAGGTATCGACCTCCGAAGAAACCTTCAGTTGCGTGCGCTCACTGTTGGTCCTGTTCGTGCGCATGCGATCCCCTTCCCCTCGACGGGCCGTTCTCCAAGATCGAGCGTCGGCCCGTCCCGTTTCCGTTCTACGCGCGTGCGTGAAACCGCTGCGTTACGAAAACCGGCGCGAAAAGCGGTCTTGTTAACTCAGGCCACCACCGGTGAGGATCCGCGCAAGTTGGGTACCCACCTCGGGTTTTGCCAGGTAAAAGGCCGCTTCGTGGGGTTTCGACCCGTTGTCCACGGTGTAACCACTCGCCAAGACGCCGTCCGCGCCCGGAAACAATGCGGTGAGGTCCGGCCGGGCGGCGACGAGGTCGTCACGATCGGCGAGGTTGACCCAGCGCCCGACCTGCGGCGGGATCCCCGGCGGCTGTGGCCGGGTGCGTTCGTAGACGATGTTGCGCAGGCCCAGCGGCGACCCGACGGTGATCAGCAACGGCAGCGGGCGATCCAACCGGTGCGCGGCTTCGTAGGCCACCACCGAACCGAGCGAATGGCCGATGACGACCTCGGTTTCCGGCCCGATCAGCGCCGAAACCCGCTCCTGGACCCGCTCGCGCACGGTTTCGTCGGTGAGGTACAGCGTCACCTGCCGCAACGCCTTGACGACGAGCCGCTCGGCGAAAGCCGCCCCGAACCGCGCGAACGGGCGCAGTCGCACCAACGCGTTGAGCACTGGCCGCACAGCCGCGCGCACGCCCTGTTGCTCTTGTCCAGCTCACGCCGAGCCTGGGCCTGGTCCGACTCGCGCGGGGCCGTCTCGGCGACTCTGGCCAGCCATTCCTCCGCCAGCGCCTCGGCGAAGAGCCAATCCGCTTCGGTGAGTTCGTCGGCCGCGCCCTGCTGATCCGGCCGGGTGAACACGTCGCCGTAGAAGGCCATCCGCGTCTCGGTCTCCCCTGGCCGCGCGCCACGCCACAGGCTGTCGGCGAGTTCGGGATACCCGGCGGTGCGAATACCTCCGGCCAGGCTGGGCAGCCATTCGGCTTCGAGCGTGTCGGCTGACTTCTGTTCCTGCGCGATGCCGTGCACCAAAACGATACGAGCCACAACGCACAGTATCGTGATCCAAGTGGGAGAACGACGGGCGTTGGTCATCGCGTCACAATGCGCATCGCTGAACCTGCTGTCCTTCCTCCCCGAAGCCGCGAAAGACGTCGCCGAGGCCCTCCTCGACCCCGAAGTCGGCGGGTGCGTCCCAGCGCTGGCGGACGGCCGCCGCATGCTCGTCGACCCGACGATGGTCGAGCTGGACGACGCCGTCGCCGAAGCCTTCGAGCGCGCGTCGGAGGACGAAGCCACGCTGTTCATCGCGCTGGTCGGCCACGGCGACTACGCCGACGACGATTTCTACTTCCTTACCAAAGACACCACCGACCCGGTCAACAGCCGGAACTCGTTCCTTCTCGCCCAGCGGATCAAGGAGTTGCTCGGCCGCTATTCGCTGCTCGACGGCTTGGTGATCCTGCTCGACACCTGCCACGCCGGGATCGCCGCGCAGCAGGCCGCGACCCGTTGGATCCGGATCGTCGGCGAGGCGGGCAAACGTTTCGAAGTGCTCACCGCGTCCGACGAACGCACCGCCGCCGACGGCTGTTTCAGCCGCTCGCTGGCCAAGATCCTGCGGGCGGGACGACCTGAACTCGGCGAACGCGTCCGCTGCCCAGATCTCAAACGCGTCATCGGCGGCCTCTGCCCGACGCAGACAGCCGTGCACTTGTCGTTCGACGGCGTCCGCACGGTCGAGAAGGGCGACGAGGGCCTCTGGCTCGCACTGAACAACTCCGACGTCTGGCGCCCGCTGCTCGGCCACCCGGCCGCAGCCGAAATCGAACGCCTGAACAGCGACTACTGGCCGACGCCGGAGCTCGGCAAGGTGGTCGGGCACCTGCTCACCGGCGCCCGCTACGTCCAGGTCCGCGGCATGCCCGGCTCCGGGGCATCCTCTTTGGTCGCGGCGCTCGCGCGGCCCGCGGTCGCCGAACAGGTCATCCCGCCGAGATTCCTGCAGGCGGTGCTCTTCCTGAGTTCCGGCATGAGCTTCGAGCAGCTCGCGGACGAGCTGGCGTGGCAGCTGCGGCGCAACATCCCCGGCTTCGCGGAAGCCGAACAGAGCGACGACGAAGCCTTGGACGCCAGCGCGTTCGACCGGGCCGTGCTGCGACCGCTGCGCGCCCTCGACGGATGGAGCCCGATCCGGATCGCCTTCGACGACGTGGACGCGCTGGCGGAACCCGATCGGTCTCGCCTGTTGGCCGCCACACAGGAAATGACGGCCGATCCCGAACTCGGCCAGGTCGCCGTCGTGGTCTCGTCGGGGACCTCGACCACCATCCCCGACGCCACGGTGATCACCCTGCCGTTCTCCTCCATGCGCATCCGAAACCACCGTCCGGGTTCGGCCGATCCCCCGCCGATCTCCGAAGGCGCTGCGGCACCCGCGGAGGAGTACGAGGAAGAAGAGGCTGAGGATTCACGGGACGTGTTGCTGAACCTCCTGCGCCTCACCGCCGATCGGGGTCCACTGCCGATCCGGATCCTCGCCGCGGCGAGCCGCCGGGCGGGCGGTCCTGAGCGACCCGCCACCGTGCGCGACGTGCTCGCGCGGCTGGGAGGGCCCGGGATCGAACGAGCCAATCCCGGCACCGATGCCGAGCTGGTCAAGCTGACGGGGTCCGCCACCGCGCAGCCTGGATCCCTGCGGTGGCACGGCCTTTTGGCGCAGGCGATCCGGGAGGCGGCTCCGGTGGAGGACAACGCACGCAGGACCCCCGAACAGGTCTACGCCAGGAAGTCCGAAGCCGAACACTTGTGGCTGGCCGGTCTGTACGAAAGAGCCTTGCTGAGCCTGGAAGACCGTCCGTCCGAGGTCCCCGTCGAGAACCGTGAGCGCTGGGCGATGTGGTTGACCCGCGTGTCGGACAGACGTGGCGCGACCGACCCGCTAACGCTCAAATGCCGCGCAAGGCTCGCGACCTGGACGGGGAAAGCCGGTGACCCGGCTTCCGCTGTCGCTCAGTTCCAAGAGCTGTTGCCGACAGCGCAAGGTGTTCTGAAGGCCACGGACCGGGAACTGCTGAGCATCCGGAACAACATCGGTTACCTGTTCATGGACCTCGGACGACATGAGGAGGCGAAAGCGGCGTTCCTGGCCCTCGCGGCGGACTCCGCCGAAGCGGTCGGCGAAACCGATCGGGAGACGATCCACGCCCGGCACCTGTTCGCAGTTGCCACCGGAAAATGCGGGGACCCCGAAGAATCCCTTCGCCTGTCCCGAGAACTGTTCCCCGTGGCCGAGCGGCTGTTCGGCGTCGACGACGAGCTCGTGGTCAAGATCGGGACCAACATCGTGTTCTGGAGCGGGGAAATGGCGCACCCCCCCCCCGAAGTTTTGGACCTCTACCGGCGAATCCGAGTCCAGCAGAGGCGGACGCTGAATGACCGCCACCCCGATGTGCTCGACCTTCGATTCTTCGGCGCGCTGCTGTACGCCAAAACCGGTCAGGTCACCGAAGCACTGGCAGAGTGGACAGCGCAGCTCCCGGACGCCGTCGAAGTGCTCGGCGAACGCCACGAAAAGGTGCACAAGATCCGTGAGCAGCTCGAGTTCTGGGGCTCACTGGAGTGACGGGTGAACGGCGCTCTGCGGATAGCGTTGCTGACCTATCGTGGCAATCCCCGCTGCGGCGGACAAGGCGTCTACGTCCGGCACCTGAGCCGGGAGCTCGTCGAACTCGGTCACCACGTCGAGGTGTTCTCCGGCCCGCCGTACCCGGAGCTCGACCCGCGCGTACGGCTCACGAAAGTGCCCGGCCTCGACCTGTTCGCCGAGCCGAATCCCTTTCGCCGCCCGGAATTACGGGAGCTTCGCCGGTTGCCGGACTGGGTCGAGTACCTCGGCATGCGCCGGGGAGGCTTTCCCGAGCCGCTGGCGTTTTCGCTGCGCGCCGCGTGGCGGCTGTTCCGGCGGCACGGTGAGTTCGACGTGGTCCACGACAACCAGGGACTCGGTTACGGCCTGCTGGCGAGCCGGATCCCGACGCTGGCCACGGTCCACCACCCGATCGCCATCGACCGTGACCTGAGCCTGGCGGCCGGAAACGCGGGAGTTCACCGCTGGTATGGGTTTCTGGGCATGCAGCACCGGGTGGCGCGGCGACTGCGCGCGGTCGTGACCGTCTCGGACGCTTCCCGAGTGGCTGTCGCCGAACACATGGGAGTCACGACTGAGGTGGTACCGCTGAGCGCGGACACCCGGGTTTTCCGGCCACGCGACGAAATCGCGAAGGTGCCCGGCCGGATCGTCACCACGGCCAGTGCCGACGAACCGTTGAAAGGACTGGCCCACCTGCTGACGGCGTTGCCCAAACTCGGCCCGGTCGAACTCGTGGTCGTCGGCAAACTGAAGCCCGAAGGCGAAACGGCCAAGCTGATCGCCGGGTTGACCGTCAACCTGGAAACGCCGGTCCGCTTCGTCAGCGGAATAGCCGACGAAGAGCTCGCAGAACTCATAGCCGGCGCGGAAATCGCTTGTGTCCCTTCACTTTTCGAGGGTTTCTCACTCCCGGCCATCGAAGCGATGGCTTGTGGGACACCGCTGGTCGTCACCTCAGGCGACGCGCTTCCCGAGGTGGTCGGGGACGCCGCGATCGTCGTCCCGCCCGGTGACCCGGACGCGCTCGCGACGGCCCTCAACCGGCTGCTCGGCGACCCCGGTCTGCGCGAACGGCTCGCCGCCGCGGGGATCGCCCGAGCGGCGACGATGAGCTGGCGGCGTACGGCGGAGGAGACCGTCGGGCACTACCGGCGGCTGCTGGGGCAAGAGCAGGGAGCACTCGTTTGCTGACCGTCGACTTCGGCCGGTTTCCCACCGAAAGCGGAAACCGGGTGCTCGACCTCGGCTGCGGAGACGGACGGCATGCCTTCGAGGCCTACAAACGCGGCGCGGACGTCGTCGCCGTCGACCTCGACGACATCGCGCTCAAGCACGTGCACGACATGTTCCTCGGCATCGCCGAAGCCGGGGAAGCGCCCGCTGACGCCGGCGCGCTCGCACTCCGGGGTGACGCCCTCGCGTTGCCGTTCCCGGACAACAGCTTCGACCGGGTGATCGCGGCCGAGGTGTTCGAGCACCTCGGCGACGACCGGGCCGCGCTCGCCGAAGCGGTCCGCGTCCTCGAACCGGGCGGCCTACTGGCCGTCACGGTGCCGCGCTGGTGGCCGGAACGCGTTTGCTGGGCGCTTTCCACGGAATACCACGAAGTCGAAGGCGGGCACGTGCGGATCTACCGCCGCGGTGACCTGCTCGGCCGGCTGCGGGACGCGGGCCTCGAACCGATCGGGACGCATCACGCGCACGCACTGCATTCGCCGTTCTGGTGGCTGAAATGCGCCGGCCTCGACGACGAGAACCTGCTCGTCCGCAAGTATCACGAGCTGCTCGTCTGGGAGATCATGCACGGGCAGAGCTGGGTCCGGCGGGCCGAGCAGGCGCTGAACCCGGTGCTGGGCAAGAGTTTCGTCGTCTACGCGCGCAAGCCGTGATGGACGTCGACGCGACGGCGGCCACCATCGTCGCCGCGCAACGCCCGGACGGCGCCATTCCCTGGGAAGCGGGCGGCACGCTCGATCCGTGGAACCACGGGGAAGCGGCGATGGGACTGGACGTCGCCGGGCTCCATGCCGAAGCCGAGGCCGCGTACCTCTGGCTTGCGGCGAACCAGAACGCCGACGGTTCCTGGTTCGCCGGATACACCGGAGGTGAAGTCACCGATCGTGCCCGGGACAGCAACTTCAGCGCGTATGTGGCTGTCGGCGTGACCCACCACGGTCTCATCCGCGCCGACGAGCGCTTCCTGGAACGGCTTTTTCCGACTGTCGACCGCGCCATCGAATTCGTGCTGCGACTCAGGCGCCCCGGCGGAGAAATCGGCTGGCGTACCGGATCTTCCGAGGCCTTGCTGACCGGGTGTTGCAGCATTCACCACGCCCTGCGCCACGCGAGCGCACTGGCGACCCGGCTCGGCCGGCCACGACCGCACTGGGACAGCGCCGCCGACCACCTGCGCGACGCCGTCGTCGGCCGCCCGCACTTGTTCACGCCCAAGCCGCACGCGATGGACTGGTACTACCCCGTGCTGGGTTCGGTGCTCACGGGCGAGGCCGCGGACGAACATCTCCGCGCCGGATGGGACCGATTCGTCGAGCCCGGCCTCGGCGTGCGGTGTGTGCACGACCAGCCGTGGGTGACCGGCGGCGAGACCGCGGAACTCGCGCTCACCCTCGCCGCCCGGGGCGACCGCGACCGGGCGGAGAAGCTTCTCACGGACATCCAGCGGCTCCGGCACGACGACGGTTCGTACTGGACGGGCTACCAGTTCGCCAACGACGTCCTCTGGCCCGACGAGCGCACCACGTGGACCGCCGGGGCGCTCCTGCTCGCCGATGCCGCTCTCGACGCCGAGCCCGCCACCTTGGCCGTTTTTGGCGAAGTCAGTGGGTTTGCCTTGCCGTAGCTTTGGGTGGGTGGTCTTTGGTCGGGTTTCCGGCGCGCCGGATGGATATTTTCGCTCCACGCAGTGCTTTGAGGAGATTTGCGGCAGCGAAAACACCCACCCGGATCGA
>Ga0193717_1001081_pt1 | contig 17084 bp, 15 predicted proteins | sample U2c2metaG_FD_145900 | JGI IMG/M metagenome (GOLD analysis project Ga0193717, IMG submission 145900) | Soil microbial communities from a riparian zone of the East river system, Colorado, United States - U2c2 | ecosystem: Environmental > Terrestrial > Soil > Riparian zone | place: USA: East River... | reverse complement strand
ACGAACCCCTCGACCAGCCGATCCTCCACAGTGGACACCTCGGCGACGGCGGCCGCGACGCTGCCGAAGAACCGGCGCGACTCCCGCACCAGCACCGCCTGCACCAACGCGTCCTTGCCGTCGAAGCGGCGGTACAGCGTCGCCCGCGAGACACCGGCCCGGCGCGCCACCACGTCGACGTTCGTGCGGCGCAGCCCGTAGGTGAGGAACTCCTCGAGCGCGGCGTCCACAATGGACTCGCCGACCGCGTCGGTCGACGGATCGGCGAGCACCAGCTCGAGCAACGAGCTCATCGCGGAGTGCCCAACGGCCCGACGCCGGCGCGCCGGTAGCCGGCACGGGCCCGCGCCGTGTAACGCAACCGCGCCGGCACGAGCGGCCACGATGCCTGGATCACCCGGCGCACCCGACGGTGGCGGCGCTCGTCGCGCTCGGTCCACCGTTCGCCGATCAACTCCCGCACCGACGGCGGCAGCGTGCCGACCGAATGCCACCACAGCGGCTTCGCGGAAGGCTTGCGCGCCAACCGGTACAGCGCCGCCGGGACGAGCGGGAACGTCGCGGGCGGCTCCTTCGCGAACTCGATCAGCCCGCGGGCCGCTGGCGTGATCTCCAACCGTTCCCGGCACATCCGGTCGAACCACGCCTCGAAACTCGGCCAGTCCGGCGGCACGATCCGGTCACTCACCCCGTAGGCGCGGTAGGCGCGGCAGCCCTCCTGGTACAGCTGCTCCTTCTCCGCGTCGCTCATCGGGTGGTCGAACAGGTCGATCATCTGGAACAACGCGTCGAAGATCGTCGCGTGGGCCCAGAAGTAGGTCTCCGGGTCGAGCGCGTGGTAGCGCCTGCCTTGCGCGTCAACGCCTTTGATGTGCGAGTGGTAGTCGCGGATCTTGCGCGCGGTCGCGTCGCCGTCCGGGTAGTCGAACGTGACGCCCTGGATCTCCGGCACCGACCGCAGCACCCGCTCCCACGGCTCGTTGAAGAAGTCCGAGTGGTGCTCGACGCCCGCACCGAGACCGGGGTGCATGAGCTGCAGCAGCCCCGCCTTCACGAGCAGCAGATAGCCGCGGACCTCGCCGGCGTAGCGCCAGTGCAACGACCCCGGTCCGGGCAGGTCCAGCACCGGTTCGACACGTGCCATCTCGGTCATACGCGCACCCCCGAGTCGATGAGACACTCTTGCATCTTTGTATCACACGGCACCGCCTTAGCGGCGATAGAGTCAACGGGTGGAGAAGCGTGGTCTCAACCTCGAGGTGATCACCCGTGCGGCCGTCACACTGCTGGACCAGGTCGGGCTCGCCGAGCTGAGCACGCGGCGGCTCGCGGCGAAGCTCGGCGTTCAGTCGCCGACGCTGTACTGGCACGTGAAGAACAAAGCCGAGCTGCTCGACCTGGTGGCGGAGGCCATCTGCGCGGACGCGTTCGACATCGACGCCACGCTCGGCTGGCGCGACCGACTCACCAGCGCGCTGCGGCAGTTCCACACCATGCACGCCGCGCATCGCGACACCGCCGCGCTGCTGCGGGAGCGCCCGCCGGGCCCCGCGCGGCTCGAACAGCTCGACACGATCATCAGCACCCTCGTCGACGCGGGTCTCTCCCCCACCGACGCGGCCGCGTGCGCGCGACTGCTCACCGCGCACGTGCTCGACTCCGTGCTCGACTCCGACCACTTCGAGTTCGGTGTCTCTGTCATCATCGACGGTCTCGAGCGACGTCTCCCCCGCTGAGCGCGCGGTCGGCGGATTTCACTGTCCGGGCATCACCGAACACGCGCCGTGCGTAAAGTCTGTGATGGTTTGTCCGCTCCCGGAGTAGAGGTGCATGACGAAGAAGCTCGGTTGGATCGCCGCCGCGATTGGGGTGCCCGCTGTCGGGGTGGCGGCCGCCTGGGTGATCGGAAACCCGTACCTCGTCGGGGTTTCGGTGGCGCTGTACGGCGCGGTGGTCGCCATCGCCGGCCAGCTCGGCAAGCGCTGGCAGGACCGCATCGTCGACCAGACCGACCAGGCCGTCAGCCGGTGGCTCGCCCGGTTCGACCGGCACTACCGCGAGTACCTGCTGAGCAGTCTTCGGTTCGTCGACCTCAAGGGTCTGGCCACCGTCGGCTTCTGCAACCCGGAACTGTCCGACATCTACGTCGACGTCAGTCTCGCCCACCAGGCGCCGCACCAGGTGCCGAGCGGTCTCGTGCCGTCGATCCCCGAGGCGCTCGCCGACCGGCACTCCATCGCCGAGTTCCTCGGTCAGGCCGAGCCGCACATCCTGGCGGTGCTCGGCGCGCCGGGCAGCGGCAAGACGACCCTGTTGCGGCACACGGCCCGCGAGCTGTGCGCGCCACGGAGCAGGCGGACCCCGATCCTGCTGTACCTGCGCGACCACGTCACCGAGATCGTGTCCGGTCAGGGCATCGGCCTTCCCGAGCTGGTGCGCCGCAACCTGGGTCGCTACGCGGCACAGGAGCGGGCCGGCTGGTTCGAGCACCGGCTGCACAACGGTGACTGTGTTGTGCTGCTCGACGGCCTCGACGAGGTGGCCGACCCCGGGGATCGGCGGACGGTGGCCGACTGGGTGGAGCGGCAGACCACGCAGTACCCGAAGAACGACTTCGTGATCACCTCGCGGCCGCACGGCTACCGGACGGCCGGGATCGACGGCGCGACCGTGCTGCAGGCGCGCGCGTTCACCGACGAGCAGGTCGCCAAGTTCGTGCGCAGCTGGTACCGGGCGGTGGAGCAGGAGGCGTCCGGCGCCACCGGCCTCGAGCTGGACGTGCGTGTCGACAACGCGGCCCGCGACCTGCTCGACCGGCTGGACAGCGCACCGGGTCTCTACGAGCTGACCGGCAACCCGTTGCTGCTCACCATGATCGCCAACGTGCACCGCTACCGTGGCGCGCTGCCGGGCACGAAGTCCGACCTGTACGGCGAGATCTGTCAGGTGATGTTGTGGCGGCGGCAGGAGGCCAAGCGGCTGCCGGTCGAGCTGAACGGCGACCAGAAAGAGAACCTGCTGCGCGACCTGGCCTTCGTGATGATGCGACGCCGGGTACGCGACCTGCCGAAGGCCGAGGTGCTCGCCCAGTTCGACCTGGTGCTGCGCCGGATGTCCACTACGGTCGACGGGCTGCGGTTCCTTGCCGACGTGAACACCAACGGCCTGCTGGTCGAACGAGAGCACGGCGTGTACGCCTTCGCCCACCTCACCATCCAGGAGTACCTCGCGGCCGCCCACATCCGCGACCACGGCCGGACCGAGCTACTGACCAAATCCGTCGACGACGTCTGGTGGCGGGAGACCACGCTGCTGTACGCGGCCAGGTCCGACGCCGACCCGATCGTGCGCGCCTGTCTGGCGTCGGCCGGCGTCTCCGCGCTGTCACTGGCGTTCGACTGCGCCGAGCAGAACGGTGAGCTCGCTCCAGAGCTGCGCGCCCAGCTCGACGAGCTGCTCAGGTCCGCGCTGCGCCCCGACGCCGACCCGGAACGCCGCCGGCTGATGGTCGGCGTGCTGGTCACCAGGTACCTGCGCAGGCTGATCAGGGCCGGCGACGGCCGGATCTGCCTGCGGCCCATCACCCGTGGCATCTACCGGCTCTACCAGCAGGACACCGCGGCGCGCCCGCCGGACTGCGTGCCGGACCGGCCGAGCGGCCTCGACGACGACGCGGCGGTCGTCGGGGTGCGCAGCGGCGACGCGGAGCGGTTCGCCCGGTGGGCGAACGGGATCGTCGAGGCGCCCGGCTACCGGTTGCCGACGCACACCGAGGTCTCCGACGCCGCGGTCCGCCGCAGCCTCGGCGGCGCGTACAGCGTGTGGCTGCACCCGGAACCGGACGAGGACCGCCCGCGGTTGTGGACACCACCCGACGGGGACCACCCCCACACCGCGGACGCCGAGGTCGTCGCCGAGCACGTGCAGGCCGACCTGGCCAGGTCGATCCCGACATTGAACCGGCTGTTGGTGCTGCGGGCGCTCGACGTCACCGCGGCCATCGCCACCGACCTCGACCAGTCCAGGGACCGCGCCACCGAGCTGGTGGCAGCCCTCTCGCTGGCGCGGTCCCTGGCCGCGGACCTGCACCCGGAGTTCGACCGAGCGGTGGCCCTTGCCGGCGACCTCGCCCACAACCTCGACCGAGACCTCGCGCTGGCGCGTGCCTCGGCCCGGCAACTGGGCATCACCCTCGACCGGATCGAGCGGCTCGACCGCGCCCACAGCAGAGCGCTCGACCAGATCCTCGCGCTGGACTCCGGTCTCGCCCCGGGACGCGCGCTGATCACGGCGCAGACCGGGTTGCTGACCGAGGCCCGGGTGGCGGACGAGTGGACCGCCATGTTCGCCCTGGTGTTCATCGAGCAGACCGGCATGCGCGAACCTACGTACCAGGTGGCACCGGAGCAGCTGGCCGAGCTGGTCGAGTCCGCCATCCGCACCTTGGTCGAGTCACTGGACCAGGAGTCTGGCTCCAACTGGCCGCGCGAGGTCGCCGCCAGGACCGCCGTCCTGGCGGCGCGTGTGCTCGGCGGCACGGACCCGATCACCCAGGACGAGGCGACGCGGCTACGGCTGGCCGCGCTGTGCCTCGCCTACGAGGCCGACACGATCGGACACGGGCTCGCCGAGTCGTTCCGCCGGGTCGCGGTCGGGATCACCCTGCTCGAACGCCGCGCGGACGGCAGAGCCGTCCCGACCGAGACAATCATCCTGGCAACCACCTGAGCGCTCGGGTGACCGCGCTGCCTCACACGGGAATCTCACCGGCCGCTCTGGCCGCGGCCAGTGTGGCGAGCACCGTGTCCGCGCTGATCCCGCCGGCCACCGCGCCGTCCGCGTCGACCGCGATGCCGATCTGCGACGGTGAGCTGAGCGCCGCGTCGAGCGCGTTGCGCAGGGTGTCCGCCGTCTCGCCCGCCGCCTGGTCGATCCGGCACAGCGAACCGCCGGCGATCAGGTCCAGCTCGTTCAACGGCTTGTCCGCCACCCCCGGTCCCGGCCGACGAAGGCGGACACGAAGTCGTCAGCCGGCTTGGCCAGCAACGCGGACGGGCTGTCGCGCTGGGCGAGCGTGCCCCCGACCCGGAACACCGCGACCCGGTCGCCGAGCTTGATCGCCTCGTCGATGTCGTGGGTGACGAACACGTGGCCAGTCCGGCTGGCAGGCCGACCAGCTCCAGCAGTTCGGCGGCCCGCGCGCGCCTGCTTGCGTTTGGCACCGACCAGCAGCGGCACGGTGATCACGTTCTCCAGCACCGTGCGGTGCGGGAACAGGCCGGCGTGCTGGATGACGTACCCGATGCCCCGACGCAGCTGCGCGGGCTGCGACCGCTGGATGTCCTTGCCGTCGAGCAGGATCGTGCCCGAGGTCGGCTCGATCATCCGGTTGATCATGCGCAGGGACGTGGTCTTGCCACAGCTGGACGGCCCGACGAAAACGGTGATCCTGCCGCCGGCGACAACGAGGTCCAGCTCGTCGACGGCGACCGTGCCGTCCGGATAGCGCTTGGTCACGGCCCGGACTCGATCACACGGGAACCCTCTCGAGATCTGAACAGCCAATCGACGACCGTGGCTCGCATGATTTTAGCCCGCAGGTCGGGGCGCCCCGGGTTCGCCCACACGGTGAATAACCAATTCGGCCCACACGAATGGTCCCCGAGTACCGAGAAATATCCGAAGGTGTAACTATGTGCGGGACACCGCGACAGGATTGACGAAGGGGGGATGTCGTCATGTCCGGATACGTGTTCGACCCCGACGAGGTGCGTGCGGTGCACGCCCAGTGGACGCAACTGCTCACCGAAGTCATCAAGGACTCGGAAGAAGCATTGAAGATCATCAACATCAGGGCGCCGGGCATCGAGCCGGCGAGCGAGACGATGGCGATCTCCGGGCAGGACTCCGGTAAGGAGTTCGAGCGGCACAACGAATCCGTGCGGGACTACGTCCAGTCGTTCGTCGACAATCTTTCCTCGGCTGGCAGTGGTTATCTCCAGGAGGAAGAGATCGCCGGCCACCGCTTTCTTCCGAGGAGTTGACGTGGTTCTCCCACTGATCGCCGGCGCTGTCGCCGGCTACGGATACGCCACCCAGGCGCGCGCGGGCAAGCACGATCTCACCGTCGCCTCGGCACCGTCGCCGCTGCGCTGCGGTGAGACGACGTTGACCGCGCACGAGATCTACCGGCGCGTGCGGGGCGGCCCCGGGCTGGACACGCTGCTGCGCGCCACCGAGGCGGCCACGAACCTCGCGCGGCGCTACGACCAACGAGCAGTGGACATCGAGCGGCTGCGGGTCCGCATGGCGCTGGCCTGGCAGGGTGACGCGGCGGGCGGCGCGGACGCCCACCTCGGGCCGCTGTCCGACGCGTTGCGACAGTCGCACGAGCTGCTGACGCGGAGCACGACGCCCCTGCACGCGCAGAGCGAGTCGTTCCAGCACGCGTACACGCACGTGGAGGACGTGTCGGCCAAGCCGCCGACGAGCAGCCTGCTCAACGACATGAACCCGTTCCCGACCGACACCGACAAGAAGATCAACCAGTACAACGCGGCCGCGAGCAAGAACGTCGAGATCTACCGCGAGTACAACTCGGTGAGCCACGCCAACAGCGGCGAGATGCCGAAGACCTACCCGGTGCTGGCCGCCTCCGCCGTGCCGCCGATGACGGTGCGGTCGGGCACGGACACGCCGACGCCCGTCAGCGGGGTCGTGACGGCCGGGCCGACTTCCGGATCGGCTCTCGCGCCCGGCGGCGGTGGCGGCGGTGCCGGCAGTCCTGGCGGTTCGTCGACGGCCGCCGGCACCCAGGTGCCGCTGGCGCCCACCGGCAGCACCACGGCGCAGGACTGGGCGCCGACCGCTCTCCCCGCGCCGGCCGGTCCCGGTCCCGGTGTCGGGGCGACGAGCGGCGGCCCGGGTGGCAACGCGCCCTTCCTCGGCGGCGCGGTCGGTGGGCCCGGCGGCGCGGGCGGCGCCGTTGGCGGCCCTGGTGGTCCACGAGCGGAGGCCGGTCGGCCGGGCGTCGGCGGCGGTCCCCGGGCCGGCGGCGCGCCCGGCGCACGGGGTCCGGCGCCGGCCGGCGCCGCTGGGCGTGGCGCGCCCGGCGGTCCCGGCGCCGGCTCCCTCGGCGGGCGCGGGCAGGACGGCGACGAGGACATCGAGCACAAGAACAAGTACCTGACCACTCCGGACAAGAACGAGATGTTCGGACTCGACCAGGTGTGCGCGCCGCCGGTCATCGGTGAGCGGCGATGACACTCGCCCAACCCGTGACGCTCGCGCTGACGACCGTGTCGGCCGTGGTGCGGTGGCGGCAGGCCGAGCCGCACCCGGTCCTGGCCCCGACGCCGACGTGGTACGACGACGAGGCCGTGCGGGCGCTCGACGAGCACGCGCGGGACGAGCTGGCGCGCCACTTCCTCCACGTGCGCGGCCGCGCGACACCGGAGTTCGACGATGCGGTCGACGTGCTGGTCCGTCCCGATCGCGAGCTGTACGGCTGGGTCGACGCGGTCATCGACGGGCGCCCGCGCCGTTACGGCGTCGTGGCAGTCGGGGGCTACCGGGTAGGGCTGCTGGTGGTCCGCGACCTCGACACCGACGTCGTGGTCCTGCAGTCGGTGCGGCCGAGCGGTCTCACGGCGTCGTTCGTCGGTCAGCTCCCCGACGCGCCGCCCGGCAGGGGCCGGCCGATCAGCCTGCCCTACGACGACTTCCTCGCCGCCACCACGGACACCGACGAGTTCGTGGGGTTCCGGACCAGGCAGGACCCGCGCGTCGCCGCGCTCCGCGAGATCCTCGCCCAACCCAGGACCGGCGCCGGCAACCTGTACGCCGCCGCCCGCACGAACGGCGGCCCCCGCCACCGCGCCGAACACCCGACGAACTACATCGACACGTCGGCAGGCCGCTGGCTGACCACCCTCGACACCGTCGAGGACCGCCTCACGGCCACCGCGACACCGGCGACCCGGGAAACGATCGCGCGGGCGCTCGCATAGCTACTTGCTGTAGTCGTAGAAGCCGCGGCTGCTCTTCTTGCCCAACAGCCCCGCGTCGACCATGCGCAGCAGCAGCGGCGGCGGCGAGTACAGCGGCTCCTTGAACTCCGCGTACATCGACTCCGCGATCGCCTTCGTGGTGTCCAGTCCGATGAGGTCGGTCAGCGCGAGCGGGCCCATCGGGTGGGCGCAGCCCTGGATCATGCCCGTGTCGATGTCCTCCGCGGACGCGAAACCGGACTCCAGCATGCGGATCGCCGACAGCAGGTACGGCACCAGCAGCGCGTTCACCACGAACCCGGCGCGGTCCTGGGACAGGATGACCTCCTTGCCCAGCGCCGACTCCACGAACGACTCGGCGCGCGAGCGGGTCTCCTCCCCCGTCAGCAGCGACGGCACCAGCTCGACCAGCTTCAGCACCGGCACCGGGTTGAAGAAGTGGATGCCGATGACCTGCTGCGGCCGCGACGTCGCCATGCCGAGCTTCATGATCGGGATCGACGACGTGTTCGACGCGAAGATCGCGTCGGGGTCGGTGACCACCTTGTCCAGGCCGGTGAACACCTCGGTCTTGAGCTGCTCGTTCTCCGCGACCGCCTCGACCACCAGTTGACGGTCGGCGAACTCGCCGAGGTCGGCGCTGAACCGCACCCGCCCGAGCGCATCGTCACGGGCCGCCTCGTCGAGCTTGCCGCTGCGCACCGCGCGTGCGAGGGACTTCTCGATCCGCGCCCGGCCGGCCGTGAGCGCCTCGTCGGTCACCTCGTTGACCACGACGTCGAGCCCGGCCCGCGCGCACACCTCAGCGATGCCCGACCCCATCAGGCCACAACCAACGACGCCAACCCGCTCGATACCCACAACGCTCCCCTTATTGCTCACACGTTCCGCCGGTACTGGCCGCCGACCTCGAAGAACGTCGCCGTGATCTGACCCAGCGTGCACACCCTAGCCGCGGCCATCAGCTCGCCGAACACGTTCCGATCCTCCGCCACCGCCGCGCGCAGCCGCCGCAGCGCCTCCTCGGCCTCGGTCGCGTGCGTCTGCTGGTAGGCGCGGGTCCGGTCGACCTGCGACCGCTTCTCGTCCTCGGTCGCGCGGGCCAGCTCGATCGTCGGCAGCTCCTCCGCGTTGTCCTTGTTCGGCAGGAACGTGTTGACGCCGATCAGCGGCAGCGAGCCGTCGTGCTTGCGCTGCTCGTAGAGCATCGACTCGTCCTGGATGCGGCCGCGCTGGTAGCCCGTCTCCATGGCGCCCAGCACGCCGCCGCGATCGGAGAGCCGCTCGAACTCGACCAACACGGCCTCCTCGACCAGGTCGGTCAGCTCGTCGATCACGAACGAGCCCTGCAGCGGGTTCTCGTTCTTCGACAGGCCCCACTCCTTGTTGATGATCAGCTGGATGGCCATCGCGCGGCGCACCGAGCTCTCCGTCGGCGTGGTGACGGCCTCGTCGTACGCGTTGGTGTGCAAGGAGTTGCAGTTGTCGTACAGCGCGCACAGGGCCTGCAGCGTGGTGCGGATGTCGTTGAAGCCCATCTCCTGCGCGTGCAGCGACCGGCCCGAGGTCTGCACGTGGTACTTGAACTTCTGCGATCGCTCGTTCGCGCCGTACCGCTCTTTCATGGCCACGGCCCAGATCCGCCGCGCCACCCGGCCGATGACGCTGTACTCGGCGTCGAGGCCGTTGGAGAAGAAGAACGACAGGTTCGGCGCGAAGTCGTCGATGTTCATGCCGCGCGCCAGGTAGGACTCGACGTAGGTGAACCCGTTGGCGAGCGTGAACGCGAGCTGGCTGATGGGGTTCGCGCCAGCCTCTGCGATGTGGTAGCCGGAGATCGACACCGAGTAGAAGTTGCGGACCTTGTTGCTGATGAACCATTCCTGGATGTCGGCCATCATCCGCAGGCTGAACTCGGTGGAGAAGATGCAGGTGTTCTGCCCCTGGTCCTCCTTGAGGATGTCGGCCTGCACGGTGCCGCGTACGTTCGCGAGGGCCCACGCGGCGATCTCCGCGCGCTCGGAGTCGGTCGGCTGCCGGTCGTGCTCCACGGCGAACTTGTCGAGGTTCTGGTCGATCGCCGTGTTGAGGAAGTACGCGAGGATCGTCGGCGCCGGGCCGTTGATCGTCATCGACACCGACGTGGTCGGCGCGGTCAGGTCGAAGCCGTCGTAGAGGGCCTTCATGTCGTCCAGCGTCGCGATCGAGACGCCGGACGTGCCGACCTTGCCGTAGATGTCCGGCGGGGTGTCCGGGTCGTGGCCGTACAGCGTCACCGAGTCGAACGCGGTGGACAGCCGGGTCGCCTCGGAACCCTCTGACAGGTAACGGAAGCGGCGGTTCGTGCGGAACGCGTCGCCTTCGCCGGCGAACATCCGCGCCGGGTCCTCGTTGTCCCGCTTGAACGGGAACACCCCCGCGGTGAACGGGAAGAAGCCGGGCAGGTTCTCCTTGCGCAGGAAGCGGAGCAGCGTGCCGTCGTCGTCGAACCTCGGCAGCGCGACCCTCGGCACCCGGGTGCCGGACAACGTCTCGCGCCACAGCGGGGTGTGCAGCTCCTTGTCGCGGACCTTCACCACCAGCTCCTCGCCGCGGTAGTCGTCGGCGAGCGTGCGGTAGCCGGCGAGCAGGTCCGCCGTGTCCCGCTCGACGCGGCGCTCCGCCTCAGCGACGAGCCCGTCGAGGTCGTCGGTGGCCGACCCGGCCTTGTCGAGTGCGACGCGGGCCCTGGTCAGCGCGAAGTGCTCGCGTACCGCGTCGACCTGCGTGTCGGTCTCATTGTGATACTCACGGATCGCCTCCGAGATGTCGGCGAGGTAGCGCGCCCGCTGCGCCGGCACGACGGTGGCCGCACGGGTCGATACCCGGCCGCTCACCGGCGCGAGCGCCGGCTCGCTCACCGCGAGGCCGCCTTCGGCCAGCAGGTCGCGCAGGTGGTGGTAGAGCGCGGTGACGCCGTCGTCGTTGAAGGTCGCGGCGCTCGTGCCGTACACCGGCATGTCCTGCCAGGAGACGCCGAACGCCTCGCGGTTGCGCACCAGCTGCCTTGCGACGTCGCGACGTGCGTCCTCCGCGCCGCGGCGCTCGAACTTGTTGATGGCCACGACGTCCGCGAAGTCCAGCATGTCGATCTTCTCGAGCTGCGACGCGGCGCCGAACTCCGGCGTCATCACGTACAGCGAGGAGTCGACGAACGGGACGATCGCCGCGTCGCCCTGACCGATGCCGGGCGTCTCGACGATGACCAGGTCGTTGCCGGCGGCCTTCGCCGCGGCGATGGCGTCGGTCAGCCCCTCGGGCACCTCGGTGACCGCGCCGCGCGTGGCCATCGAACGGAAGTAGATCTGCTCGCCATCGTCGTCGCCGATGCCGCCGAGCGAGTTCATCCTGATCCGGTCGCCGAGCAGCGCGCCACCGCCGCGGCGGCGCGTCGGGTCGACCGCGATGACCGCGATGCGCAGCTTGTCCTGCTGGTCGAGGCGGAACCGTCGGACCAGCTCGTCGGTGAGCGAGGACTTGCCGGAGCCGCCGGTGCCGGTGATGCCGAGCACCGGGGCCGTGCGCTTGCCGGCCGCGTCGCGTATCGCGGCGAGCGTGTCGTCGGAGAGCCGGCCCGCCTCGATGGCGGTGATCGTGTGCGCGAGCACGTCGTGGTGGCCGGAGAGCAGCGCCTCGACGGTCGGCTCCGGCCGGTCGGCGAGGTCCGTGTCGCACGCCTCGATCATCGTGTTGATCATGGGGGCGAGGCCGAGCGTCTGGCCGTCGTCCGGCGAGAAGATCCGCGCCACGCCACGGGAGTGCAGCAGCTCGATCTCCTCGCGGACGATCACGCCGCCGCCGCCGCCGTAGACCTTGATGTGCCCGGCGCCGCGCTCGGCGAGCAGTTCGACGAGGTAGCTGAAGTACTCGACGTGGCCGCCCTGGTACGCACTGATCGCGATGCCCTGGACGTCCTCCTGGATCGCCGCGCGCACGACCTCGCGGACCGACCGGTTGTGCCCGAGGTGGATGACCTCGGCGCCCTGCGTCTGCAGGATCCGGCGCATGATGTTGATCGCCGCGTCGTGGCCGTCGAACAGACTGGCCGCGGTGACGAACCGCACCGGGTGCTTCGGCCGGTGCAACGGGAGGTTCTCGGGCATAGAAATAGTTTGACGTCCTACTTTCCAACGTGCAACCGATGTGTCGCAACTCTCGTGTTTGTACTACCCGACCTGCGACAATGTCCGCTCGATTTTCCCTGGAGGCTCACGTGTCCGTGCCCGATTCGGTGCAAAGGATGCTCGATGACGACCTCGCGTCCCGCACGCTCGGCATGACGCTCACTGACGCCGGCGCCGGCCACGCGACGGTCCGGATGACGATCGCCGACACGATGGTCAACGGCCACGCGATCGCCCACGGCGGGTACGTGTTCCTGCTCGCGGACACCGCCTTCGCGTGCGCGTGCAACAGCCACGGCCCGGTCACCGTGGCCGCCGGCGCGGACATCACGTTCGTGGCCGCCGCCCGGCTCGGTGACGTGCTGGAGGCGCGCGCGGCGGAGCGGGTCAGCTACGGCAGAAGCGGCATCTACGACGTAACGGTCACCCGAGACGACGAGGTGATCGCCGAGTTCCGCGGCCGCAGCCGCACACTGCGCTGACCGACACACCGCAATCCGTCATACCTGCGGCGACCGCCACCCGCGCGCCCCTAGAATCGCGCCCTGCCCGAGCGCATCCGTCACATCCGCGCCGGGGGGAACGAAGTCGCAGGCGTGGCAGCACGGCCGGAAGGACAAACATGGGGATCATTGCCAAGCTCAAGGGTGAGCTCGTCGACATCATCGAGTGGCTCGACGACAGCCGCTCAACGCTCGCCTGGCGGTTTCCCCGCTACGAGAACGAGATCAAGAACGGCGCCGAGCTGATCGTCCGCGAGGGTCAGCAGGCGGTGTTCGTCTACCGCGGCCAGCTCGCGGACAAGTTCGGCCCCGGCCACTACCAGCTGGTGACCGAGAACCTGCCGATCCTGTCGACGCTGCAGGGGTGGAAGCACGGGTTCAACAGCCCGTTCCGCAGCGAGGTGTACTTCATCAACACCCGCCCGGTGACCGACCTGCGCTGGGGCACACCGAGCCCGGTCACCGTGCGCGACCCCGACTTCACGATGGTCCAGGTGCGCGCCAACGGCCTGTGCGTGCTGCGCATCGCCGACCCGGCGATCTTCCTCCGCGAGGTGATCGGCACCGACTCGTCGGTCAGCACCGAGGAGATCGCCGAGCTGCTGCGCCGCGTGATCACCCAGGCGTTCTCGGACATGGTGCTCGAGAGCAAGCTCGGCGTGATCGACCTGCAGGGCAAGCAGACCGAGCTGGCCGGCAAGCTCAAGCACTACGTGCAGGAGCGCGTCGACGACGAGTTCGGTCTCAAGATCGACGACATCGTCATGACGATCACGCTCCCGGAAGAGGTCACCGAGGCGATGACCCGCGGCGTGGCCCGCGGCGTCGAGCAGGCCCGCTACCTGGACAACGTCGGCCCCATGGACCGGCTGCAGCAGGGGGCCGCCGCCGAGGCGATGGTCGAGGCGGCACGCAACCCCGGCGGCGGCGCCGGCAGCATGATGGGCGCCGGGCTCGGCATGGCGCTCGGGCAGCAGATGGGCAACATGATGGGCGGCCTCGCCGCGCCGCAACAGCAGGCCGCGCCGGCCGGACCGCCGCCATTGCCGGCCGCGCAGCAGTTCCACGTCGAGATCAGCGGCCAGGCGTCCGGCCCGTTCACGCCGGACCAGCTGCGGCCGTTCGTGGCCGGCGGCCAGGTCACGCCGGCGACACTGGTGTGGACGAACGGCATGCCGGGCTGGGCAGCCGCGCAGACGGTGCCCTCGCTCGTCGGGTTGTTCACCCCGGCCGGCCCGCCGCCGCTGCCGAACGCGCCACAGGCCGGCGCGTGAACGCCCCCGGCGGCCCACCGCCACTCCCCCCGCAGGGCCCGCAATACCAAGGCCCACCGCCCCTGCCGGGCGGTCCGCCGCCATTGCCCGCCGGACCGCCGCCCGTCCGGCAACGCCCTGCGCAGCAGCCGCCGTCGGCGCCGTTGCGTGCGACGCTGCACACGACCGAGCAGACGCGCACCTACCCGTGTCACCAGTGCGGCGCGCAGCTCGTCTTCGACATCACCGCGCAGCGGCTCAAGTGTCCGAGCTGCGGCAACGAGCAGCCGATCATCGAGGACGCCGGCAAGCAGGTCGTCGAGCACGACCTCGGCGGCATCCGGTCGGCCCGCGCGCGGGCGCTGGTCCAGGCCGGCGCGGAGAAGGAGATCGTCTGCCAGAACTGTGGCGGGCACACGACCTTCGGCGGCACGCTGACCGCCACCCGTTGCCCGTACTGCGCCACCCCGATCCAGCGTGACGACATCCACGACGCGCCGGACCGGCTGCCGGTCGACGCGGTGCTGCCGTTCCAGGTGCCCGAGCCCGCGGCCAAGGACGTCGTCGAGAAGTGGATCAAGAGTCGCTGGTTCGCGCCGACGGAGTTCAAGAAGTACAGCGAGGCCGGGTCGTTCGCGAGCGTCTACATCGCGTACTTCACGTTCGACGCCTCCGCGAACACCGACTACACCGGCGAGCGCGGCACTACGTACACGGTGACCGTCGGGTCCGGTGACAACCAGCGCACGGAGACCAGGGTTCGCTGGTCGCACGCGTCCGGGCGCGTGCACAACTCGTTCGACGACATCCCGGTCATGGCGAACACCGGCCTTGACGAGCAGAAGGTCGCGGCGCTTGAGCCGTGGCCGACGCAGCAGGCAAGGCCGTACTCGGCGGAGTACGTCGCCGGGCACCTCAGCCGGACCTACGACCGCACCGCCGAGCAGTGTCTCGAACCCGCCAGGCAGCAGATGGAGGCGGAGATCGACCGCACCGTCCGCCGCGACATCGGCGGCGACCAGCAGCGGGTCCACTCGAAGAGCTCGCAGTGGTACGACATGCGGTTCAAGTACCTGCTGCTGCCCGTGTGGCTGCTGACCGTGGTGTACGAGGGCAAGCCGTTCCAGGTGTGCATCAACGGCGTCACCGGCGAGGTGCAGGGCAGGCGGCCGATCAGCAAGATCAAGGTGACGCTCGCCGTAATCGTCGCGCTGATCGTCGTCGTGGGATTGTTGATTCTCTACCAATCGCGCGGAGGCTGACGTGGGAACCGTGATCGTCGTGGTGATCGTGGTGGTGCTGGTCGTCGTGATCGGGTTCGCCGTCGCGCTGGCCAGCAACGGCAAGCGGCGCGCCAAGGAGGCGCTCGGCCTGAGCCCGGCGCTCGCGAAGAACGTGCCGCCGGAGTGGGCGGGCGCGCACTCGCCGGAGGCGAAGCTGCACCGCAGGCTCGCCGCGGCCGCGGCGTCGCTGACGGGTCAGCCGATGGGCGACGCGACGGAGATCGAGAAGCGGGTCGCGGTCGAGCAGCAGATCCTGCAGCTCGACGAGCAGCTCGTCGCCGCGGCCGCCGTGCCGGGACCGCGCAGGGCCGAGCTGATCGCGGAGCTGACGCCGCTGGTGGACGCCGTCGAGTCGTCGGTGGCCGACAGCGCGAGCGGGCGCGTCGAGATGGCGCAGCTCAAGGAGACCCAGGCCGAACTGGACGCCGGTGACAAGTAGCTAGGGGCCGTCCAGGATCCCGAGCGCGAGGGTGTGCAGGGCGGCGGTCACGCGTTCCGTGTGACCGGCCGCCATCCTGCGGATCACCGGCTCCGCGGTCAGGCCGGCGAGCAGCAGCTCGGCGAGCACGTCCGCGTCCAGGTCCGGGCGCTCCTGCGCGATGAGGTCCCGGATATGGCCGTGCCAGAGCACCACGACCGGATGGTCCTCGCCGTGGTGATGCTGTGCCGTGACGACCTGACCGAGCGCGGCGACCAGGCCCTTGTTGCGCCCGACCACGTCGATCACCGCGGTGAGGAAGGCCAGTAGCCGTTCCCGCGCCGGCGCGCCGGGGCCCAGTGGCGGCGGCCCGGCGTCGATGTCGTCGCGCAGGCCCATCGCGCGCTCCTGCATGAGCGCGACCATCAGCCCCATCCGGTTGCCGAACCGGTGGAACACCGTGCCCTTGCCGACCCCCGCCGCCGCGGCGACCTGCTCGATCGTCACCTCGTCCGGCCGGTGCGTCGTCAACAGCTCCTCGGTCGCGGCGAGGATCGCGCGCCGGTTGCGGGCGGCGTCGGCACGCATGGCGCCTCCCTGTCACGTGACAACTGGACCGGCGGTCCAGTACGGTAACTTGACCGCAAGTCCAGTTACGTTCCTCAGGCAGGAGAATACCGTGCGTCGAGTCCGCTACCACGAATATGGCGGCCCGGAAGTGCTGCGCGTCGAAGAGGCCGACGTGCCGCGGCCCGGTGCCGGGCAGGTGCTGTTGAAGGCGTCCGCGATCGGCGCGAACTTCGTCGACACCCGGTTCCGGCAGGGTGGCACCGGCATGTTCCAGCGGCCGCTGCCGGGCAGTCTCACGGCCGACGTCGTCGGCACGGTCGAGTCGGTCAGGCCGGAGGTCGACACCGGGCTGGTCGGCCGCCGGGTCGCGGCGCTGGTGGCCGACGACGCGTTCGCGGACTACTCCGTGACGGACGCGGACTGGCTCGTCGAGGTGCCGGCGGGTGTCGACGACGCGTCGGCGACGATGCTCCCGATGGCGGCGCCGTTGGCGCTCCGGATTCTGCGCACCGGCCGGCTCGCGCCCGGCGAGACCGTGCTCGTGCACGCGGCGGCCGGTGGCATCGGGCACATCGCGACACAGTTGGCGAAACGCCTTGGCGGCAACGTGATCGCCACCGCGGGCTCGCCTGCGAAGCTCGAGTTCGCCCGCGCGCACGGCGCCGACGAGGCCGTCGACTACCGCGACCCGTCGTGGCCGGAGCGCCTGCCAGACGGGGTGGACGTGGTGCTGGACTCGGTCGGCGGGACCGTCCTCGAGCAGTCGATCGCGCTGCTGAAGCCGTTCGGCCGCGCGGTCGTGTACGGCGCGGCCGCCGGCGAACTGGCCCGTATCCCGGTGGAGTCGCTGTTCGGCCTGAAGACGGTGACGGGCTTCTCGGTGCT
>Ga0193717_1001080_pt1 | contig 17098 bp, 8 predicted proteins | sample U2c2metaG_FD_145900 | JGI IMG/M metagenome (GOLD analysis project Ga0193717, IMG submission 145900) | Soil microbial communities from a riparian zone of the East river system, Colorado, United States - U2c2 | ecosystem: Environmental > Terrestrial > Soil > Riparian zone | place: USA: East River... | reverse complement strand
CACGAACTGGCTGGCGTTCGGATGAACCCGCACCGCGACGCGGTCGTGTGCACCTACCTTGTGCATCGACATCCCGACCACTGGGCCGATCCCGATGACTTCCGGCCATCACGTTGGGCCGACGCCAGTGGCCCGCTTGCGTATGTGCCGTTCGGCTGGGGACCACATAGCTGCACTGGTGCGGCCATCGTCATCGACATTGTCGCGGCGCTGCTGGACACCATTCGCACTATCCCGACGACACTGGTGCTACACGGGACCGGGATGATCGCCGGCGCGGCACTCGCGCCGCCTGCGTTCACGTTGCGGCCTGCTACACCACCAACAGTTGACCGCAAAGGAGGCGAATCATGAAGAAGATCTTCAAATCGGTGAAGCGCACGCTGTCGATCAGAACCTCAGCGTACAGTTTCCCCCACTATTGGTACCTCTACCACAACCTGTGACGGATGTCCGATTCCCGGGGGAACCAGCTCAGATCGTTCCCCCGGGACACAGCTACTCGGAGTTCAGGTGACCACGCAACCGTCTCGGGGCGAGTTCGTGACCATGCTGTTCAATCGTCGCGACGCGGAAGGCTCGGTATTCCGGCTCGACGAGAACAATCTCGCGGTCTTCGACGCCGAACTCGCCAGAAAGATCAATACAGCGAACTACGCCGATCTGGATCTCGGCGACCGGCTGATCGACGTCGTGCGAGGACGAGCAAGTCGGCCCGTGCTGTGGAGCTCGGTCCGGTCGACCTGGTCGACCGTGCTCCGCGAACTGGCTACCGCCGAGCACCACGCCGCGCTCGACGAACGCATGACCGCCGTGATCGACCAGCGGCTCGACGAGCACCTGAACCTCGCGTGGCTCGCCCAGGAGGTCATCACCCGCGCCCTCGTTCCGGTCGTGATCGACGGGCTGACGCCACGCGGCTCGGCCGCGGTGCACGCGGACATGATCTGGAAGATCGGCCACTTGATGCAGACCGCGGAGTTGCACCGCAAACGCGAGCCCGTTCGGACTGTTCGTGGAATGCTGATCGGACAGCTGCGCGCCGGAATGGCAGTGCGCGCGGAGATCAGTGGTCGTGCGCGACGGACCCGGCCGAACCACGACGATCTCACTGATCCGATGGCGGGCGAGCTCCTCGACCAACTAGGCAGAGACCGCGCCGTCGACGCCGTCACCACCGTGCTCACCGCGATCGCCGGGCCGCCGGGCGCCGCGGCCACAAGTCTGTTCTACGAACTGGTGAACCACCCGCGATGGGTTGCGCGGATAGCGGCCGAGTTGTCCGAGGTAGACGATAAAGCGTTCACCGCGGCCCCGGTGGGTGCAGCTCCACTCACTGCCCGGTTCGTCAAGGAGGTGCTGCGGATGTGGAGCCCGCCACTGTTCCTGAGCCGAGTTGTTCGCACGGAGATCCCCGTACCGGACGGTGTGCTCCGCCCCGGACAGCAGTACCTTCTCAGCCCGTACATGATTCACCACGATCCGCGGAAATGGCCGGACCCCGACACCTTCGATCCTGACCGCTGGTTACCAGGAAATTGCAACCGGCGGGCCAGCGGTGCGCCCTACCTCCCGTTCGGGTTCGCGCCAATATCATGCATCGGCGCAGGTTTGGGAATGGTGCTGCTCATGCTGTTGTGCAGACTGTTCTGCACGCGCTACAGAATCGAGCCCGACCGACCAATACCGCCCATGGTGCTGGCCGCCGTGCCAATGCCCCGCGACTTCACCGGACGTGTCGTTCGAACCAACCGATGAAACTGTTCCGTAACAGTTCAGCTCAGGATGTCGGCGCTGCTGGTCACCGTGCCGATGGCGGGCAGCGTCTCGGTGCACGCCGTGGTGTGGTCCTCGGTGTTCAGGCCGCTGGTGGCGTCCTCGACCACGACCACCTGGTAGCCGAGTTCGGCGGCGTCCGCCGCGGTGGACTGCACGCCCTTCTCGGTGGCGATCCCGGCCACCACGACCCGCTCGACCGACCTGGCGCGCAGGTGCTCGTGCAGGTCGGTGTCCGGGAAGGCACTGAGGGTGTGCTTGGTGACCACGTGCTCGTCGGCGACCGGGGCGATGGCCGGCACGAACTTGTTGCCGTCCGCGGCGTCCCCGCCGTCACTGCCATCCGGCCGGACCACCCGGACCAGTACGACGGGTGCCCCGGCCGCGACGAACGCGTCGCGCAGTCGGGCGGCGGCACTGACCACTTCCTGGCCGGTGCGCGGGCCGACCGGCAGGTCGACGATCCGGTGCTGCAGGTCGACGAGAATCAGGGCGGTGCCTTCGGAGAGATCCATTTGCCGGAGCATAGTGGCTGCTTCCACATCCTGCGGTGACCGGCACGGCGGGCCGGTCACCGCGTTCGCGATCATTCGCGGCGGTCGAAGTGATCCATCAACGCGTCCATGTAACGCAGTGAGGAGCTCAGGCGCATCAGCGCGCCGTTCGCGATTTCCCTACCAGTTCTCGGGTCCTTTTCGACGATGGGCGCCACCACGTTCTTGAACCAGCCGGAGGCATGCACGGCGTCGATCCCGATGTGCAGGTCGTGGTACCGGATGCCGGGTTCCGACAGGTTGTTCCTGCGCCAGCCCTCGGTGAGGCACTTGAACCGCCGCGGTACCAGGAACTCGGTGACCGCGAAGAATCCGACGGCTTTGTAGTAGTGCCTTCTCGACAATGACAGCGCCGCCGAGAGGTTGCCGGATATCCTTGCCTCCGCCAGCAGGTTCGCGGCCAGGTAGTCCTGGTCGACGCCGATGGCGGTGAGTGTTTTGGCGAACATCGCGGTATGGACGTCGTCGGACGTCCCGTTGCCCATCTCGTCCCAGTAGTTGCCGGCGATCTCCATCTTCTCGGCACCGTTCGTGCCGACCTGCATGAGCGCCAGGATGTCGTCGAAGCGGGGGTCGAGGTTGGTCTCCTGAGCCATGAAGAACCGGAAGTCGTCGACCGTCGCGTCGTCCTTGAGGAAGCTCTGGTAGAGCCGGTGCTTGCTGGCGCCGTGGTCGAGGATGATCGTCTTGAGCCAGCGCACGTACTCCCTGCCGTCGGTCGGCCAGCCTGTCACCAGGTCGTTCGGGATCAACGCGAGCTCCGCGTCCAGCATGGCCCCCTCGAGGCGGGCGGCGACGTCGCGCAGGATCGGCTGGCTCTCGCAGTCGACCCGGTCGAGCTCGGTCACCCGGAAATCCTGGTCGTAGATGAGCGCCAGTGCGTCGTGGATCCTGGCCAGCGCCACGGGGTCGCCATCGCCGTACGCGGCGGCGATCAATTCGTCACAGCTCGCGGCGAGCTTGGTGCGGAACGTGAAGTCCGAGTTGAGACGGTCCCATTCGTCCGGGATCATCGCAAGGAGTTTATTGATCATTTCCCGGCTGATATCGGTCGGATGGTTGATCAGCAGGCTGCTGCGCATGGTTCTCAGGCCTCCCCCAGTGTCAATGAATATCGCGCTACCTCGCGGCGTGTGGCACACGGCGGAGTACGCCTGTTTCCAGGCTCGTTGACTGCTCCCACGTGCAGTGCAGCTAGACGGTAGCCAGCACGGTCCGTGATGGTCAATGGGCCGTTCAGGGTAGGGCGGGATGCATTTGGACGATGATTATCGGCATTGTCTGGCACGGCATGTCATCGTTGGGCCGTTCAGGTGACATCGCTGGACACGTTTGAATCATCCGGCATTCTTAATACCTGCTGGAATTGTGGATCACGGTCTGATGGCGGGGCCGGACTTCTGGGGGAGAGCCTCGTGCGCAATGGTGTGACGCTGCCGGTGCTGGCCGTTGTGTACGATTTTGGCGCCGCCGGGCTGCAGGAGATCATCGCGTCCGCCCGCAACCTCTGCCAGATCGTGTTCGTGTGCGACAGATCGAGCCAGCACGTCGATCACCGAATGGCCGCGCTGGACGGCTACGCCACGATCTGCGACATCTCCGGCGCGGACCAGGCAGGCGCGGCCGAGTTGGTCGCCCGGCACGCGCCGGCCGGCATCGTCACCTTCAGCGAGGCCAGGATCGCACTGACCGCCGCCATCGCGCGGCGGTGCGGGCTGAACTACCACGACGACGCCACGGTCGCCGCGCTCACCGACAAGCTCGCCCAACGCGCGGCACTGCGTGCCGCGGGCGTGGACACCACCAGGTCCGCGCGGGTCGGCCACCCCGACGACGTGGCAGGGGCGTTGGCCGAGGTCGGACTGCCGGCGATCATCAAGCCGCGGCACGGGGCGGCGAGCCGGGACACCTTCCCGGTCACCGAAGTGGCCGACGCGGTCGCGGTCCTGTCCCGAGGCGGCGACTTCGTCCTCGAGGAACTGCTGGTCGGCGACCCGCGGATTGCCGGGGAGCGCTGGGGCGACCGGGTTTCGGTCGAATCGGTGGTCACCGACGGCGAGCTCCGCACGATCGCGGTGACCGGCAAGTTCACGCTGGCCGAGCCGTTCCGGGAGACCGGGCAGTTCGCGCCGAGCACCCTGCCCGAGCCGTTGGCCGACCAGGTGCGCGAGCTGGCGGAGGCCGCGGTGCGCGCGGTGGGCGTGCGGTCCGGCCTGACCCACACCGAGATCAAGCTGACCAGGACCGGACCGAGGGTGATCGAGGTCAACGGCCGGATGGGCGGCAACATCGGCGACATGATGCGTCGGGGCATGGGCTTCGACATCGTGCGCGCCGCGCTGCAGACCGCTCTCGGCGAGCGGCCCGTGCTGCCGACCCGACGCCGGGCCGAGGTGATCTACCAGCGGTACCTGGCGCCACCGCCACGGCTGACCACGTTGCTCGCGCTGGACGGGCTGGACCGGGTGCGCGGGTTGCGCGGGGTGCGGCTGGTCGAGGAGCGGGTCGGTCCCGGCACTGAGCTGGACTGGCGGCGTGGCACCGAGGAATGCCTGGCGATCGTCTACGGCGCGGCAGCCGACCACGACGAGCTGTATGCCGCGATCACCGCCATCGACGAGACGGTCAGCGCCGTCTACGCCTAGTCCCGTTCCCGATATCTGTTGTCGGCCAACGGATTCACACATAGCGAGCGAGGAGGTCCGGTGGGGAACAACGGGCGAGAACGCGGCAGGCTGAGCGTGCCGGCGCCGGCCGGGACGCGCGCCGCGCTGCTGCTGGCCACCAGGGTGCTGCTTTACCGGTTCACCGGCCGGTCCGAGTTCGTCCTGGCCGGGAGCGGGGACCCGGAATGGGCGCTGCTGGACCCGAACGCACCGCTGGCCGAGCCGCCCGCCGCGCTCGTCGCCGACGCGGCGGCGGTACGGGGCCTTGGCACCGACGAGCTCGCGATCGCGTTGGACGACAGCGGAAACCTCGCCGTCGACTACGATCCCGCCACCTTCGACAGTACTTTCGAGGCGGGTCTTGCCGACCGACTCGGACGGATCGTGGCCCAGCTCGACCTGCCCGGCGTCACCGCGCGCACGGTCGACCTACTCGACCCGGCCGAGCGTGCGCGGCTCGTGACGACGTTCAACGACACGCGCACCGACTACCCCCGCGCGGCGACGGTGCCGGAGCTGTTCGCCGAGCGGGTGTGCGCGGCGGGGGAGCGGACCGCCATCGTGCACGACGGCCGGAGCTGGACCTACACCGAACTCGACGTCTGGACCGACGAGCTGGCGAACCGGCTGCGCGCACTGGGGGTGCGCCGCGACCAGCCGGTGGCCGTGCTGTTCGAACGGACTCCCGAACTGGTCGCCGGCGTGCTCGCGGTGCTCAAGGCTGGCGGCGCCTACCTGCCGGTGGACCCGCGCTATCCCGCCCAGCGACTGGACTTCATGCTCTCCGACGGCGGCGTGCGGGTGGTGCTGACCACGGCCGAGCTGGCCGGCAAGGTGGCCGGCCTCGCCGGCTTCGACGGCGACGTGGTGCTGGTCGACCGCACCGCACGGCCGGTCGTCACCCCGCCGCTGGCACCGGTCAACTCGGCCACCGACCTCGCCTACGTCATGTACACCTCGGGCACCACCGGGCAGCCCAAAGGGGTGCAGATCACCCACCGCAACGTGATCCGGCTGGTCCGCGGCACCACCTACGTCGAACTGTCCGAGGACACCAGGATCCTGCAGGCCAACGCGATCGTGTTCGACTCGTCCACGTTCGAGCTGTGGGCCAGCCTGCTCAACGGCGGCACCCTGGTACTGGTCGGACTGGACACCCTGCTCGACGCGGGGTTGCTGCGCAGGGCGATCGTCGAACACGACATCAACACGCTGATGCTCACCCCCGCGCTGTTCAACCAGCTCGCCGACGACGACCCGACGCTGTTCCGCCCGCTGCGCCACCAGTTCGTCGGCGGCGACGTGCTGTCTCCCGCGCACATTGGCGCGGTCCGCGCGGCCTGCCCCGACCTGCGAATCATCAACGGTTACGGCCCGACCGAGAACACCTGTATCTCTGCCACCCACCAGATCACCGATCAGCACCCGGTGCGCATCCCGATCGGCAGGCCGCTGTCCAACTCCACCTGCTACGTGTGCGATGGGGACGGCGCGCCGCAGCCGGTCGGCGTGCCGGGTGAGCTGTGGGTCGGTGGTGACGGGCTGGCAAGGGGCTACCACAACCGGCCGGAACTGACCGAGCGTGCGTTCGTGGTCGGTGACCTGGACCCGGCAGGTCGGCTCTACCGCACCGGCGACATCGCCCGTTGGCGACCGGACGGCACGCTGGACTTCCTCGGCAGGGCCGATGACCAGGTCAAGATCCGCGGCTTTCGGATCGAACCTGGTGAGATCGAGCACCAGCTCCGCCGCCACCCCGACGTCGCCGACGCCGCCGTGGTGGTCCGCCTACGGCCGGGCGCCGGCGAGAAGTACCTGTGCGGGTACGCGGTCTGCACCGACTTCCGCACCGCCCGGGAACTGCGTGAGCACCTCGCAGAGGAGCTTCCCGACCACCTGATCCCGGCCTACCTGGTGGTGCTCGACGAGTTCCCGCTGACCGCGAGTGGAAAGCTGGATCGCGCCGCGCTGCCGGAGCCGACCAGCGTCGCCGACAGCGACGAGTACCGCCCGGCCCGCGACGAACTCGAGCGCAAGCTGGTCGCGATCTGGGAGCGCGTCACCGGTATCGCCCTGATCGGCGTCACCGACGACATCTTCGACCTGGGGATCAGCTCGATCACCGCAGCGGCGCTGGCCGCCGGGGTGGAGACCGACCTCGGCGTGCGGCTGACCGCCACCGCGTTGCTGCGGCACCCGACCATCGAGTTGGTCGCCGAGCAGGTGCGGGCCACCGGCCCGGTCGAGGACCGGCTGGTCGCCATGGCGCCGGAGCGCCCCACCTACCCGCTCTCCCCCCAACAGCACCAGCTCTTCGTCGAGCAGAGCAAGGATGTCACGGCGGTGCACTACCACCAGCCGATCGTGGTGGACCTGCCGCCCGAGGTCGACGTGGACCGGTTGACCGCCGTGCTGGCCGACCTGGTGCGCAGGCACGAGTCGTTGCGCACCGGCTTCGGCCACGCCGACGGGGCCGCGTACCAGGTCGTGCACGATCGGCCGGCCTTCACGGTGTCTCATGTGGACAGTTCGGAGGTCGCCGACTTCGTGCGGCCGTTCGACCTGGCCGTGCCGCCGCTGTTGCGGGCCGGGGTGCACCGGGGCGCCACCACCAGGCTGCTGCTCGACTGCCACCACCTGATCAGTGACGGGGTCTCGCTGCGGCTGCTGTTCGCCGAGCTGGAGACCGGCTACCGCGGGCTGGACCTGCCGCCGCTGCCCGACCTCCGCTACGTCGACTACGCCACGTGGACCGCCGGGCCGGCGGCCGCGCGGCTGCGCGCCGACGCGGACGCGTACTGGCGCGGTGTGTTCGACACCGTGCCGCCGCCGGTGTCGCTGCCGACCGACTTCGCCCGACCGGCTACCAGGTCGCTCGCCGGCGCCACCGTCGAGTTCGACCTCGATCCGGCCACCACGGCGGCGTTGCGTGACCTGGCGGCCGCTGAGGGAGTCACGCTGTTCCAGCTCATGCTCGCGGTGTACTGGCTGTTCCTGGCCAGGGTGACCGGCGCGGACGACCTCACCGTCGGGGTGCCCGTCGCCGGCCGGACCAATCCCGGTTTCGGTCAGGTGGTGGGCATGTTCGTGAACACGGTCTGCCTGCGGGCCGGGCTCGACCACCGGCAGCCCTTCCCAGAACTGCTGCGGGCCACCCGAGGGCACGTGCTGGATGCCATGCAGCACCAGGACTTCCCGTTCGACGAGCTGGTTTCCGCTGTCGGCGGCCCGCGCGACTACGCCCGCAACCCGTTGTTCGACACCATGTTCGCGCTGCAGGACGCCGCTCTGCGGCCCACCCTGCTCGGCGCCGAGGTGCGGCTGGCCGACGAGGCGCTCGGGGCGAGCATGTTCGACCTCAACCTGCACCTGCACGAGCACGCCGACCAGCTCACCGGGATCTGGGGGTACAGCACCGCTTTGTTCACCGAGACGACCGTGCTCGCCTTCGCAGACGAGCTCGAAGCCGTGGCCCGCGCGGTGCTGGACCGGCCGGACGCGCCGGTCGGTGAGCTGGTCGGCCGGGTGGCCGAGCCGGCGCCGGCGTCGGCCGGGGACATCGAATTCGCCTTCTGAACCGCGACGGGGGACACCTGATGACCACCTCTCTGGGGGAACTCAAGATCGCCGCGGCGCGCCGCCCGGCCGCCGCGGCCTACTGGCGCGAGCAGCTTGCCGGCGGCCCGAGCGGCAACGGGTTCCCGACCGACCACACCGCCGCCGACGGCCCCGCCGAGGTGCGGGTCGCGCTGTCGGCCGGACTCTCGGCCGCGCTCGACCGGCTGACCAGGGGCAACGACCGGGCACTGCACGTGACCCTGCTGGCCGGGCTGGTCGCGCTCGTCCGTGCCTACACCGGGGCGGACGAGGTCAGCATCGGGCACCCGGCGCCGCCGGAGACCGGGCCGTTGGGGGAGCTGTCCGTGCTGCGGTGCCCGATCGCGGCCACCGACACTCTGCGCGAGCTGCTGCCGCGGATGCGCGAGCTGGTCGTGGCCGCGGACCGGCACGCCGACTTCCCGCTGGCGGCGTTCGCGGCGGAGCTTGGCTTCGCGCCAGGGACCCCGTTGGCGGACCTGGCCCTCGAGTTCCGCGACCGGCACAAGGCGGGCGCCACCGCGGGGACGCCCGTGGTGGCGTCCTTCGACCGGGCCGACGGCGGCGCCGAGGACGGTCGGCTGCGGCTGCGGATCCGTTACCCGGCCGAGCGGCACCTGCCCGACAGCGTCCACCGGATCGCGGCGCACTACCTGCTGTTGCTCGGGCTCGCGGTCGCCGAGCCGGACCGGCCGCTGGCTGAACTGTCCCTGTTCACCGAGTCCGACGCCGAGTCGCTCACCGCCATGAACGACACCTCGGCCCCCTTCGACAGCGCGGCTCTGCTGCCCGACGTGTTCGAGCGACAGGCCGCCGCCACCCCGGACGCGCTCGCGGTCGGCTGGGCGGGCGGCCGGTTCAGCTACGCCGAACTGGACCGGCGGGCCAACCAGCTCGCGTGGACGCTGCGTGAGCACGGGGTCGGCCGCGACGAGCTGGTCGCGGTCCTCGCCGAACGTTCACCGGAGCTGATCGTGGCGATCCTGGCCGTGCTCAAGGCCGGCGGGGCCTACCTGCCACTGGATCCCGGCTACCCGGCGGCCCGCACCGAGTACGTGTTGTCCGACAGCGGCGCCCGCCTGGTGCTGGCGACCCCTGGCCTGGCCGGTGCGGTGTCCGGCGTCCCGGTGCTGGACCTGCGCGACGAGCACAGCTACGCGCGCCGCACCGACCCGCCGTCCCGGCCAGGTGACTCCGGCGACCTGGCCTATGTGATCTACACGTCCGGGTCGACCGGCCGGCCCAAGGGCGTCGCCGTCGAGCACCGCTCGGTGGTCAACCGGATCGCCTGGATGCAGAAGGCGTACCCGATCACCGACCGGGACGTGCTCGTGCAGAAGACGCCCGTCGCGTTCGACGTGTCGGTGTGGGAGCTGTTCTGGTGGATGTTCGCCGGCGGGTCGCTGCGCCTGCTGCCGCCGGGCGGTGAGCGCGATCCGGCGGCGATCGTGGCCGCCGTCGCCGACCACGGCGTGACCACGATGCACTTCGTCCCGTCGATGCTCGCCGTGTTCCTGGAGTACGTCGCCGCCAACCGGCTGCGGCCGAGGCTTGGCGGGCTGCGCCAGGTGTTCGCCAGCGGCGAGGCGCTGCCCGCGCACACCGTGCGCCGTTTCCACGAGCAGCTCGCCGGGGTCGAGCTGATCAACCTGTACGGCCCGACCGAGGCCACCGTGGACGTCAGCCACCACCGCTGTGTGGACGACCGGGTGCTGATCGGCAGGCCGATCGACAACCTCGCGCTGTACGTGGTGGACCAGCACCTGCGGCCGGTGCCGCCCGGCGTGCCGGGAGAGCTCTGCATCGCCGGTGTCGGCCTGGCCAGGGGCTACCTGCACCGCCCTGAGCTGACCGAGGAGAAGTTCGTCGCGGCGCCGTTCGACGGGGTGGACCGGTTGTACCGGACCGGGGACCTGGCCCGGTGGCTGCCCGACGGCACCGTGGACTACCTGGGCCGCATCGACCACCAGGTCAAGATCCGCGGCTTCCGCATCGAGCTCGGCGAGATCGAGCAGCGGCTGCGCGAGCACCCCTCGGTCGGCGACGCCGTCGTGATCGCCAGGGACGGGGTGGACGGCGACCGCTACCTGTGCGCCTACCTGGTGCCGGCCGGTGGCGACGCTGGTGCGGTGGACGTCGCCGGGCTGCGCACGCACCTGGCCGCCACGCTGCCCGAGTACATGGTCCCGGCGCACTCGGTGCTGCTGGAGCGCTTCCCGCTGTCTCCCAACGGAAAGCTGGACCGCCGCGCGCTGCCCGAGCCGGTTCGGGGCGCCGCCCGCCCGACCGGTTACCTTGCGCCGCGCGACGAGCGGGAGGCCGCGCTGGCCGGTGTCTGGGCCGACGTGCTCGGCCTGGAGCGGGTCGGTGTGCTGGACAACTTCTTCGCGCTGGGCGGCAACTCCATCCACTTCGTCAGCGTGCTGGCCAGGGCGCGGGCACTGGGCATCTCGGCCACCTTCGCGCAGCTTTTCGAGCACCCGACCGTCGCCGAGCTGCTCGCCGACGCAGGCGGCGCGCCCGTCGTCGAGGACCGCCAGGAGTTCGCCCCGTTCGAGCTGGTGTCGGAGGAGGACCGGGCGCTGCTGCCGGCGGACGTCACCGATGCCTATCCGCTCGCCCTGTTGCAGGCCGGCCTGATCTACCAGAGCGAGCTCACCAAGGGCACCGCCCAGTACCACGACGTGATGAGCTACCTGATCGCCAGCCGGTTCGAGCAGGAGCCGTTCGAGGAGGCGGTGCGTGTCCTGGTGCGGCAGAACCCGATGCTGCGCACCACCTACCACCTCACCGAGTTCGGCGAGCCGCTGCAGCTCGTGCACGCCGACGTGCCGTTGCCGCTGCGGGTGGTCGACCTGCGCGGCATGTCCGAGCGGACCCAGCGGGACTGGCACGACGACTGGGTGGTCAGGACCCAGGCCAGGCGGTTCCGCTGGGACCGGCCGGGTCTGATCAGGCTGCACGTGCAGGTGCTCAGCGACGAGCGGTACCGGTACTCGATCGAGCTGCACAACTCCACTTTGGACGGCTGGAGCATCAACCTGGTGCACACCAAGCTGTTCGACAGCTACGCCAGGCTGCGCGCCGGTCAGGAGCTGGCCGCACCGGACGACCGCGACCACATGCGCAACTTCGTCGGGCTGGAGCGGCGCTCGCTCGACTCGGCCGAGGACCGCCGGTACTGGAGCGACGTGCTGGCCGGGATCACGTCGACCGAGGTGCCGGGCAGGCTGCCGAGCGGAGCCGCCGACTACCAGGTCCGCATGCACGACGTGCGGATCGAGGCCGAGCTCTCCGACCGGATCCTGCTGCTGGCCGATCAGCTCGCGGTGCCGGTCAAGAACGTGCTGCTGGCCGCCCACGTGCGGGCGCTCGCCGAACTGGCCGGCCGGCCGGAGGTGCTGACGGGCTACGAGCACGCCGGCCGACCCGAGCTGGAGGGCGCCCAGGACGCCATCGGGATGTTCCTCAACACCGTGCCGTTCCGGGTGCGGCTGGGCGAGGGTTCCTGGGCGGACCTGATCCGACAGGTGCACCGCACCGAGATCGAGCTGCTGCCCGGCCGGCGGTATCCGATGGCCAGGATGAAACAGGACGCCGGCGTGCGCGGCACGCTGTTCGAGTCGGTGTTCAACTTCACGCACTTCTACCCGCTGCGGAAACTGCGGCAGGGCGCCGACTTCACCCTGTTGGACGTGCGTGCCTGGGCGGAGACCGAGTTCGTGCTGCGCGCCGAGTTCAGCAGGCACTTCTTCACCGACCAGGTGTGCCTGTACCTGCAATACCACGCCGACGTGTTCGATGAGGCAAGGGTGATCGAGATCGGCGCCGCCTACCGAAGCGCCCTGGAGGCGATGACCGCCGACCCGTCGGCGCCGCACTCGACAGCCGCCGGCGCGATGGCTGTCGCGCCGCCGGTCGAGCCGGCCGGGGTCGGTCCCGCCGCCGGTCGGTCGGTGCCGCCGGTCGAGCCGGCCGGGCACGGCGAACTGCGCGACCGGATCGCCTCGGCCTGGGCCGAGGTGCTCGGCCTGCCGGTCGAGGCGATCCGCGCCGAGGACGACTTCTTCGACCTCGGCGGCCACTCGCTGTCGGCCCTGCGGGCCACCGTCCGGCTCGGCGGACTGGTGACGCTGACCGACCTGGTGGCCCACCCTGTCCTCGGTGAGCTGGCCGAGGTGGCCGCCACCGGGCAGGGCGCGGCCACCGAGCTGCTGCGCAGGCTGAGCCGGCCGGACGCCGGTCCGGCGGGCACGCTGGTCTGCTTCCCCTACGCGGGCGGCAACGCGATCAACTATCGGGCGCTGGCCCGGCAACTGGCGGAGCGCGTCCCGTCGGTGGCGGTGCTCGCGGTGGAGCTGCCCGGTCACGACGCCGGGGTGGACGAGCCGTTCGTCGACATCCGCGAGGCGGCGGCCAGGGTGGTCGCCGAACTCGCCGGCGTGACCGGACCGGTGGTGCTGTGGGGCCACTGCGGCGGCGCGTCGGTGGCCGTCGAGGTGGCGGCGCTGCTCGAGGCGGCCGGGCGGGACCTGAGACACGTGGTGCTCGCCGCCAAGCTGCTGCCCACCGTCGCGGAGATGACCGGCGCGATCGCCGAGTTGGACCGCAGCACCGACGCCGACGTGATCCGCTGGATGGTCGGCGAGAGCGGCTACACCGGGCTGGACGGGCTGGACCAGGCCGAGGTCGGCACGCTGGCCAGGTCGTTCCGGCACGATGTGGACGGCGGGCACCGGTACTTCCTCGACCTGTGCGCCGCGCAGGACCGGCACCGGTTGGCCGCGCCGATCACCGTGGTGGCCGCGAAGGACGACCCGCTGACCGCCGAGTACCCGAAGGCCCACCGGCGGTGGGGCCTGATCACCGACGACCTGCGGCTGCGCGAGTTGGCCGACGGCGGCCACTACTTCATCTCCACCAACGCGCCGGCGGCCGCCGCGCTGGCGGCAGAGCTGTTCGCGGCCGACTACCCCGGCGCACTGGGCGAACCATCGACGAGCTGGTCAGGAAAGGGCGGCGAATGAAGGAATACCTGTCCGTACTGCGAAACGCGGACTATCGGAAGTTGTGGTTCGGCTCGCTGCTCAGCCTGCTCGGCGACGGCGCGACCTGGACGGCGCTGGCCTGGCTGGCCCTGGAGGAGGGCGGCACGGCGGCGCTGGGTGTCATCGGGATCTGCTACATGCTGCCGGTCACCATCGGCGGCGCCGTGGTCGGTCCGATCCTGGACCGGTTCTCCCGGCGCAAGCTGCTGATCGCCGACAACCTGATCCGCGGCGTGGCGGTGGCCTCGGTGCCGCTGGTCGCCATGACCGGTGACGTGTCGCTCGGCATGCTGTACCTGGTCGCCGCGATCTACGGCCTGTTCAAGATCGTCCCGCTCGGCGTGGTCCCGGCCGTCGTACCGGAGCTGGTTGGCAAGGACCAGCTCCAGCCGGCCGCCGCGCTGGAGACCATCGGGTACGGCGCCGCGGGCCTCGCCGGACCGGCGATGGGCGGCCTGTTGATCCCGGTGATCGGCGGCGAGGGGGTCCTGGCGATCGACGCCGCCAGCTACGGGTTGTTCGCGATCCTGGTTTGGCTGATGAAGGCCAAGCTGCCAAGGCCGGAGCCGGAGGAGGGAGAGGCGCCGGTCAGCCGTGGTTGGGGACCTGCCCTGCGCCTGCTGTTCACCGACCGGGTGCTGCTGGCGATCACGTTGTCGTTCATGGCGTTCAACTGTGTGTTCGGCATGATCACGGTGGCCGCGCCCTGGCTGGTCAAGTTCGAGCTCGGCGGCCACCCCGAACTGCTCGGCCTGCTGCTGGCCGTGCTGTCCGGCGCCGAGCTGATCGGCTCCTTCATCGGCGGCACGCTCAAGCCGGTGAAGCGGGTGATGCTGCGGATGGGCCTGCTGCAGATCTGCGCGGGCCTCGGTCTGGTCCTGTTGTTCGGACGATCCCTGCTCCCGGTGATGCTGGGCCTGATCGTGGTCGGCGTGCTGTCCGGCCCGGTCACGGTGTCCTCAATGGCCCTGCGGATGGCCAGGATCCCTGCGGTGGTCCGCGGCCGCACGATGACCCTGATGCGCACACTGATGAACGCGTCCCCGCCGCTCGGCGCGGCGATCGCCGGCCTACTACTGGCCGCGGGCAACTACGCGGGCGCCGTCCTGGCGATGGTGCTGATCGCCACCGTCCCGGGCGTACTGGTCGCCCTGGCTTTCCGAACCCGCTCCTTCGCCGACGACCTCCCCCCGGCAACCGCGAACGAACCCGAGCCGGTGCCACCACCCGTCCCGGTCGAACCGGAACTGCCACCAACGTCCGGCACCGTGGCGGGAGAGGAGGCACTGGACCGGCGGGGGTAGTGCCCCGCGCCATCGCACGGTCACGGGAGGGTGGGCGGAACCGGTTTCGCCCACCCCGCGACGCCGGCGGGAGAGGAGGGTACCCGAGGCATAATTCTTGTGCGTTAACGAAACGTTAGGTAACGGGCGTTATCCGGCTTCGTTAATGACTGTGCCCAGCTTCAGGGAATTGCCGTGCCTGGTCCGGCGGCTTGTGGCGCGGTGCTTGACGTCCAGTGTGGACTGAGCTATGGGAGACGATGGCTCATCATCTGATTGGAGCAGTAGGTTACGGCAACCCACATAACTTACGGCGAGTGTACGTGTGAGGCCGTGCGGATATGGGTCTGGCGCGGCACCGACAGGGTTAGAGTTAGTTTCACGTTGAGAAGGTGCGGCGGGCTCTGTCGGGGGCATGAATGAAGTTGCGTCTGCTTGGTCCGCTCGAACTTGTGGTCGGCCGGAGGTCGGTAAACATCGGCGGGCCGCGGCAGCGGGTGGTGCTGGCCATGCTCGCGCTCAACGTCAACCGGGTGACGCCCATCGACTCGCTTGTCGACGCGCTGTGGGACGAGGAGCCGCCGTCGACGGCGCGCGCCCAGATCCAGACGTGCATCTACGGTCTGCGCAAGCTGTTCGCCCACGACGCGGGTCTCTCGGCGGCCATTCAGACCAAGCCACCGGGCTACCTCCTGGCGATGCCGGCATCCGATCTGGACAGTCAGGAGTTCACCGCGCTGGTCGCCGAGGGGCGGGCGCAGGCCGGCAAGGAGTTGCACGAGGACGCCGCCGGGACGCTGCGCGCGGCGCTGGCGCTGTGGCGCGGGCCGATGCTGGCCGACATCAACAGCGACCTGGTGCAGCGCGGCGCGGCCTTGTTCGAGGACGGGCGGGTCGCCGCCATCGAGGAGTGGGTGCGGCTCGACCTTGCCCTCGGCAGGCACGAGACGGTGATCAGCGAGCTGGCCGCCCTTGTCGAGGAGCACCCGTACAACGAGCGGTTGGCGGAACTGCGGATGATCGCGCTCTACCGCTGCGGCAGGCAGGCCGACGCGCTCGACGCCGCCCGGCGGACCAGGGCGGTCCTGTCCGACGAACTGGGCATCGAGCCAGGACACGATCTGCACAAGCTCGAGACCGCGATCCTCAACCGCGACCCGTCGCTGGACTTCACCCCGCGGGCGCCCGCCGCGGCGAAGGTGGTGCCCGCGCAACTCCCGTCGGAGGGGGCGCAGCGGGCGCTCGCCGACCGGGTGCCGGTGCCGCGCCAACTGCCCGCCAGCATCGCCGACTTCACCGGCCGCGAAGAGCAGATCGAGGCGATCAAGGCGACGATCGCCCCCGAGGGTGACCAGGGCGCCTACGCGGTGCGGATCGTGGGCATCTCCGGCAAGGGCGGAGTCGGCAAGTCGAGCCTGGCCGTGCGGGTGGCGCACGAGCTGCGCGAGCAGTTCCCCGACGGGCAGCTCTACGGCGACCTGCAGAACCATTCCGGAATGGACGATCCGTCCGCGGCGTTGCTGGCGCGTTTCCTCCGTTCACTCGGGGTCAACGGCGCGGCCGTGCCGGAGGACACGCAGGAGCGGGCCGAGATGTACCGAAGCCTGCTGGCCGACAAGCGGGTGCTGGTGGTGCTGGACGACGTCACCAGTGAAGCGGAGGTGGTGCCGCTGCTGCCGGGCAGCGCGACGTGCGCGGTGATCGCGACGAGCCGGATGCGCCTGCCTGGGCTGTTCGGCGCGCAGTGGTTCGACATCGACGTGCTCGACACCGCGGCGTCGACCGGCCTGCTCGCGAAGATCATCGGTCCGTGGCGGGTGGCCGCCGAGACCGACTCGGCCGAGGAACTGGTCGCGCTGTGCGGCGGTTTGCCGCTGGCGCTGCGGATCGCGGGCGCCCGGCTGGAGTCGCGGCCGCACTGGCGGGTCGCCGCGCTGGTCGCCCGGCTGCAGGACGAGGTCGGCAGACTCGACGAGTTCACCTACCGCGGTTATGGCCTGCGCTTCAACATCGACCTGACCTACCGCGGCCTGCCGGAGCGAGCCAAGCGCCTGCTGCGGCTGTTCGCGGTGGTGCGGGCGGCGGACTTCCCGGCGTGGATGGCCGCGGCGCTGCTCGACACCCACCTGCTCGACGCCGAGGACGTGCTCGAGCAGCTTGTCGAGGCCCAGCTA
>Ga0193717_1001078_pt1 | contig 17125 bp, 24 predicted proteins | sample U2c2metaG_FD_145900 | JGI IMG/M metagenome (GOLD analysis project Ga0193717, IMG submission 145900) | Soil microbial communities from a riparian zone of the East river system, Colorado, United States - U2c2 | ecosystem: Environmental > Terrestrial > Soil > Riparian zone | place: USA: East River... | reverse complement strand
AACGTTTGGCCGCTAAACGAGGTTGCCGATCAAAGCGAGCCGAGTTCTCTCTGCCAAGATAAAACTTTCTTCGTGAAAATAAATATTCAATTTACCGAAATTTCGGCAATCTCGATTTAGCGGCGGTTACTAGCTGTTGCGGCACGCTAGAAAAGAACGACCCAAAAGCGACAATAAATCAACTTTATATTCTCTGTCAAGAAAAAGGGAACTATGAAAAACTAGATTTCCAAATTTGGATTTTTTGCGCGAAGATTTTACCAAAAGAGTTTTCTCCTAGTTTCGACAACGTTTTTTCGCCAGGATTTCTACAAAACTACCGCAAACTTTCCGCCTAGAATTTTCAGTGCAAAAAATTAAAAACGTTCTGATGAAATGACTTTTTACCCGCAAACCAAGCCGCCATAGCTAGTAACGTTTCGCTTGCAGAAGCAGTTGCCGATGAAAGCGAACTGAGTTCCTTCGGCAAGATAAAACATTTTCGTGAAGAAAAATTTTGAATTACTGAAAAGCAGGCAATTGATTTTGCAAGCTGTTACCTGCTGGCTCTAAAACTGTTGATCAGAGATAAAATAGTTGTGCATTTTTTGTAAAAACTTTTCATCTGTTACAGGAAATTTTGAACTAAGTACACAATCCATTTCGCATTTTGGACAAACAGCAGTTTCTCCAATTCCATCAGGTTCGGTAACCCATTCAGGTATTTGTGAAGGTGGAAAAGTTGCGAGACAAACTATGCAGCCACAAATTTCACCAGCAAGTATTTCGGATTTATTTGATACAATGCTTTTATGAGCTTCAAGTAAAAAATCTTCAGTATAATTTGGTTCTTTATTTTCCATAATGTCTATTTACGAATTTAGGTGAGCTTGCTGGTAACGTTTCGCGGCTAAGCGAAGCGGCGAGAAAGCGAACGGAGTTCTTTCTGCCAAGATAAAGTTTTTTCATGAAGAAAAAACGCCAAGCTACCTAAATTCCAGCCGTTTCGCTTAGCCGCTGTTGGCTGAAGTAGCCTTTATAATTCTTTATTCCATTTTGGTAATCTATTATACATTTTAAGAAATTCCTTTAATAATTTATTCTCAATTTCTCTTGGACAATCATTGCAAATTTCATTATGAGTTACATACCAATGAATATCCAACGTGTCAATTTTATCGGCTTTCATTTGAGTTGGCCAGGAAATTCTTCTTGGAATTTTTCCGAATTGATGCCCATTTACAATTCTATCTTTCATTCCTCCTAAACCTGCTTTTCGAATAAACATTGTTTCATCTTTATTTAATTTTCCGGATCTTCCTATATAAATTAATTCAGGTTTTCCGGCCGTTATTCCGTAAACAATATATACGCCGCTTGCATCAGTTGGAGCATTACAAACTTCTCTTAAGCTTTCTTTCAGATGGAAAAGAAATTTCCCTTTTCGTTTATAGTTTTTTAATATATCAATCATATACAATGGATTGTTCTGGTTACCGCGATTTTCTGCTATTTCAGCCAACGTTCCGGCCGCCAGAAGCAGTCGCGGCTAGGCGAACGAGTTTTCTCCACCAGGAGAAAACGAAAATAGGAAAAAGAAACGAACAATGAACTGAAAACCAGCGATTGCTTTTGACGCCTGTTAGGCGGAGTGCTAAAGGAATTTAAATGAACTTATTGATTTAGATATATCAGTTTTCCATTTTTCAGAATCTCGTATCCAATATTCAGTGTTTAAAGTATATTGGTTTTTTCCCTTCCAAAAAATATAAAACTCAGAGTAAGTTTGAGGATTGTTTCCCATTTGACGGACGTAACTATAATTAATACATTTTTGCCCGGCTATTGTAATAATCTTTACATTATTCCATTTAATAATTTTAGCAGGATATTTTGAATTAGTTGACATTTCATTTAACTGTGTTTTATAAACACTGTTTAAATCTGAAATGTCTTTTGCAGTCAAAATTTCCTTATTAAGATTTGGTAATGATTCAGTTCCATAATCAGTTCGCATTATTACTCGGGAGTATGTATTTAAATTTTCTCCTACGTTAACTCCTTTTTGTTGAAAAACAACTCTTTCAGCATTTACCGAATATTCTTGTTTTGCCTTATCAGCAATCTTTTTATATAAGCCCGATTGAACTTCCATAGAATTAGGAATAGCAATTATGCCCCAATCTTTAATTCTGATTTTTTCCCAATTACTTTGCGCAGATATTATTTGGTTTGAAAGCAAAATGATTAATAAACAAATAGATAGTTTTTTCATGATTTAATTATTACAAGCTTTAATAAGAATCAAGAATACAATGCCTACAATTGCATAACCTATAAATGTTTCTAGCATTTTAGATCCGGCAGCTTTTGATGCAGTAACACTTAATTCAGCCACTTCTTTGATAGTTTGTTTTGCTAAATCAATTGCTTGCTTCCTCGCATTTTCCATCCATTTTTTTAATATCTCATCATCAAACTGATAATCATCATTTGCAGTTTTCTGATATTGACTAGATGAATTTTGTTGTTCTTCTTTTTTGTGTTTAAAGCTTTCGTTAGTTGTAAATTTTTTAAACTTATTATATTCTATATCGTATCTTTCTCTAGCTTCTTGGTCTTTTAAAATCAAATAAGCTTCATTAATTTCCTGCATCTTTTGTGTTGTGTCCGAGTTTGGATTTCTATCAGGATGCCATCTTACAGCCTGCTTTTTAAAAGCAGATTTAATTTCTTCTAAAGTTGCGGATTGTTCGATCTCAAGAATTTTATAATAATCCTTGAACATGCTTATTCTCTTTTATCTAATTGATGATTATCTTTTTCCTCCGTTTCAATAGGTTTTTTCCAAACTGCTTTTATTCCGGCAATCATCCCAACCATTAAAATTATTCCAAAAATTCCTGGCGTTGAACTTCCACCACTATTACGACTGGCAGTTAAAAGCCCGAAAAGCAAAAGAAATCCGAAAATGATTCCAATAGTCACTAAAGTTTTTGATAAATTACTCATACGTTTAATATTTAATTGGTTAGTTCTAATTTTTGCGGGCGCGAACAGCATTGCGCCTAACGTTTCGCGGCTTTCACGCAGTTGCGAATCCAAGCAAAACTGAGTATTTTCTGCCAAGATAATGTTTCTTTGTGAATAGTTATTTCCGGAAACGAAAAACTTCGCAATTGCTTGAAGCCGTTGTTAGCGGACGGCGCACAATATTCGGCAACGACTTTTAAAGCAAGCCATTTTTTTGCTTTTTTGTGTTCAATATTTTCAGCGGTTTGGTTTGCCGTAATAAATTCCACAAAGAAATTCTGTAATCAAAATCCGCAATAAACTTCGACAAAGAATTTCAGCAAACAAATACAAAAGTTAAATTTAGTAAAGCAAAAAAGGCGCGCGTTTTCGGCAGCAATTCAGCAAAGATTTCCGACAAAGTTTCCATGCGAATTTCGCTGAACGCTAACGTTTCGCCGCTAAAATTTCGTCGCGGCAATTGAAACCGAGTTCTCTCGGCTAAGATAAACGAAGTTATGGAAATTAATGTTTCTTTTATGAAAATGCCAGCGATGAAATTTAGCGGTTGTTAGCGCAGGTTGCAACACGTTTATAAAACACGCCCAGTTTCGTCTCTGCTTACGTTCCGAATGTAAATCTTAGCGCGAAGCGCAACTTTTTATGCGTCATTTGGCGCAATCAGCGCTAACGTTAGGCCGCTAAGAGAATTTGCGATTCAAGCGGACTGAGTTCTCTCTGCCAAGATAAAACTTTCTTCGTGAAGATGGACGTTCAACTTACCGAAAACGAGCAAATTTTTTTAGCGGCGGTTGTGTGCAGTTATAATTCAATACCATTGTTTTTATTATAGCGGTCGATTTCTTCTCTTAACCTTGTCGCTACTTTTGCAACAAGTTCACGACCATCAATAGAATTTTGAACTTCATTTTTTATAGCGTTTAGGAAATCGAGTTGTGCAATCTTTTTTCCCTGTTCCATCGCGTGCTCGCCAATTTTATTGCTTAAAATAAAGTTTACATCCAAAAATAAATAGTAAAAGCAAATTTTATATCTAAATTCAAAATCTTGATTTGCAATTCCAGGATGAACATTAAGATACCATTTATCTAATTCGTTTTTGATAGTATTACCAGATTTCCCATTTTCAAATAAACTTTGAAAAGTTTTGATTGACAATACATGAGCGAATTTATTTCTGATGGTCATGAGACATGACAATTTTTTTATGTCGGTAGTATTTAATCCTTTCAAATCCTGAATAATTTGTACTTTTTGATTGAAAGATAAAGAAGTTGAACCATGCCCAAAAGATTTTGATTTTTGCGAATCGATGTTCAAAATGTAACCTAAAGTTTTTGAAGTTATTTCTTCTATGTTCAAAGTGTGTTCAAGAATATATAGCCTTAAATTTTCAGCATTGGAATATGAATTTAAATATGAAAAGTCAATCATAATTATAAATTTTAATGGCGCTACGTTTAATATTTGTTGGAAACTGTGTCTTGTAATCTGGATTTCAATAATTGCACACAACGCCCGGGGCTTTGCGAAGTTGCGGCAATTTCGGAGTCGAGATCTTTCGGTGACCGGAAACGAAGTTATGGAAAATACTGGTTCAATTTTGCAGATTGTGCCGCAATTTTGCCAAGCCCATGTTAGCAGACGTTAAATGATTTTTTTATCATTTAATATTTTTAGGAATAAAATAAAAATGAGCGGTGAAAAATATATGACTAAAAAATAATAAAAATAAATGTAAATTTTAAATAGAAAGCCCAAAGAATAAATTATAAACATTAGAATTGATAACCATGCACATAATAATACAACACAAGTTAACATTATAGAAAACAAGTTTTTATCATCATCTGGTTGTGGATCTTTATTAACTTTTTTTAATGATTCAAAAGCCATAAAGGAAATTAAAGCAAATAGTCCTGAAGATACAAGACTAATGATTACGCACATTACCAAAATAATAATAGTATCTGCAGATTTGTAAAATTCATGATTAAAAAGATAAATTGATGCATACCAAAATGGTAAGAGAAAAGTATTTAAAGCAATAGCTTTTAATGAATCATGTAAATCTTTTATTTCATTTAATATAGACATTTATGCGACTTTTAGTTGTTATTAAAGTGGAGGCTTCCTAATAATGTCTGCTAACGTTTTGCGGCTACCTGAAGTTGCGGAAAAAGGAGCAGAGTACTTTCGGCTGCGACAAATATAGTTGAAAGTTGCAGAGTTCCGGCAACTCAAAAACCGCAATTTCTGGTAACCGCTGTTAGCGGTAGTTTAATTATTTTTTCGATTTACCGAAAGCATAACCTAAAGCTAAAGTTATTATTGGAATGACAATGCTCCAAGTAACTTTTATATCATTAGTTAAATCTGGAACCTTTTCATTTTCTCGAAATAGCCAATTATTGATAATCAAAAAAATTGTAATAACTGTTCCTGAAATAAAACTCCATCTTATTACCAAATAAATTATTGAATCTTTTGCAACTTCTCCTGTGCCAATAGTGTCAGTGATTTTACCATGAGTATCAGGTATAGATTGTGGATTTAAACTCGACTTTCGATTCCCTTGTAATGGTTGTTGAATTTTGAAATCGTTAGACATTTTCAACCTCCTTTCCAGTGTAAAATATGTACTCACATAAGTAATAGTTTCCAAGATTATCCTCGATGTGCTTAGAAAAAAATGTCATAAATAATTGTTTCCCTTCATATGCACCAATTTGCCATGGATCTAGAATTCCGTTACCAATAGGATGAATAAAGTTTGTGAATATAATACTGAGAATCTCATTTTCCATCGTGAAATCAATCTTTCCAAGTTCAACATTCTCATCTTTTTTAAATTGAAATTCTATTTTCACAGGGACAAATTCTATTTTCAATTTTTTTCCTTGCGTGACATGAGCATTACCTGAACCTATTATTTCTAAATCTCCTACATAACTTTTTATATTGATCATGATAATTATTAAGATTATTAATTTACGAAAAATACTGCAACTGTTTCATTATTTCTCTCATTGTGGCTAAATTACCGCTAACGTTTCGCGCAACTACGCAGGGGCGGAAAAGCGAACTGAGTTCTCTCTGCCGAAGATAAACTTTCTTCGAGAAATATAAGCGTTCAACCCACGAAAAACCAGCTCTTGCTTAGTTGCGCTGTTAGCGGCTGGACGTTTAATTTACGAAAATTTCCTTTGATTGTAAAGTTTTCCACGATTCCTCAAATATTATCTCACTTTCCTCAATTTTATATGGAAAGTAAAATGTGTAAGCTGAATTTTCTGATTTGTCTTCTACAAAAACTGCAATTGCGTCAGTTTCTTTTTCTTTTAATCTTACATCATAAAATATTGCAATAGCGAGAAAATGTTCAGATTCAGAATGTAACTTATTTTTTAAACTTTTAAGTACTGAAACAGATCCTGGAAACTCAATATCATTTCCTTCAAAATCTGTAATTTGCTCAACAGTTTTATCAAGATTTACAACAGAAGCTAATGGATAAAATTCTCCGTAATCTTTGAGTAGAGTTTCTACTAAAGGAAAAGTTACATCTAAAATTTTTTGAATTTCGTTCATAGTTGTTTTTTATGCGCAATCTTGGCGACGTCTTGCCGCTAACGTTCCGGCGACAGAAGCAGTCGCGGCTTAGCGACTGAGTTTTCTCCACTAGGAGAAAACGAAAATAGGAAAAAGAAACGAGCAATGAACCGAAAACCAGCGATTGCTTTTGACGCCTGTTACCAGTAGTTGCAATATTTATGTTGATACATCCTTCAATCCAACAAACATCCATTTTTCATTTATCTTTTCAAAATAGTAATCCGTCATTATTCCATTTTCTATTCCGCGTATTTCTATCGTTGCTTTCTTCTTTTCTAGCTTTATTTCCTGCGTATATCCTTCTTCTTGTTGATGAACTTTATTGCTTGTTAAATCGAATTTTCTATAATCTTTCGCGTCAATTTTATTATGAATCTCATTGAAACTATCTCCATCCATTTCTATAATAGGCAAAGGAAATTTAACTCTACTTTTTTGAAATATAGAATCGTTATTAAATTTTGTTAGGAAACTCTCAAATGATTTATCGATAGATTCTTCTTTGGCTTGTTTATTTTGACAAGCACATATTAAATTTACTATAAGTAAGATGAGAAATGTTTTGTTCATTGATTATGGATTATGTTGCTCGAGCAATTACTGGTAACGGTCTGCCGCCACGCCTAGTCGCGGCTTGGGAACTGAGTTTTCTCCACTAGGAGAAACGAAGTTAGGAAATAAAACGTTCAATTAGCACAAAACCAGCGATTAGGCTTGACGGCTGTTATCTGCAGGCACTATTCTTTTAAACTTTTAATTTCGTTTAGTAAGCAAGTTGAAATCTGATTATCTGGTCGATCACCAAAAAACTCTTCATTATTAGAAAGGCCTGCATTTCTTTTAATGTATTGTGGAGCTTTTCCTAAATATGGGATTTCTACTTTTTTATATATACTTTTTGTTTCTTTCTCAATAAAATTTATTTCAGCATATTTCCTGATAGATGGACTTCCATTAGAATAATTGCCTTCTTTTTTTCCAATATTATTTATCCAAATGATAACATTAGCATCATTAATATTATCGGTAATATATTTTCCAATTCTTTTTTCATCTGAGTATAAATAATTTTGGCAATCAAAAAGTTTGCAAATAGATGTATTGTTTGTTTCTAAAACAAAAGTTTTCTTTATGCGAATAGTTTTTGGAGTAAATTGAAGTGAGCCACATTCAAAATTATTGAAAAATTCAACTGTTGATTTAGGCATGCTTTCGGCAAATTCTTGCTCGATTTCGGTTACTGACTTTTCTTTAAATATCCAATTATACAATTCACAAATTCCTCCAATAATTAGAATTCCAACAATAAGCGATATAAATTGCGACAAATTTGGTTCAGATTTTCTCTTCATTTTTTCAGATTTTCTCGGTCAGCTTGCAGATAACGTTTCGCTGCTTTGCCTTGTTGCGGAAAAAGCGAGCTGAGTTCTTTCCGCCAAGATAATGATTTTTCGTGATGAAAATCGTGAAGGAACCTGACAACCGCAATAAGGCGAAACAGCTGTTATAAGCCGTTTTATTCTATTGGTTTAAAAAGGATTAATACATTTGCAACAAATAGATAGACTTATGACTTTTACTGAACTTTTAAAATCCATATATGATTCTTCAAAGGATAGAATGAAAACTCCAATTTCCGGCGCGTATGTACTTGCGTTCGTAGTTTGGAATTGGAGGCCAATTTTTCTATTAATATTTGAGGAAACAAGTATTACAAATAAAATTATTGTTATAAATGATAAGTATTGTAATCTCATGGCAATAGCTGGTCCAATTTTACTTGCACTTATATTTACAATTGGGATTCCTTATTTAACCGTTATTATAAATAGAATTCTAAAAGACGCGAAGAAAAATCGTATTGAAGGAATTTATTCAGATAAGATAGATAGTACAAACGAAAAGATAAAGTTAGCAGTAAAAGAACTTGAGCTGCAGGATGTTTTGTCTAGGAGTAGAGAGAAAGAAGAATTTCTAATTAAAATTAACGAACTTGAAAAGCAATTAGTCAGTAATGATGAGTCAAATACAATGGTCGTTCATAGTTTAAACGATCAAATAACTGCATTGAAAAATTTACAAAAAGTTGCAAATACCAAATTCACATTGCCTGATAGAAATGCAATGACCAAGTCAGAATTAGAAATGTGGACATTAGTAGCATCTTCGAATTTAAATCTAAATGAAATTTCTGAGTTACAAAGGCTTCCAAATATTACCGTAACGAAATTAAATACGCTTGACTTTTCAGATGATGTTTTGCAATGGCTTTTCGATAATGATTTGATTATTGACAAAGACGACGAATATTTTCCAACTGCTGATGGACTACGTTTAAAAAAGTTACTTAATTTCCAGTAGCGATTTTCAAAAATGGCTTATAACGTTTCGCGCCTAGACGCAGTCGCGGCTTGGCGACCGAGTTTTCTCCACTTAGGAGAAAACGAAAATAGGAAAATAAAACGAAAAATGAACTGAAAACTAGCGATTGCGTTTATGCGCTGTTAGCGATAGTGCCTCTTAATAAGTTTGGATAAGTACATCAGTTGGAATGTTTAATCTCTCATGCAATTGACGAATCATTTCCAATGATAATTTTCTTTTTTTATTTAGTATTTCGCTTGCGCGACTTTTTAATCCAACAATATTGGCCAAATCAGTTTGGTTATAACCCATTTGCTCCATTCGAAATTTAATGGCTTCAATTGGATCAGGCAATCCGATAGGGAAGTGCTCATTCTCATATTGATCAACCAGAATTCCAAGCACTTCAAGTTCGTCGCCTTCAGGCGAACCTTTTTTTGCATCAAAAATTATTTCAAGTCTTTCGAGAGCTTGATTGTAATCTTTATCTGTTTTTATAGGTTTAATTTCCATAGCTTTTAAATTTCGTTTGCGTTTATTTTATCATATTCTGCATGCGTTCCAATAAATCGAATCCAAACCATTTGGTAATCATAATTTATCCTTACAATCAGTCTGTAACTATTTCCTTTGATATTGAAAACAATTCTATCATTTAAAATACTTGCGCTTGGATATTCCTTTTTAACCTGATTTGGGGTTTTCCATTCTGCATTACTTGCTTCCTGGAACCAAGATTTCAATTGTTGCTCACAACCTGAATGTGCTTCCCAAAAATCCCTCAATATTTTTTTCGCAATTACTCTCAACGTTTAAAATTTTGACGAAGATAATAAAAAGTTCCCAATACGGGAAGTAAAAATGCAGATTTATTTATTCTGTGTAGCTTTTGGCATTAGCGCTAACGTTAGGCCGCTAGCCGTCGTTGCGGAAAAGCGGACTGAGTTTTCTCTGCCAAGATAGAATTTTCTTCGTGAACTAGCAATTTCCTGCTACCGAAATCCAGCAATGACGGCTAACGGCGGTTATGCGACGCTTACTCTCTTTTCAAAACTAGATTTGCATTTCCATACTTTTGCTCAACTGTGAGATGTAAATTATTATTTTCAATTTTATAAGGAACTTCAAACATCAATGTATTGTTTTCGAAATCTTTATATTGAATATTCGATTTTTTAATATCAACAGAGTATTTGTATTTTTCTTTACGTTTATCGGATACTTCACTATGATTTCCAAATTCATCGTAAAAATAAAGAGCATTTAAATAAGTTTTGCGTATCAGATTTTTTGCATCATTAATTATTTTCGAATCATTATGTAATCGTTCTTTAAACACATCAGATAAAAAAACTGAGTCTTTCTCAGAATTAAAATAATAACCATCGCCACTTACAGAAACTATCTTCCATTTTCCGAAAAGCAATTTATCCTGTGCTGAGCAATAAAATGAAAATAATAAAAATACGATCAATACGATGTTTTTCATAGACATTGTTTTCTAAAGTGTTGCATAACGTTTCGCCGCTTTGCCCAGTCGCGGAATAAAGCGAACTGAGTTCTTTCTGCCAAGATAATTATTTTTCGTGAAGAAAATCACGAAGAAACCTGAAAACCGTGATTGGGCAAAACGGCTGTTACCAGCAGTTATACTTTGATTTTATCAAATAGTCCTGGCATTGTCGGGTTTCCATCATCTTTCAACATTCCAGTATCAGCTCGACTAAATAATGATTGTAATACAAGGCTTCTATCTTCTTGAGTTATTGTTGTGTCTTTAATCAAAGATAAATAAAACATAGTCAGTTTCTCTCGTTCTTCGGCATCGCGAGCCAAATGGAAACTTGAAAACATAGCTTTTTTAACTGCCTGAATTCCAAAAAATAGGAATGAAATAAAGGTTATAAAAATAATTGACCATCTAATTGCTCGAATTGGTTCTTTTGAAAATATGCTTATCAACATATCTTCTGGACATAACCACAATAATGCAAACAACATAGATGCTCCAATCATCACTAAGGCAATCAACCAACGCATAAATTTGTGCCCTTCATTATTTAACTCAGTTCCCCTTTGCTTCCAATATTCTGCCGGAACTTGAAACTTCATTTGCTCTCGATAAGTTTGCTCCAAATCGATTTTCGATTGCATAGATTTCTTTAAGAGTTTTGTAGCAGCAGCTTTGCTTTTTCCCATTTCAGTCTCCGCTCTTGCCGTCCATTCATCAAAAACTTTTGAAAAATTATTATTCCATTCTTCTTGTATAGCTTTTAATTTTCCAATTTCTTCAATTGAATTTTTTTGAGTTGTTTCAAAAAAATCTTCGAATCTTTCGCCGCTCTCGTTGTTTTCTTCGTCAAATTTTCTGCGTATATCTATAAAAGACATTTCTTCACTTTCTTTTAATGAAAGTGTGTCTATATCTTGCATTTCATAATTTGTCGCTAAAATTAATCCTTTTAAATATTGTTTGTTTGGTATAGATCTTTGTTGAATATTAGCAGTAAATCCATCAAATGCACCATCAAAAAGTTCAGGATGGTTTTTATTAAGCACCGATAAAAAAAGTGTTTTTGGAGAATTACTTAGCATAATTGTATTTCTAATACGACCTAACATCATAATAATGTTACTGTGAATTTGATTTTCGTTTCGAAATCTATCTTCAATTATAACTGCTTCAATATTATTTAATAGGCTTGAAAAGAAATCCATTGATTCACGAAATCGAGGATTAAAATTTAATTCAGAATTATTCCAATCCTGATTTTGTTTTTCAACAAATTTATGTAAGCCTAATAAGTCATATGATGCCTCGAATTGCTCTGAAGGAAAATTTAACGTGTAGACTTGATCACGAAGAATACTATCAGATGATAAATCGTTGAACTTTTTTTTAAATTCAGTATGCTTCATTGTTTTTTAGTGTTAATGCTGATATAATTTCAGGTCTTAATTGGTTTCGCGCACCAAAATCAAAAGTTTGCAATATTTGGAAACCAGAATCTGATATTTTTCCTTCAAAAGAATATTTGCTTCCCGAATCTGTTTGAAATTTCTCTGTAACCGAATTTAACCGATCGAGAATTTCATCAGTTTTTAATTTCTGATGTTGATGCCATATTTATTTGGTTTTAAAATGTTGGTATTTCAAAAATAACAATTATGTTTAATTACGCGAATAATTTTATAAAAATAGTTTCAAAATGTGATTAAATAAAACCCCGCGAAGCGGGGTTTATTTTGGTTAAATTTTGTTTTTTTGTTTCATAATTAACCTGTTCCGCGAGGTATTCAAATATTGTGGCGACCATATTTTAAATTCTCCAAGTATTTCAGACTTCTTTACAAAATAGATTTTAAAATCACTCAATCGCGCATGTAGTTCACAAGGTGTTAACAATTGGAGCGCTGCAGCATTATATATTTTTACGTTTACCAAGCTGCCTGATGATGAATTCTCTTCAAAAGATTTTGCTTCATCACCATTAATGACAAAGCTATAATAATCTGTATCTTTTCCTGTTTTGACAGTCAGGACACAATCGTAATACGCACCAACGGTATTTTTGTTTTGCTCTATCGAAATATTTTCATCAAGCAGCAAATACATTGACTCCTTTTGAGCAAATGAAATCGAAGTGCAATAAAGAACTACAATTAAAAGGAGGTTTTTCATTAGTTACAAGTTTGTGTAAATTTCGTTCTTGGCTATTTTATTGTGATAATTCGGTTTTTATTTAAAACTTGCATTCTTGAATCGCACTTGGCACAAAGTTTTTTTGTGTTCCGGCATAATCTAATTTAATAAGGCTATAGCTTCGGTTGTCATTCGAGTTTTTAGTTATTAAATATATGTTTTTATAAATACTTAAATCTTCATGTAAGTTATAAGGATTTCGTGACATTAATGAAGTACCGCTTATAATTTTGGATTCGTTTATTTTTCGTTTGTTTACTGTTGTTATTAATTCTGGAAGTTTAAACTTTGAATCAAAATCTTTCTGACTAAATATTGAAAACTTGAAAGAATCACATTTGAAACGTTTGTCATTGCTGGGAATTATGAGTACATATGAATAGTTCCCGTCGATATCTACAGCGATTTTAGGGTTTTCAATATATAAATATAAGGTGTCTTTTGCGGATGATTGACTATATGTTAGATTGAAAAAAATTAACATAAACAAAATAGTATATTTTTTCATAATTTATTGGCATTCGTGGGTATAAAATTGATTAACTCGTCCGTCAATATGATTAATAGTGGCAATGTTTTCGGGCGTTAAAGAAAGATAAGAGTCGGTCGCCTCTAAGCCAGCCCAAGATAAACTTTCGAAAACTTGTTGCATATTATTGATTAAAGGGTCTGCATTAATAATAGACTGAAAATCGTTATTAGGGTCAAGTAACAAATTTATACTATTTAAATCATTTATAATAGAATTTTGATAACCTGATATTGTAAACAAATTGTGTTCAAATTCTGTAGGATTTGCTGTCGTAGGTACAAATGTAGTGTACTGCTCTACAAGTTCAGCAAAGATTTGATCGCTGAATTGATAAGTTGGACTATTTGCAAAAATTAGACTTCCGTTTGGTAGCGATCCGGTTATTAAATTCAACATATAACACCTTTCTGCGAGTTCTGCATGAATTAATTCATGAATGATTGCCTCTGCAATTTCTATTGTTGAGGCATTTGAGACGAAATCATTATCAAAAACAATATTATAAAAACGGGGGTTGGATCCATTTATGGATGGATATGTCCTGGCATTGTATTGCTCACCATCAATGATTGGTATTTGTCCTGCTTTAAATCTAATTTTCGCATTTTTTGTTGCTCCAAATGTATTATGGATGGTATTATTGAAAAAAGAATTATTTAAAGATATAAGTTTGTCATAGACACATTTTACTTTTATATTATTTTGAAAGGTAGGATCTATTATAACTTCATTTGGAAAATTAACTGTACCACCAAGCTGTATCGCTTTTATTGCCTCTATAGCAAAATTGTTTGCCACAGCATCTGTATAGTTATACTCAATCAAATAGCTGAAAATAGATTGGGTCTGCTCAGGGGTTGCAGTATTGAGTAACCAGCTTTTTGCATCTGGAGATAAACCCGAAAGCCTTGCTGCAATCAAATTGCGTCTTATGTGAACATTAGGAACGTATGCCGGCCATTGAGGGATGTTTGGGGCGATTATCACACCCGGACCGTTTGTACTTTCCTGGGGATCATTGTTGGGTGTATAAGTTCCTAGTGATGGGGTTGTGACAACAATAACATAAGGAGTATTTATATTGCAATTACAGCTTTGGGATATCGAATGGATAATAGTATTTATAGTAGTTGTAAGAAAACCTGGACCGCCGACTGGATTGCCGTTCCAATAGCCTAAAAGATCAGCTAACCAATTGGGCATCCAGGCAGGGGGAGGGCCATCAGGGCTATCTCCGCCACTGCCTCCAATATCTTCCGGGTTGCCAGTTGGTGGAGCAACGGGAATTAATTTATTCCCATTCTCAAAATAAAGAATTCCACCTTTGGTTTGATCAATATCTATAAATTCCATCTTACCTGTAAAAGTTGCAAAATCGATTGATTTTGAATCATCTTCGGGATTATATTTGGCTATGAAAGGTTTCCAGTCTTCTCCAATCTTTATGATGTGAAGGTTTTCAAAATAATAATCCTCACTCTCGTCATAATTGCCAATGACAGCAATGCTGTAACTTTTGTAGCCATTTGTATCTAGATATTCTATTATGTGTTCAAGGTCGAGGTCTAAATCTTCAATCCCTTTACTTGTCATTTTATTTTTGAATTTTTCAACACTTGGTTTTAGAAAAGGTACATCTTTTAATGTAACAAATTTAGTATCACCATTTACAATTCGTTGTTGTGGTTGTTGCAGGGAGTTTTCATATAAATCTTTTTCACAGCTGACTAATAGGATAGCACATAGGGCTAACCCATAACTTATGATTTTTTTCATAATGTAATTGTTTGGTTGTAAGGATTATTCTGCGTAAACGTAGCTTAATAAAAACTAGTGATGGGATTGTTTTACAGCAATAATTGTTAAAGTTTTGGCTTAGTGCTTTTGGAAAAAATTCTTATTTAGGAAAAATGTGGTTTTGGGTTTCCTATAACGTTTGGCCGCTAGCCGAAGTTGCGGTTCAAGCGGGCTGAGTTTTCTCTGCCAAGATAAAACTTTCTTCGTGAAAATTGGATTTTAAACTTACTAGAAACCAGCAATTTTGGCTAGCGGCGGTTGTGCGCTGTTTTATTTTTTGTCCTTCTTAGTTTCATTAGCATTCTTCTCACTTCTATTGTAAATATTGGTCAATACGAAATACAGTATTATTGATAAAAAAATTGCACTTATTTTCACCTTCCGATAGGTTAATAATTTTAATGCTTCCGACATCATTCCGCCTAGCAACAATCCAATCAATAACCGTTTCCACCATTTATCTAATATATTCATAAATCAATACTTATAAATTCAATAACAGAAATTTTCAGCTCACAATTGCGTGTTTTTCCGGTGTGGTTCTCTAAAATAGCGCACAACGTTAGGCCGCTAAGAGAATTTGCGATGCAAGCGGACTGAGTTCTCTCTGCCAAGGTAAGATTTTCTTCGTGAACGGCAAACGTCCGGCGACTACACACGAGCAATTTTTTTAGCGGCGGTTAGCTGACGTATCACTAATTAACCAATTAAATTGCAATTTTAGAAACAAGTTGTGGTAAATTCTCGACGCCTTTTAGTAATAAATATTTGATTACTTCTTTTTTGGCGACATCATAAACTTCTTTGAAGGTTAACGGATTAAATTTTCGTATTCGTGCAAAAGTTTTTGAGAAACGCCTTATTATTACTGCTTTCGTTTCTTTTGAAATATCAAACTTCAAAGATTCCGCTTCATTTATAATCTCATTAACTTCCGAATTATCAGGATAATTTTCTTTAAGATAAATAACTGTTGCTTCTAAGAATTTGTACAATATAATTTGTTGATTGTTATCGAAAGGTTTGTATTTGGCATCTTCTTCGATTATCTCGAAATCAGAAAATATTTCATCTTCATATAGTTTTGCGAATTGATTTTCTTTTTCGAAAGATATCCCGTTGTATTCTTTAATTAATTCTATCCATTTATTAAATTTTGAAAGAACTACATCATAATTGCCAAACGCTGATGTCTGTTTTTGCGTTGCAGTACTCGCAGGATTATAGATTATTGGAAAAAGAATATCTCTATTTTCTTTGTCGGGAACGGCTATAGCGAAAATAAATCCTTTTCTTTTCTTATCATGTAAATAATAGAGATAGTCAGTTTATACGGATTCGACTATATCTGAATTTTCATTTTCTAAATTTCTAAACTCTTTAAGTACAGCTTGAATTTCGCGGGCAACATGAAGTGAAAAGTCTTTTGGATCTAACTTTGCCATTTTTTAATGTATTTCTTATTTTATCGATATTTACAGATATGTCAGCTAACGGCTCGCGCCTTGTTTTCGTTTGCGGCGAAAAGAGCAGAGTTCTTTCGACGACCTTGAACAAACTTAAGAAATTAAATGTTGTGGTTATGAAAAATCAGAAAATGAAACAAGACGTGTGTTAGCACCAGGCTTTATTATTACTTTTGTCCCAATTATAAGCTCTTTCGTATATTCGATTTGCTAATTCGAGCCCGCTCATTCCAACAAAATCATCCCAAACAGAAGTTGGAGCAAACCATAAACAAATTTGGTTAAAATTTGGAACGTTTTGATGTTTTAATTCATATAACTCTTCCTGAAAAACTTTATAAAACTCTTCAGCGGAGAAAAAAATTCCAGAATATCCGCCACTAAATTCCGCCAACATTTTTTCTGCTTTTTCTAAGTCTTCGAACAAATCAAATAGTTCAAACTTTTGCCAAGTTTCAATTTTAGCCATTTCGTTCAATTTTAGCAGTTTGGTTCTTGAGCTTGCAGCCAACGTTTCGCTTGCAGAAGCAGTTGCCGATGAAAGCGAACTGAGTTCCTTCGGCAAGATAAAACATTTTCGTGAAGAAAAATTTTGAATTACTGAAAAGCAGGCAATTGATTTTGCAAGCTGTTACC
>Ga0193717_1001076_pt1 | contig 17137 bp, 15 predicted proteins | sample U2c2metaG_FD_145900 | JGI IMG/M metagenome (GOLD analysis project Ga0193717, IMG submission 145900) | Soil microbial communities from a riparian zone of the East river system, Colorado, United States - U2c2 | ecosystem: Environmental > Terrestrial > Soil > Riparian zone | place: USA: East River... | reverse complement strand
GAAATCCTCGGAGTCCATGCAGTCGGTGCCGATCTGCTTGATCGCGCCCATGTCGCGGTCTGCGGGATCCTTCAGCACCTGCGCGATGGTGATCTTGGCGGCCTTGATCGCCAGCGGCGCGTTGCCGGAGATGGTGCGCGCGATTTCCATCGTCGCATCCCACAACTCGGCGTCGGGAACCACGCGATCGACGAGGCCGATCCGCACCGCCTCCGAGGAATGGATACGCATGCCCGTGAACATCAACAGCCGTGCCCAGGACGGCCCGACCAGCGAGACCAGATGCTTGAGGCCGTCATAGCCATAGGCGATGCCGAGCTTGGCGGCGGGAATGCCGAACTGGCTGTCCTCGGCCGCGATGCGGATATCGGTCGACATCGCCACCTGCATGCCGCCGCCGAGGCAGAAGCCGCGGATCGAGGCAATGATCGGCTTCGGAAAATTCGCCAGCAGCGCGCGCTGGGCCTCGCTGCGCCTGGAATATTCTTCCGAGGCCGCGGCGTTGTGGCGGTTCTTTTCGAACTGGCTGATATCGGCGCCCGAAACGAAAGCCTTGTCGCCGGCGCCGCGCAGTACCACCACGCGGATGTTCGGATCATCGCGCAGCTCGACCAGCGCGCTGCCGAGCCCTTCCCACATGTCGAGCGACATGGCGTTGCGCTTTTCGGCATTGTTGAAGGTGATGACACCGACGCCGTCGGTGCTGCTCTGCAGGATCTTGCCGTCGGCGTAGGATTTTTCGGCGCTTGTGGGGACATCTAGCATTGGGTTGCTTTCGGTAGGGACGCCATCGGTACGTCAGGTTGGCGTTTCATTTGAGGGTGGTGATAAAGGGCTCGAATTTCGCCCGGTCGAATGCCGGCCGCGCCTGCATTTTAGTCCACCATTCGGTGACGCGGGGATGTTTCTTCGCGGTCACCTCGTCGGGGGCGATTTCCTCATCGATCCGCTTCACGAACGGGGTCGCCGCGATATCGGCGATCGAATAGGCCTTGCCGACCAGCCATCCCGCGGGTTTCAGGGCCTCTTCCATCCGGTCCAACAGTTGGGTGGTGAGCTTGTCGCGGGCGGCACCGCGCTCTTCCTCGGTGTAGGGCTTGCGCGCCACCCGCAGCCAGGCTTCCTGGCGTTCCTTGCTCGGGATGTTCTTGAGCTTGGCGGCGAGTTCCTCATCGGTCCATTTCTGCGCCGTCTTCTGCAGATGGTGCCGCCAGTTGAAGACGATGAGATTGCCGATCAGCCCGTCGATGTGGCGGATCCAGTTGCGCATCAGCGCGCGCTCATAGGGGCTGTCCGGACGCAGCGGGGGATCGGGAAAGGTTTCGTCGAGATATTCGCAAATCGTGCCGCTCTCGTGCAGCGGCTTGCCGTCGTGGATCATGGTCGGGATCACGCCGAGCGGATTGATCTTCAGATATTCCGGCGAGTGATGTTCCATGTTGGCCATGTCGACGACATGGCCTTCGTATTTGAGGCCCTTTTCCTCGAGGCACAGCCGCACGCGGCGCGACGCACTCGAACGCCAGCCGTGATGAAGGACGATCATGTTCTGCTCCTGAATTGGAAATTTCTTGAAGGTGCTACACGCCGAAGGTGTCGCGCCACTTTTCGGTGAGTTCGGGGATGCCCTTGATGATCTCGGCGATATCAGGGCGGATGGTCTTGATTTCGTCGAGCTTCTTGAAGCCCGCGGGCAGCGGTGCGTCGGGCCGCAGCGGCACGCCGAACTCCTCGATGTCCTCGCCGGCGGTGTCCAGCGAGTACATGAATTCCATGAACAGCTTTGCCGCGTTGGGATGCCGGGTGTTCTTCATGATCGCAGCACCCGAGATCATCAGCACCGAGCCTTCTGCGGGATAGGACACCGCGATCGGATTGCCCTGCGAGGCGTTGCGCTGCACCAGCGCCAGCGGGCTGGCGCCGATGCTGCGCTCGCCGGAGACCAGCACCGTGACGGTGTCGATGATGGAGCGGCCGACATGCGGCTTCAGCTCGGCCAGTTGTTCGAAATAGTCCCAGCCATAGAGCTTGGTCATCTGCACCACCCAGGTGCCGACAAAGCCGCTGAAACCGGGATGGCCGACCACCGACTGGTTCTTCCATTTCGGATCAATAAAATCCTTCCAGCTTTTCGGCGCCTGCTCCGGTTTGACCTTGTTGGTGTTGTAGGCGAGGCCGACCGTGGTGGCGTTGACGATCTGATAGGCGTCGTCGGGGTCGACGTTGCGGAAGCGCGGATCGATCTGATCGATCGACTTCATCCGATAGGGCGTCAGCACGGCGCGATCCTTCAGCGCCACGAATTGTCCCATGTCGGTGGTGGTGTACACGTCGCAATTGGCGGCGCTGGCCTGCAGGTCCTGGTTCAGCCGCTGATAGGCGACCTGCGCGGTCGATCGCACCACGCTCACCTTGATGCCGGGGAACGCTTTGCTGAACAGCGCGCCATGTTTTTCGGAGCGGTCCGATGGCCAGTACACGCTGTACCAGGTCAGCTCGCCTTCTTCCTTGGCCTTGGCATAGAGCTCGGCGATGTAGTTGGCTTGCGCGCTTGCGGGCCGCAGGCCCATCAACGCGATGGCGCTCGCGGTCAGAAAACTCCTGCGATCGATAGGCATACGCGCTCCCTTGCAGCCGACGCTCTTTTTTCTTGGACGTTCTCTTGGGCGTCTTCGCCGCACATTCCAGCATTGATTTAATGTGTGCGCAATGTTCTTCTATGTATACATAGAGGAGCAGCCATGCGCGTCAGAGCCAGCGACGCCTTACGCCGGGAACTGGAAGACGATATCGAGCACGGCCGGCTGTCACCGGGCGACAAGCTCGATGAACAGACGCTGGCTGCGCGCTTCGACGTCTCGCGGACGCCGGCGCGCGAAGCGCTGCTGCAGCTGGCCGCCGCGGGGATCGTGCGGCTGGTGCCGCGGCAGGGCGCGGTGGTCTCCAGCGTTTCGCCGCAAAGGGCGATCGGCATGGTCGAGGTGCTCACCGCGCTGGAGGCGGAGGCCGCAGGCCTGGCGGCGCGCCGTATGTCATCAACCGAGAAGGCGCAGCTGACCAAATTGCATCTGGCGTCGCAGCCCGCGATGAAGCGGCAGGACAGCCCGGCCTACATCAAGAACAACGCCGCGTTTCATGCCGCGATCTATCAGGGCGCGCGCAACGAATTCCTCGCCGAGCAGATCCGGCTGACGCGGCTGCGGATGCGGTTCTCTCACCGCAGCAGCCTCTACCAGCCGGCCCGCCTGAAGGCGTCGTTTCTGGAGCACGCCGATGTCACCGAGGCGATCAAGAGCGGCGACGAGGCGCTGGCGCAGCAGAAGATGCGCGACCACGTGCTGTTCGGCGGCCGGGTGTTCGCCGACCTGATCGCCAATTTGACCCGGACGGGCAACCGGGCTTCATGAGGGCCGGCCAAAAGAGTTCGTCAAAGCCCGGTCATGACACGTCGTTTGTCTACTGCGCCAGGTGCGCTGTCAGCGGATGCGCGCTGGCCTTGCTGAAGAACGCCGCTTCTTCGGCCGTGGCCTCGAGCAGCTGCTCGTCCTGATCGTAGATGTCGTTGCGGAACTGGATGGTCTGGTCCTTGGTCATCCATGCCGTGAGATAGATCCATGCCACCGGCACTTTCTTCGGCAATGCGATATCCTGGCGCTGGCCGGTGGCGATCGCCGCATCAATCGCCGCGCGATTCCATTTCGGCATTTCTTCCTGCAGCAGCCAGGCCGCGAGGTCGCGCACATTGTCGACCCGCGAGCAGCCATGCGAGTCGAAGCGGTAGTCGTCGCTGAACAGACTGCGCTGGTTGGTGTCGTGCATGTAGACCGAATAGGGGTTCGGCATGTCGATTTTCACCGCGCCGAGCGCGTTCCAGGTGCCGGACTGCTGGCGTACCGTGAAGTTCGGCGTGTGCGTGCCGGACCAGTCGATCGCATGCGGGTCGATCGGGGCATCGTGGCCATCGAGCACTTCCATGTGCATGCGCGCCAGATAGGTCGGATCCTTGCGCATATGCGCCGAGATTTCCGTCTTCGAGATCGACGACGGCACGGTCCAGGTCGGGTTGAGGTTGACGCTGGTGATCTCGGCGGTCAGCGTCGGCGAGGGCTTTTCGGTTTTGCCGACGATCACGCGATAGCGCCGCACCACCTTGTCGTTTTCGACCGCCTCGGCGAACGTCGCCGGCAGATTGACGACGACATAGCGTTGTCCGAACGCGAAATTCATGTTTTCGAGGCGCTCGAGCGAGGCTTCGAGCTGCTTGATCCGTTTCTGCACCGAGACATTGAGCGCGGCCAGCGTCCGCGGCGTCACGACACCCGTTGCCGCCAGGCCATGGCGCGCCTGAAAGCGCATCACGGCCTCGATCATCACCTCGTCGAAAGCGCCCGTCGTCTGATCGGCGGCGAGATCGCCGGTCATGATCAGGCGCTTGCGCAGCAAATCGTCGTTCGGACCGGCCACGCCGGATACGAATTTGGCGTCGGCTGGGATCGTCGGCCACCGCCGCGCACGGCGAGATCGCCATAGCTCAGCGCGGCCTCCTTGATTCGCGCCGCGGTGCCTTCGTCGAAGGTCGGCTCGTGTGAAAGCGCCAGCGCCGCCGCTGAACGCGATTCGGGCGTCGATGCCGCCGCCGGCTTGATGGCATGCGCCGCGGGCGCGGCCGGTCTGGCGGCAGCGCCGGCGCCGGTGGTCGTTTCGGCGCTCTGGCCAAAGGCCGAGCCGGTCGCAAGCATCGTGGCGATGGCTATGATCGTCGTGGTGCGCATGTCTGATGCCCCTGCAATGCGCCTTGCCGGCGCAGACATTGAATAAATAGCCTCAAAATCGAATGGACTGAGGCTCGCTCAAGCCATCGGGCTGATCCGCAAATGGTTTCCGGAATATTAGCCTGTGAGAGTCGCGCTAGCAGCTAAGGTGGTTCGCAACCAATTCAGCTATCCAAAAAAACGAAATTTACGTCTGGGAGGACAAATGCCGTGGACGCGTCGAGAGGCGATTGCGGGCTGTGGTGGCGCTCTGGTTTCGCTGACCGGGCTGCCGGCCTTCGCGCAGGCGGCCTATCCCAGCCAAACCATCAAGATGATCGTGCCGTATCCGGCAGGCGGCACCACCGACATGCTCGGCCGGATGATCGCCGATCAGCTCCAGACCGGACTTAGCGGCACGGTTATTGTCGAGAACAAGCCCGGTGCCGGCACCACCATCGGCGCCGAGCAGGTCGCGCGGGCCCAACCCGACGGCTATACGCTGCTGCTGGCGACCTCGACCACGCTCGCGATCAACAAGACTCTCTACAAGAATCTGCCCTACGATCCGGTGAAGGATTTTACACCGATCGCGCTGGTGGCCGGCGTGCCGTTTGCGCTGATCGTCAACCCGGTGATTCCGGCCAAGACGCTGCCGGAGTTCATTGCCTATGCCAAATCGAAGCCGGGACTGGCGTACGCCTCGGCCGGCAATGGCAGTCCGCAGCATCTCGGCGCGGAGATGTTGAAGGCGGCAGCCGGAATCGATATCCGTCACGTGGCGTATCGCGGCAGCGTTGCGGCGATGCTTGATGTGATCGCGGGGCACATTCCCTTCATGGTGGTCGATCTGCAACCCGCGTTACCGCAGATCGCCGAAGGCAAGGTCAGGGTTTTGGGCGTGACCGCGCCCACGCGCGTGGCGTCGGCGCCCGACATTCCGACACTGGCCGAAAGCGGGCTGCCGGGTTTCGAGCTGGTCGCCTGGCAGGGCGTGGTCGGTCCCGCCGGCCTGCCTCGCCCGATCGTCGATCAATTGGCTGCGCAGATCGGCAAGCTGCTCGCCGATCCCGGCACGCGCGACAAGTTCAAACTGATGGCGCTGGAGCCGCTGCCACCATCGACACCTGACAGTTTTGCGGCTTACGTGAAGTCCGAGGTGGACCGATGGGCGACGATCGTCAAGAATTCCGGTGCCGGACTGGAATGACGCGACATATGCTCCCGGTAAAATTCGTTCTGCAAGGCGCGGCCCGAAATGACTGAGTTGGATGTACTGATCGTGGGCGCCGGCCCGGTCGGATTGACGCTTGCGATCGATCTGGCGTGGCGTGGGATCGACGTGACGATTGTGGAGACGCGCGCGCGGGCCGCACCGCCGGAGCCGAAATGCAACCACGTCGCCGCCCGCACCATGGAGATATTCCGGCGGCTTGGCCTCGCCGAAGCGGTGCGCAACGCGGGACTGCCGGCGGATTACGCCCATGACATCAGCTATCGCACCTCGTTTACCGGGCAGGAGCTGACGCGCATTGCAATTCCCTGCCGCCGCGATCGCTTCACGATGATGGACGGTCCCGATTGCAACTGGCCGACGCCCGAGCCGCCGCATCGTATCAACCAGATTTTCCTCGAACCGATCCTGTTTGAACATGCCGCGGCCCAACCGCGAATCCGCATCATCAACCGCACCTCGGTCGAAGACGTCATGGTGGAGGATGATTCCGCCAGCGTCAGTCTGCGCGATCTCGACAGCGGAACAATCCAGCGCGTGAAGTGCCGCTATCTGATCGGCTGTGACGGCGCGCGCTCCGTCGTTCGCAAGGCGATTGGCGCGGAGTTGAGCGGCGACGCCATCATCCAGCGCGTGCAGTCGACCTATATACGCGCGCCCGGACTGATCGACCGTCAGCAGCACGCCAGCGCCTGGGGTACCGGCGCGATCAATCCGCGCCGTTCCGGCATGGTGTACGCGATCGACGGCCATGAGCGCTGGCTGGTGCACAATTACATGAAGCCCGGCGAGACCGAGTTCGATGCGGTGGATCGCGATGCGTGCCTGCGCACCATTCTCGGGGTCGGCGCGGATTTCCAGTACGAGGTGATTTCGAAAGAGGATTGGTATGGACGCCGCCTGATCGCCAACAAGTTTCGCGACCGATGCGCGTTCATCGCCGGCGACGCGTCGCACATCTGGGTGCCCTATGCCGGCTTCGGCATGAATGCCGGGATCGCCGATGCGATGAATCTATCCTGGCTATTGGCCGCCCACCTCAACGGCTGGGCGCCGGCCTCCATCCTCGATGCATACGAGGCCGAGCGCTGGCCGATCACGAGCCAGGTCTCGCGCTTTGCGATGTCGCATGCCGAGGCGGAAATTCGCCGCCGCGGCGCAGTGCCCGAAGCGATCGAGGATGCCGGACCCGAGGGCGAGCTGGTACGCGCGGAAGTCGGGCGTCTCGCCTACGAGATCAACGTGCAGCAATATGCCTGCGCCGGTCTGAACTTCGGAACCTACTACGATCACTCGCCGATCATCGCTTATGACGGCGCCGAGCAGCCGGCTTACACGATGGACAGCTATACGCCGTCGACCGTCCCGGGGTGCCGCACGCCGCATCTGTGGTGCGAGGAGGGCGTCTCGCTGTACGACGCCATGGGGCCGGAGTTTACGCTGCTGAAATTCGATTCCGCGGCGGATGTCGCTGCGCTGGAAAGAGCAGCGCGCCAAAGGGGCGTGCCGCTCAAGGTGCTAGAGATCAAGCCGACGGCGGCGGTCTACGACGGCAGCCGCCTCGTGCTGTCGCGCCCGGACCAGCATGTGGCATGGCGCGGCGACAGGCTGCCGCCCGATCCGCTCGCGCTGATCGATCATGTCCGAGGCGTTGTAATTTAGGGAAGCAACGCTGGCATCGTCCGAACGAATGGCGTCCGGAGTGAGATCAGCACAAGTGGAGCGGGCTCTGCGTTCGATCGCGTGCCATGAACTAACGCGTGCCATGAGTGAACGCGTGCATGATCTTTCGCGGAGCGGCCGGCACTTTGGCAAACCGTGCGTCAGTCTTCGTTCGCGGCGATCGATTCCATCAGCGACACCAGCTGACGCTGAACGGTCTGGTCCTTGATCTTGCTGTAGGCCCGCAGCAGCCTGAGGCTGAAGGAGCTGTCGAGAAACAGCAGGCTTTCGACTTCCCGTGCCTTGCCGTCGCCGTCGTAGAAGAACGTAACGGGCACATCGAGCGCGGTTGCGATCTGTTGCAGACGAGCGGCACCGACCCGGTTGACGCCCTTCTCGTATTTCTGGACCTGCTGAAAGCTGACGCCGAGCTGCTCACCGAGTTCCGCCTGTGAGATGCGTTGCTCGACGCGCCGAAGCCGAATTCGCTTGCCCAGTTCGATGTCGGGTTTGCCGGCACTGCGCTGCTTCATCTTCTTTGCGGCTGATTTGTTCATTCTACTGTTACCGTCCTTCGGTCGAGAGAACCCTGAATAAAGGGGTCAGGGATTCACCCTTATACTGCCTTAAGTTGACTTGGATCGAGCAATTCGTCCTCAAACCACCGGAATTTTGAGAAGTTCAAAGATCCTCCTGTGGTCGTGTTACCTGGGCGAAATGTCGAGCGGTGGGCGCCAGTTGATAGCCAGCGGTACTATTTTCCGGCCAGGTCCCCGGGCGCTTTCAGGCCCCCGATGACCCCCTTTCTGTCCGCCAAGATTGACAGAATATAGTGCGCGCCACAACTAACGCGGGTTCAGAGCTCGGGTGTTCGGCAGGTCGATTTATGGGGCATGGCCGCGATCTTGTCCGACAGAATCATGCCACCTGCCTATCAATATACTTCCTTCAGGTCTGTTTATTCCCGGGTCCCGCATTGGCTCGAAAGCTGCCGTCGGGACCTTAACGCCAACCCAAGTTATGGGCCTCCGAGCAGAACGCTGGAGGCTTTGCGTGCCGATTCTGCCGCGAAAATCGTGCAGCCGGCCAGCGGCGCCAAAATGTTCTTGCCTCGACGCGTGGCGGCTGCAATCTCATCCTTGGCCCTTGAGAAGCGGGAGTCCCCATCGGATGAGTCGACTTGTTGTCCACGCCGGCGACTTTAAATTCGACGCGCGGTTTGAAGATCAGCTGGCGCCCAAGACATGCGCGGCCTTTCGTCGCGCCATGCCGTTCGAGAGCCAGATGGTCCATGTGCGCTGGAGCGGCGAGGGGGTCTGGCTGCCGCTCGGCGATCTCGATTTCGGCGTCGGCTACGAGAACCACACCAGCTATCCGGCTCCGGGCCAGATCATCCTGTATCCCGGCGGCATCAGCGAGACCGAGATCCTGCTGGCCTATGGCGGGGTGCACTTCGCCAGCAAGATGGGCCAGCTCGCCGGAAACCATTTCATCACGCTGACCTCGGGGCTCGATCGGTTGGCGGAGCTCGGCAAGACCGTGCTCTGGAAGGGGGCGCAAAAGGTCAGGTTCGAGGCGGCCTGAATGGCGCAAGCCACGACCGATCACCCCTGGCTTGGCCGGGAAATCGCCGGCCGGATCGGTGCGCTCGGCGCCGTCTCCGAGACGCCGGAAAACCTGACCCGCATCTTCCTCAGCCCCGAGCATCGGGCGGCGGCCGACCTCCTGCTGTCGTGGATGCGAGGGGCCGGGATGCGCGCGCATCTCGATGCGATCGGCAATGTTTGCGGCCGCTACGAGGGCGATCGTCCGGGCCTGCCGTGCCTGATGCTGGGGTCGCATTACGACACCGTGCGCGACGCCGGCAAATGGGATGGGCCGCTCGGGATCATCACCGCGATTTCCTGCGTGGCAGATCTGAACAGACGCGGGCGTCGTTTGCCGTTTGCGATCGAGGTCGTCGGTTTCGCCGATGAGGAAGGCGTGCGGTTCGCATCGACCCTGCTCGGCAGCCGCGCCATCGCCGGCACCTTCGATGAAGCCGCCCTCGGTTCCAGGGACAAAGCCGGCCTCACCATGCGCCAGGCGCTGGCGCAGTTCGGGCTCGATCCCGATCACATCGGCGCGGCCGCCCGGACCCGGCGCGAGCTGCATGCCTATGTCGAACTGCATATCGAGCAGGGGCCGGTGCTCGAAAGCGAGAACCTGCCGGTCGGCGTCGTGACCGCGATCTCGGGCGCGACCCGGCTGTCGGTCGTCCTCACCGGCATGGCCGGCCATGCCGGCACCGTGCCGATGGGGCTGCGGCGCGACGCGCTGGCGGGCGCGGCCGAATGCATTGTCGCGATCGAGGAATTTTGCCGCACCGATCAAGGGCTGGTCGGCACCGTCGGCTATATCGACGCGATGCCCGGCGCCACCAATGTGATCCCGGGAAAAGTTTCCTTTACCATCGATATCCGCACCGCGTCCGACCAGCACCGCAAGCTCGCGGTCGCCGATATCGTCCGCACCATCGAGGCCATCGCCAGGCGGCGCACGCTGGCGCTTCAGGTCCATGTCACCCACGAGAACCGCACCGTGCCGTGCGCGCCATGGTTGAAGGCGCAGGTGGCCGAGGCCGTCGCCGCCGAAGGTTATCGCATTTTCGACCTGCCGAGCGGCGCCGGCCATGACGGCATGGCGATGATCGACATCGCCGATGTGGCGATGCTGTTCGTGCGCTGCCGCGGCGGCATCAGCCACAATCCCGCCGAGCATGTCGAGGAAACCGACGCCGACGCCGGCGCGCGCGTGCTGCTGCGGCTGATCGAGAATTTCCAGCCGCGACCGACCGGCGCCGCCGCTTAACCTGCGGTCACGTCCACCAGCTCATCGCCATCGAGCACGCGGCGCGCCTTGGCGAGGTCGAGATCGCCTTCCCATGCGGCGACGACGACGGTGGCGACGCAATTGCCGATCAGATTGCCGAGCGCGCGGGCCATGCCGATGAACCAGTCGACCGACAGCACCAGCACGAGGCCGATCGCGGGAATGCTGGGCACGGCGTTCAAGGTCGCCGCCAGGATCACGATCGCCGATCCGGGAACGCCGTGGGCGCCCTTGGAGGTGATCAGGGACACCCCGAGCACCAGCATCAGATCGCCGAACGACAGCGGCGTGCTGGTCGCCTGCGCGATGAACACGACGGCGAGCGTCAAATAGATCGAGAACGCATCGAGGTTGAAGGAGTAGCCGGTGGGGATGACAAGGCCGACCACGGAATCCTTGACGCCGAGCCGCTCCAGCTTGCGCATGATCTGCGGCAGCACGGCGTCCGAGGAAGCGGTCGCCAGCACGATGGTCAGTTCCTCGCGCAGATAGGTCAGGAATTTGAGGATGTTCAGTCCGGCCAGCGCCATCACGCCGCCGAGTACGCCGAGCACGAAGATCGCGACCGAGACGTAGAATAGCGCCACCAGCGAGATCAATTGCCGCAGCGAGCCGACGCCGTATTTGCCGACCGTATAGGCCACCGCGCCAAGCACGCCGAGCGGGGCGAGGCGGACGATCAGTCCCATGGCGCGGAACAGCACCGTCGATACCGCGTCGATGAAGGAACTGATCTTCTCGCCTTTCTCGCCGCCGACCAGAGCGAGGCTGACGCCGAAGATGATGGCGAAGAACAGCACCTGCAACACGTCGTTGCGCGACAGCGCGTCGAACGAGGTGGTCGGAATGATATTGATGAGGAAGCTGCCGATGCCTTCGCCCTTCAGCTTGTGGGCGTTGTCGGCGTAGGTCGAAAGCGCCTTGGCGTCCAGGGTCGATGTATCGATGTTCATGCCGTGGCCCGGCCCGAACAGATAGGCCAGCAGCAGGCCGACGCACAGCGCGACCGTGGTCATGGTCTCGAAATAGATCAGCGCCTTGACGCCGACCCGCCCGACTTTCTTGAGGTCGCCGGCGCCGGCGATGCCATGCACCACCACGCAGAACACGATCGGCGCCACGATCATCGAGATCAGCTTCAGGAAGGCGTCGCTGAAAATCTTCAGGCTGATGGCGAAATCAGGGGTCGCCATCCCGAGCACGATCCCGAGAAGCAGTGCGATCACAACCTGCACGAAAAGTGATTGGTAAAGCGGTTTTCTCGCGCTTACGACGGTCGCCGCAATGGTTGACATGGCCTGCGCCCCCTGTGATTGAACCCATGCCCGGATTCAGCCGCTTCCGAGCAACAAATGTGCCAAACAACCGCAAAACAGGGTAGCGGAGATTTCTTGTTATCAGGCAATCCCGGTGCGTGTTGCGCCGCGGCTGCCGGAATTGAGATCGAAGCCTTCGACCAGCGCAATGCAACAATAGGGATCCCTGGATGGCTCCGGTCCAACATGGTTCGATGACGGCATGATTCACGATGTTTCGATCCCCGCGGCCCTGATTGCCGGGCTGGTCAGTTTCCTGTCACCCTGCGTGCTGCCGCTGGTGCCGCCCTATCTGATCTATCTGACCGGCGCGACCATCGAGCATGTCGCCAATAACGAGACCGCGTCGTCGTCGCGGCGCGCGGTGATGATCTCGGCTCTGATGTTCGTGCTGGGCTTTTCCACCGTGTTCGTGGCGCTTGGCGCCAGCGCTTCCCTGGTCGGCGCGCTGATTCGCGCCTGGTCGGCGCAGCTCTCGATCGTCGCCGGCATCGTCATCATCGTGATGGGCCTGCATTTCCTCGGGCTGACCCGGATCGGCCTGTTGATGCGGGAAGGGCGCCTGTCGATTCCAAAGCCGGTGGGCTTGTGGGGGGCTTATGTGATGGGCCTCGCCTTTGCGTTCGGCTGGACGCCGTGCATCGGGCCGATCCTGGCGGCGATCCTGTCGGTCGCGGCGGCCGAGGCGACGGTGGCCAAGGGCGCGGGCCTGCTCGCGGTCTATTCCGCAGGCCTCGGGATTCCGTTCCTGCTCGCGGCCTTGATGGTCGAGCAATTCTCGTCGCTGTTTGCGCGAATGAAGCGGCATCTCGCCAATGTCGAGCGCGCGATGGGCGTGCTGATGGTGATTACCGGCGTTGCCTTTCTCACCGGCGCGATCTCCAACGTCAGCATCTGGCTCTTGGAGACGTTTCCGTCGCTGCAGAATTTCGGCTAGCCGACCTGACCGTCTCCTACAAATTGCTGTCGGTGATGGCGGCATAGACCATGGTGCGGAGTTCGCGGCGGATCGGGTAGGCGCTCGACGGCAGCACCTGGGTCATGAAGATCGCGATCAGTTCCTCGGCGGGATCGATCCAGAACGATGTCGTCGCCGCGCCGCCCCAGGCGTATTCACCGGCGCTGCCGGGAATCAGGGTTTTGGCCGGATCCATCGTGACGGAAAAGCCGAGACCGAAGCCGATGCCGTTATAGGAGGCTTCGCTGAACAGCGATCGCGACATTTCCGGCAAATAGCGTCCGCCCGGCAGATGGTTTGACGTCATCAGCGCCAGCGTTTTTGGACCGAGCAACCTGATGCCGCCGAGTTCGCCACGATTGAGCAGCGCGCGGCAGAAGGTGAGATAATCGGCCGCAGTCGAGCACAATCCGCCGCCGCCGGAAATGAACGATGGCGGCGCGAGGAATGAACTCTTGGTCGGATCGTCCTGCAGCGTCAGGCTCGATTTGCGCTCGACGGCGTGAAAAGTCATGCCGCCCTGCGGGTCGGCTGAATAGCACGCCGCGAAGCGGTGGGCTTTGTCGGGGGCTACATGAAAGCCGGTGTCGCTCATGCCGAGCGGATCGAAGATCCGTTCTTTCAGGAATTGCTCGAACGGCTTGCCACTAATTTTTCCAATCAGATACCCGATCACGTCGGTGGCGACGGAATAATTCCAGGCCTCGCCCGGCGAGAATTCCAGCGGAATATTGGCCAGATCCTCGATCATCGTCTGCAGCGTTCCGGCCTTCTCCACCTCGCCGATTTTCTTGGCGCGATAGGCGGCATCGACATTCGAGCGCTGCTGAAAACCGTAGGTCAGGCCCGAGGTGTGGCGCAGCAGGTCGACGATCTGCATCGGCCGTGACGGCGGCCTGGTCAGGAATGCCGGACCGGTCCCGGCCTGGAACACACCGAGGTTCTTCCATTCCGGAATGTATTTATGGACCGGCTCGTCCAGCGCGACGCGGCCTTCCTCGACCAGCATCATGAAGGCGACCGATGTGAGCGGCTTGGTCATCGAATAGATGCGATAGATCGTGTCGTCCTTGACCGGCAGCTGGCGCTCGAGATCGGCAAAGCCCTGCACCGCACTATGAACCACCTTGCCGCGGCGATAGACCAGCAATTGGGTGCCCGGAAAACGGCCGGAATCGAGGTAGTTCCGCTTCAGGTGATCTTCGATGCGGTCGAAGGCGGCCTTGGACATTCCTGCGGACTCGGGCGAGGCGGGGGTGGGTGCTAACATCGGGGCTTGTCTCCAGGGCTCTCAAAAGGAAGACTGTCGCAGCTTGCCTTGATAGACCAAAAGTGAGCCTTGTTCCAATCGCAGCACGCTTACCCCGGCCCGGCCGCTGGTGTAGGTTGTGGGCACAACGCGTACCCCCCGCAGGACGAGCGCCATGACCCAATTCAATGACACCGAGCTGACCGCCGCCGTGATCAAGAGTTTCGAGGAGACACCGGATCCGCGTGTCAAATTCCTGATGGAAGAATTGGTGAAGTCGCTGCACGACTACGTCCGCAAGACCGACCTCACATTCGACGAGTGGCATTACGCGATCGAATTCCTGACCCGTGTCGGCCAGAAATGCACGCCGATCCGCCAGGAGTTCATCCTGCTGTCGGACGTGCTCGGGGTTTCGATGCTAGTGGACGCGGTCAATCACCGGGATCGCGACGGCGCCACCGAGACCACGGTACTCGGCCCGTTCTATGTCGGCGAGCACAAGGTGACGCCGCACGGCACCGACGTGTCGGCCAATCTGCCGGGCGAGCGGATGTTCGTGCAAAGCCGCGTCACCGATCTCAAGGGCACGCCGCTGGCCGGCGTTCCCGTCGATATCTGGCATGCCGACGATGACGGCTATTACGATTCGCAAAAGCCGGAATATGCGACCGAAGGTCCGTCATCGCGGGCGCGCTTCATCACCGATGCCGATGGCCGGTTTTTCTTCCGCACCATCCTGCCCTGCAGCTATCCTATACCGACCGACGGTCCGGTCGGCGAGATGATCCTGCAGACCCGGCGCCATCCGATGCGGCCGGCGCATGTGCACTTCCTGGTCAACGCGCCCGGCTATCAGCCGCTGATCACGCACGTCTTCATGGAGGGCGACAAATATCTCGATTCCGATGTGGTGTTCGGGGTCAAGGATGAACTGATCGCTAGGATCGAGAAGCACACCGATGGTAAAATGCCCGACGGCAAGCCCGCCTCGGGCACCTGGCACCTGATGACCTACGAGTTTCACATGAAGCCCGGCGAAGGCGAGGCACCGCAGCCGATGGGCGTCAGGGTGACCGAAGACGCCTAGCCTGTCGTCCCGGCCTGGCGCGCAATTGCGCGTAAGGCGCCGGGACCCATAACCCCTGGCGCTGATGGTTGTCGCACAGCAGTTCAACAATGGCCACTAACGCCTCTCGGAACACAAACGACACGGCGTATGGGTTCCGGCATTCGCCGGGACGACGAGGTGCTGCGTTGTCTAGGGATGAACGCCGTGCTGCATGGCGAGCAGGCCAATAACGACGCACGCCAGAATGACAGTCGTGCATTTCCAGAACAGCGTCGGATTGCGTTCGATCAGCGGCGTCGCCGATGCGTTGAGATAATTCGCATTGGGATGGCGAAGATCGAACATGAATTCCGACAGGCTCTCGTAGCGCTTGTACGGGGCGGGATGCACGGCCCGTCGCAGCGCCCCGTCGATCCATGCCGGGATTTCGCGATTGACGCTGGGCGCAGGCGTATACCGTAGCTTGCCCAGTTGCGACTTGGTGCGGGCCTTGGCGATCTGCGCGCCATAGGGCAGATGGCCGGTCAGCATCTGGTAGGTGATGACGCCGAGCGAAAACAGGTCGGAGCGGGGCGAGCCGCCGTCACCGCGAAAATATTCGGGCGCGGTATATTGCACCGTACCGAGGATGCCGCCGTGGGTATCGGGCGTGGCCTCGGCAACCCCTGCGATCTTCGTCGCACCGAAGTCGATGATCTTCGCGGTCCCGGTCTTGTCGATCATGACATTGGCGGGACGCAGGTCCTGGTGCAGCATCTCCTTGCGGTGAAACGCACGCAAGCCCCTGGCAATCTGCTCGACGATGCCGCGCACCGTTTCCAGGTCCGGCTTCGGATTGTCGATCATCCACTGCGCCAGGGTCTGCCCGTCAACGAATTCGGTCGCGACATACAGATAGTTTCGCCGTCTCGCCTGCGAGCAGGGTTTCAGCACATGCGGGCTGTCGATGCGGCGGGCGACCCACTCTTCCATCATGAACCGCTTCAGATAGTCCGGGTCGTCGCGCAAATCGATCGACGGTGTCTTGATCGCCACCAGCGCCTCGCTGTCGGTATCGGCCGCGAGATAGATATGGCTGCGGCTGCTGCCGTGCAGCTCCCTCATGATCCGGTAGCCATCGAACACCATGCGCGGTTCAAGCAGCGGCGCGGGAGGCAGTTCGGACGGTCGTCCCAGCAGTTCGCCGGCGGCACCGTTGTCGGGCACGTCATCAAGCCGGATGATCTGCACCGTGAGATTGTCCTGGCTGCCTTGCCGCAGCGCTTCCTCGACGATTATTCTTGCTGCCGCATCCAGATCTTGCGGATGGTCGTGGATCGTTTTGGCGGCAAAGCGGTTGCCGACATGTTCGTAGACGCCGTCGGTTGCGAGCAGGAAGATGTCGCCCTTCTTAATTTCGATCGCGCTGTAGTCGATCTCGACCGAAGCATTGATGCCGAGCGCGTGGCTTAGATAGCTTTGCTCCGCCGACACCGTGACCCGGTGGTCCTCGGTGAGCTGCTCCAGCGTCGTGCCGGCCACGCGATAGATCCTGGAATCGCCGATGTGAAAAAGATGCGCCGTAGCCGATTTGAGTACGATCGCACTCAAGGTGCAGACGTAACCCTTGTCCTTGTCCTCATAGGCGTACTGGCTCCGCCTTGTCTGCGAATGCAGCCAGGAATTGGTCGCCGCCAGGACGCGCTGGGCCGATGTCTTCACCGACCAGGATTCCGACGTGCAATAATAGTCGGTCAGAAAGCTTTTGACGGCGGACTCGCTGGCGATGTGGCTGACATTGCTGCTGCTGATGCCGTCGGCCAGAACCACCGCGATGCCTTTCAGCCCGAGCAGCGGCTCTTCCGGAATCAGGACGCCGTGAAAGTCCTGATTGGCCGGCTTGCGCCCTTTGTCGGAATGCTGTCCGACCGAAATTTTCAGTTCACGCGACATCATGGCGCCAAAGGAAAGGGAGCCTCACCTTACACAGGCAAGGCTCCCTTTGTTAGAAGAGGCTCCCTTTGTTGGAAAAGGCTCCCTTTGTT
>Ga0193717_1001075_pt1 | contig 17139 bp, 15 predicted proteins | sample U2c2metaG_FD_145900 | JGI IMG/M metagenome (GOLD analysis project Ga0193717, IMG submission 145900) | Soil microbial communities from a riparian zone of the East river system, Colorado, United States - U2c2 | ecosystem: Environmental > Terrestrial > Soil > Riparian zone | place: USA: East River... | reverse complement strand
CGATCAGCACAGCACGTTCAAGATCGTCTAGCAGGCGGCGCGGCGGGCGGCACCTCGGGGGTCCGTTCGTCCGGATGGCTAGGACAGCTGCCGAACTGCGCGGTCTTCATGAAACTCGCGATTCGTCGCACGATCCTCTCGCTGCGGCGGATCGCCGCGGGTTTTGTGTTGCACTGGCGACATGTCTCTGGATGAGCTTCGCAACCTGCTGGAGCGGCATGTGCGTCCTGATCTGACCACTGCCATCGACGGCGTCCGGATCTGCAGGATCGACCACAGTGTTCCGCCGCAGTCGTCGATGTCCGGCACGGTGCTGGCGGTCGTCGCCCGGGGCACCAAGCGTCTGGCACTGGGGGATCGCGTCTTCGAGTACGGCGCTGGTCAGTACCTCGTCGCCTCGGTCGACCTCCCGGTGACAGGGCACGCCATCGACGCCGCCCCGGGCCACCCCACGCTCGGTTTCGGGATGACCCTGGAACCCGCCGCCATCGCGGAGCTGCTGCTGCAGGCCGGGCCTGGCGATCTGCCGCGATCCCCCGGCACCGCACGCCCGGGAATCGCGGTCAGTGACGCCCCGGACGAGTTGCTCGACGCTGTCGTGCGGCTGCTGCGCCTGCTCGACCGGCCGAGGGACCGGAAGGCGTTGGCCCCGCTGGTCAAGCGCGAGATCCTCTGGTGGTTGATCACCGGGGAACAAGGTGACGTCGTCCGTCAGCTCGGTTTGGCCGACAGCAGTCTGACGCACATCAGACGTGCTGTGCGGTGGATCCGGGAGAACTACTCGAAGCCCTTCCGGGTCGAGGAACTAGCACAACTTTCGGGGATGAGTGTTTCTGCCTTCCATCGAAACTTCCAAGCTGTCACGGCGATGACCCCGATCCAGTTCCAGAAGCACATCCGGCTGCAAGCGGCGAGATTGCTGCTGGCGAACAGTCCGAACGACATCACCGGAGTCGGCCACCGCGTCGGCTACGACAATGCGTCCCAGTTCAGCCGGGAGTACCGGCGCCAGTTCGGTGCCCCGCCGAGCGTTGATGCGGTGCGTCTGCGTGACGGAGCCGGTGCCACTGCCGCGGCCCTGCCGTGAAAGCCGACAGAGCGAAGAGGATTGTGTAACCACGCGAGAGGATCTTGCTGGCCTGGCGCCTGCGCCGTTGCTTTGCTGGAGATATCGGAACCGCAATGGATTCCGGGGAATCTTCCAAGCAGAGGCGGGAAATGAACGACGCTGTTGTCCGCGCCCTCGACATCGGGCCGGAGTCCGCTACGGCCGCCTACACGATCGACATCACGACACTGGGCGCGCGCAGTGGCGTCCCGCGGCGCATCGAGATCTGGTTCCATCGCGTCGACGGTCGCTGGTACCTGACCGGCGTACCCGGTCCCCGCAGCTGGTACGCGAACCTGCGCGCCAATCCACGGTTCATCGTGCATCTCAAGCACGGCGTCACGGGCGACCTGCCCGCGACCGCGGTGCCGGTCGACGAGCCGACTCGGCGACGAGTGATCACCGCGGTCCTCGACCTGCAAAACCGGCCCGACATCGCGGCGAGGGTCACCCGGCGCCAGAACCTCGACGAATGGCTCGCGCGCAGCCCGCTGGTCGAGATCGTGTTCGACGACGAGGAGCTGCGGACAGCATCCTCGGCGCCGGTCGGATAGTCCGACCCATCCGTTCTACAACCGCCGGCCACTCCGTGGTCTCGGCAGCGAAAACATGTCCAGGAGACCATCATGCAAGAGAACGTGATCAACAAAATCTACATCGACGGTGAGTTCGTCACCCCGCACGGCACGGAACTCTTCGATCTGTTCAATCCCGCCACCGGGAAGGTGATCGGACAGGTCCAGCTCGCTGACGAGGTGGACACAGAGGCGGCTGTCGCAGCGGCGAAGCGTGCGCTGCCGGCTTGGTCCGCGACCTCGAAAGAAGAGCGAATCGACGCGCTGCGCAGGCTTCAGGCCGCGGTCGCCGCGCGGAGGAACGAAATTCTGGAAGCCATCACCGTGGAGTACGGCGCGCCGGTGCACAACTCGTTCATGGTCGATTCGACCGTGACTGCGTTCGCCGACATGATCACGACGTTGGAGGGCTTCGACTTCACCCGGCAGGTCGGCAACGCGACCGTGGAGATCGCGCCGGTCGGCGTCGCCGGCCTGATCACGCCGTGGAACTCCGATCCGTTCTTCATCGCCGACAAGCTCGCGACCGCTTTGGCAGCCGGCTGCACTGTCGTCATCAAGCCCAGTGAGATGAGCGCGACCCAGACCCAGGCCATCACCCAGGCACTCCACGAAGCCGGACTGCCCAAAGGTGTCTTCAACATCGTGACCGGGCGCGGCGATGTCGTCGGGACCACCATCACCCACCACGTGGATGTCGCCAAGATCTCCTTCACCGGCTCGACCGCGACCGGCAGGGTCATCTTCCGCGAGGCGGCCGACACGTTGAAGAGCCTGACGCTCGAACTCGGCGGCAAGTCTCCGTCGATCATCCTCGACGACGCCGATCTCGACGAAGCCGTCACCGGTGCGCTCATGTCCGGTTTCGCCAACAGCGGCCAGGCGTGCGTGGCCGGCACCCGCATCCTCGTCCCGGAGAGCCGACTGGACGAGGTGCTCGCTGTCGCCACGGCGAAGATGGCTGACTTCCCCGTTGGCGATCCGCGCGACCCGGCGACCGCCATCGGTCCGATGGTGAGCGAACGGCAGTGGGAGCGGGTGCAGAGCTACATCCGTCTCGGTGTCGAGGAAGGCGCCCGGATCGTCGCCGGCGGACCCGACCGCCCCGAGGGACTTGCGGACGGGTACTACGTGCGACCGACGCTGTTCGCCGACGTCACCAACGACATGAGGATCGCGCGCGAGGAAATCTTCGGGCCGGTGCTGTCGATCCTCACCTATCGCGACGAGGACCACGCCGTTGAGATCGCCAACGATTCGGACTACGGCCTGCATGCTTATGTGTTTTCGTCCGATCCAGCGCGAGCGCACCGCATCGCGTCGCGGCTCGAGGTGGGCCGGGTGGCGATCAACGGTGGTTATGAGCCGCTGTCCCCGTTCGGGGGCTTCAAGCAGTCGGGCATCGGGCGGGAGTACGGCACCTTCGGTCTTGAGGGCTTTCTCGAACCGCGGTCCGTGATGGCCTGACCGGCATCCAACTGCGCCCGACTACGGCCGCGGTAGAACCGCTAGGGCGGTCTCGGCGATCGCCCGTAGCGAGGCGGGGCTGGCGCCGCCCTTGCCCAGCGCTTCGATCCCGCGAAGCACCGCCAGCAGGAGCCCACCGAGACGGGCGGGGTCTTGCTCCGGGGCGATGTCGCCGGCGCGCTGCGCTGCCGCGACGCACGACGAGATCAACTCATCGAGGTCCTCGAGGGTCTTGCGGGCCCTTGCCGCGACGGCCGGATCCTGTGCGGACAGCTCGGCGGTGCCCTTGGCCAGCAGACATCCGCGCAGGGTGGCATCCGCCGCGGTGGCGTCCGCCACCGCCAGCACATGTGCCCGCAGTCGCTCGTAGGCCCCGGCATCCGGGCCGGCGAGCGCCCGGCGCACGGCCTCGGTTATGCCGACGCAGTAGTCGTCGAAGACCCGAAGGAACAGTTGGTGCTTGTCACCGAAGGCGCCGTAGAGGCTCCCTTTGCCCAGGCCGGTGACCGCGGCGATGTCGTCTATCCTCGCGGCCGCGTAGCCGGTCGACCAGAACTGGTCCCTTGCGGCGCGCAGGACCTCGCCTTCATCGAAGCCTCGGGGTCGTGCCATGCGCCCACACTACCAATTCTTGACTGCCTCGTCCAGAATCGTGCTATGTTCTGGACGAGGCAGTCAAGAAAGAGTGGCTGCCCGAACACCACAGTCACTTCGAAAGGATTCGTGCGATGCGTCCCATGGATGGAAAGACGGCCCTGGTCACCGGCGCCTCCAGCGGTATCGGACGGGCGATCGCCCAGCGGTTTGCCGATGACGGCGCCCGCGTCTACCTGACCGGTCGCCGCAAGGACGAACTCGAAGCCGTGGCCGAGGAGATCGGGCCCAACGCGGTCGCCGTGCCGGGCGACGTCTCGCAGGCCGCCGACCTCGACCGGGTCATGGATGTCATCCGCGGCGACGGGCGGCTACTGGACGTCGTCGTGGCCAACGCCGGCCTGGGCGACGGCGCCCGCCTCGAGGACGTTACCGAGGAGCAGTTCGACCACGTCTTCGGCGTGAACACCAAGGGCAGCTTGCTGACCGTGCAGAAGTCGCTGCCACTGCTCGCTCAGCCCGCGTCGGTGATCCTGCTGGCCTCCTCCACCATCCATCAAGGCGCCGACCGGATGGGCATCTACGCCGCGTCCAAGGCGGCCGTGCGCAGTCTGGGCCGGACCTGGGCCGCGGAGCTGGCCCCGCGCGGAGTGCGCGTCAACGTCATCACGCCCGGTCCCATCGCCACACCCGCCATCGAAGGCCTGGCCGCCAGGCTCGGCCAGAGCGTCGACGACTTCCACGGTGCGCTCTCCTCACAGCTGCCGCTGCAACGCATGGGCCGTCCCGAAGAGGTTGCGGCGCTGGCCGCCTTCCTTGCCGGGCCGGAGAGTTCGTTCATCACCGGTGCGGAGCACTTCGTCGACGGCGGACAGATCCAGGTCTGACCAACCGTGACGAGGTGCCGCCCGCCTGGAATTGTCGGCAGCCTGGTCTTCGACGGCCGATGATTCCGATAGCGTCAGTGGATCTGGAACTCCCAGAGGGAGAAGCCGTACTGGGTGGCTCGCTGGAGACAGTTCAGCCTGACGTAGCGGGCGGTTGTCGGAGTGAAGTTCGCTGTCTCCACCCCGCCGGCGCCGGCGTTGTTCGAGTAGACGTCGCGCCAGGAGGTGCCGTTGTCGGAGACCTGGAGGGTGTAAGTCCTGGCGTACGCCGCCTCCCAGTACATGGTCGCGCCCTTGATGCTCGTCGGTGATCCCAGGTCGACCTGGAGCCAGTGGTTGTCGGTGCGCTCGGAACCCCACCGGGTCGACAGGCTGCCGTCCACCGCTTGGCCGGCGATCTCGTTCCCGGTCGAGGCGGTCGCGGGCTTGTTCAGGGCGAGATTCGGTTGCGGCTCCGGCTCGGGATCCTGCTTCGGTTTGATGGTGATGCCGCTGTAGTTGCTCCGGTCGATGATGTTCATCGCAGTCAGCGTGGTCGCCGGAGTGGTTGCCCCCGGCATCATTACGCGGTCGAAGCGCACATCGCTGATGGTCGAGGAAGAGTTGAAGCCCTTCAGTACGCCGTACGTCGTGCCCTTGTCCCTGACGGTGATGTTCTTGACGTCAACGCCTCGCACCGGCCCAGCGCCGAGCCCGCGATCCTCGACGATGAAGCGCAACCAGGTCCGGTCGTCGACGAGTTTCACTCCGATCTTCTCGATGTCGATGTTCTCGAAGTGCACTCCTGTCACCGCCGCCGAGCCGTACCTGTGGTGGATGCCCAGCCCGATCGCCGCGTCGTACACGACGCCGTTGCGGAAGGTGACGTTGTTCTGCGGTTGCAGGGCGCCCTGGCCGACCTTGAAGCCGTAGCAGCGGGTCCAGGAGATCAGGTCGTCGAACAGCACCTTCTCGATCCGTTGAGGCGCACCGGGCCAAGGCAGAGCGATGTCGGTGTCCTCGCGCCAGGTCTTGGTCGTCCACGGATCGTCGAGGCTGATGCCGATGCCGTGCCGGACGGTGACGTTCTGCGATTCGTTCACGTCCAGGGCGTCGTTCTCGCCCATGTCCAGCCGGTTGAACACCTTCACGTTGGTGAAGGTCAGGTCGCGCGACCGCGCCGTGACGATCGCCCAGGCGCCGGACTCGCGCACGATCAGGCCGTCGAAGCGGAAGCCAGTCGTTGCTATCGGCACCAGCACGTTGGCCGCGAAGTTGTACTTGCTGATCGCCTCGGAGCCGTTGCTGTCCAGGGTTCCGCGACCGTAGACACGGATGTTCGAGGAGCCGAACGCGGTCGAGATCCACCAGGTGATGTCGCGGTTCTGCGAGTCCTTGTGCCAGTGCTTGGTGTAGTCGGCCGGGTTCCCCGTGAAGCGGAACACCGCGCCTGGTTCGAGGTAGAGCGACACGTTGCTCTTCAGGAGCACATTGCCGACCTTGTAGACACCGGCCGGCACGTAGACGGTACCTCCGCCGGCCTTGGTCGCCGCATCGACAGCCCCTTGTACTGCGGCCGTAGACATCGCCGAGCCGGTCGGATCGGCACCACCCGCCACCACATTGTGGATCCGCGGTCCCGACGACGCCGGCCGATCGGTCTCGGCGGGGTCCGCGGCGATCACCAGGTCCGGGCGGCCGTCGAGCTTCACGATCAGGTATTCGTCGTTCTGCACGGTGAAGGTCAGCGTCGAGCCGTTCACCGTGCCCTGCAGACCGAGTTTGCGCGGCGAGATCGTGTAGGCGCCGATGGCCGTGTTGTTCACCTTGTGCACCGCGATCGTGGCCGAGCCCTTGCTCATCGAAAAGTGTGCGTAGTCGTACCCCGGATAGTCGACCACGTCGATCAACTTGCCGTTCACGGTCAACTCGTAGTCGGGGGACCGCTGGTAGATCGCAGGCTGCGAGTAGCTGTCGATGCGGGCGGCAGCAGTGCCAGTGGCGGCCGCGGTGGGGGAGCCTGGCATGGTTACCATCGCGAGCAAGGAGCCAAGGGCGACCACCAAGTGCAGTGCACGCCGGCTCATCGGACCCCTCCATGAAAGCTCACGACGGGCTTCTCGACGTTCGGCCCGAGCGGAATGGCGAGTTGCTCGAAGGACCGCAACGGCGTGCCCTCGATGACGATGTTGCGTAGGGTGATGTCGTTGATCGTCCCGTTGGCGTTGCCGGCGGCAAGCAATGGCTTCATCGCGCCCTGGTGCCGGACGTTGACCCGGTCGACGACGACTCCTGAGACGGGGCCGATGCCGGTGCCGCGTTCGCGAGTGTTGATCAGCAGCCAGTTCTGGTTGCCGCGGTTGTGGTCCAGCGACTCGACGTCGATGTCCTCATAGCGGATGCGGGTACAGGGCTCACTGCCGTACGCCGGATCGACCGCGATCGCCCTGGTCGCGTTGTAGACATAGCCCTTTCGGTAGGTGACATCCGTCTGCCGCGAGAAGTGGCCGTTGCCGATCTTGAACGCGGCGCAGTGGGTCCAGGCGACGATGTCCTCGAACAGCACCCGCTCGACCGGTTGCCGCGGGTGCGGCCAGCTCAGCGCCAGGTCGGTGTCCTCGGCCCAGGCCTTGGTCGAATACGGGTCGTCCTCGGAGATCGCGATCGTGTGCCGGACGATCACGTCCTGGCATTCGTTGATGTCGATCGCGTCGTTCTCGAACTGCAGCTGGGACTGGAATCCCTTGTAGTTGGTGATCCGAACGTCGGAACTCCGGCTGGGCAGCACCGCCCATGAACCGGCGTCCCGGCCGATCACGCCGTCCAGGCGGAAGCGCCGGGTGCCGAGCGGGATCAGCAGGTGGTTGAGGTAGCTGCTGTTCTTGCGCATCCGGGCACCCTGGCCGTCGATCGTGCCGCGGCCGGAGACGGTGATGTCCGACGAGCCGGGTTCGGTCGAGATCAGCCAGGTGCCGTCCATCTTGAGGCTGTCCTTCCGGAACTTCTTCGCGTAGTCGGCCGGCCGACCGGTGGCACGCAGTACAGAGCCTCCGGCCAGGTAGAGGTGTACGCGCGAGCGCAGTACGAGACTGCCGATGCTGAAGACGCCGGCCGGGACGTAGACAACCCCGCGCCCGGCCACCTGCGCTGCGTCGATCGCCGACTGGATCGCCTGGGTGGCCAAGGTCCCGCCGGTCGGGTCCGCACCGAAGTCGAGAATGTTGAAGATCCCGGGGCCGTGCGCCCGTGGCGGCGCGGTCTCTGCTGGATCGGCGGCGATGACCAGCTCCCGCAGGTCGTCGATCTTGACGATCAGGTACCGGCTGCGGTCGATGCTGAAGGTCAGCTTGTTGCCGTGGGCACGGGTTGGGATGTCCAGCGCGAGCGGGCTGACCGTGTGCGTCACGATGTCGGCGCCGACGCTGACTTCGAGCGTGACGCGGCCGTGGAAGGAGAAGTGGGCGTAGTGGTACTCGACTTCGCTGCCCGGCTCGGGTGCGAAGGTGGTGACCGGGATCGGCGTGCCGTTGACGGACAAGCTGAAGTCCACGGACACCGGATAGATGGATGGCAGGGGATAGGTCTGGACCCGGGATCGGTCGGGACCGGCGAACGCCGGCTCCCGCGCGGTGACTCCGGCGGCGGCAGTGGCTGCCGCCAACCCGAGGAAGGTGCGGCGACTGTGATGGCGGTGCACAGTGACTCCATTCGGCTGGGCGGGCTTCGCTCGGTCGGGCGGCCGCGGAGAAGTTCTAGCGGATACCTTCCGAACGGAGTGTGGTGGCGAGTTGCTGGACGTGGTCGCGGATGATCGCGGCTACTCGCGCGACCTCCTTGTCGGTACACCGGGCGATCGGGATCGAGCAGCTGATCGCGTCGGTGGCGGGGATGCGGTACGGCACCGGTACGCCGATGCAGCCGAGGCCGAGCGTGTTCTGCTCGCGCTCCAAGGCGTACCCGCGCTGCCGGATGCTCTCGAGCTCCTTGGCGAGAGCCGCGTGGGTGGTGACGGTGTTCGCGGTCAACGAGGGCAGCGGATCGGAGGGCAGCTCCAGCGAGACCTCGGTCGCGGTCAGTTCGGCGAGCAGGGCTTTGCCCAGGGACGTCGCGTGCGCGGGAAGTTGCCGACCGACGCGGCTGGTCGCGCGGGCCGGCGCGATCGCCTCGCGGGTGGCCAGATAGATGACGCTCGCGCCCTCGAGGCGCGCGTAGTGGGACGTGTAGCCGGTCTTTTCACGGATCAGCTCCAGTGTGCGGATCCCGTGCGGCAGCGCCGGATCCCGGTCCAGGTACGCGGTTCCCACCAGCAGCGCGCGGGACCCTATCCCGACCATCGCCCCTTCGTTGGTCGACTCGATCCAGCCCATCGCGATCATGGTGTGCAGTAGTTGATGCAGGCTCGACCGCGGATAGCCGGTCTGCTTGTGCAGCTCGGTGACGGACATCGGTCCGCGCGCGTCGCCGAGCACCTCCAGGATGCGCAGGCTCCGCTCGGCCGATTTGACCAGCCGGATGTCCTCGGTCGTCACCACGTGCCTCCCAGCGGGTGCTCGGCATCGATGAAGGCGCCCGCCAGCACGGCCGACGGATCCGCCCGTACGTCGGTCGCGGGGCCGATCTGGTGCTCCGCGTCGTCGAGCGGGTGGAAGCCGATCGCCTTGCCGGCGTCCAGCGAGAACCAGCCGCGGGTGTTGTCCGACACCGCCCAGACGATGTGATGGCCAGGCCCCTCGAGGACGGCGACGGCCTCGACCAGCCGGGCCAGATCATCTGGCGACACCCAGGTGGACAGGGTCCGTCCGCCGGTCCCGATCGTCTCTGCGACCGTGCAGATCCGGGCGGAGACCACGGTGAGGCCGAAGCGATCGGCGTACAGGCTGCCGAGTGCTTCGAGGGTCACCTTGCCGACGCCGTAGTACGTGTCGGGCCTGGGCTGCAGCACCGGGGCGTCGGCGGCGTCCGCAGCCCGGACGTACCCGGTCGCGTGCAGGGAACTGGCGAGCAGGATCCGCGGTACGCCGGCGCGATGGGCTGCCTCCAGTACGGCGTACCCGCCCTGGATGTTGGTCTCGAGGATCTGTTGCCACGGGCGCTCGGCGGAGTGGCCGCCGAGGTGGATGACCAGGTCGGCGCCGCGGAAGGCCTCGGTCATGGCGTCGAGGTCGGTGATCGAGGCCTCGACGAATTCCTCGGCGGCGTGCAGTTCGTCGATCCCGGCGACGTCGATCAGCCTCAGCGTGCGGTCGGAACGCGCCAGCCGGGGGCGGACCAAGCGGCCGACCAGACCGGCTGCTCCGGTGATCACGATCAGCACCGCGTCTCCCTCCGTGGTGGCCGGATCCGGACACCGCCATGTTTCTATCCGTTGACAGATACGTGAACAAGCTAATACGTTTCGAAGTGTTCCGCCAGTATGTATCGTATTCACATATGTGAATGCGCAGAGAAGGACCACAGAAGGCTTCGAAGGGATGGGACTGACCATGAGGATTTCGTCGGCGAAGAGGGCCGCAGCCGCCCTGTCCGCGATGGCCCTGGTCGGCTCGCTGAGCGCCTGCGGGGGCGACGACGGCAAGAGCTCCGACAGCAGCAAACCGCTGGAGGTCTGGTCGCGCAGCGCGCCGGACCCGGCGAAGACGTACGAGGCGATCCTGGCCGCCTTCACGCAGAAGACCGGGATCAAGGTCGACTACCAGGGCGTGATCGAGTTCGACACGCAGTTGCAGGCGCGGGCCTCGTCCAAGGACCTGCCGGACGTCTGGATCAACGACGCCGGTCTGCTGGGTTCCTACCAGTCGCAGGGCTACGTCACCAAGGTCGAGAAGGGCGACATCGCCGGCAGCGACCAGATCACCGACGAGACCTGGGCGCAGAACCAGGGGCTCGACGGCGCGACGTACGGGGTCCCGTTCTCCCGCCAGTCCTTCGCGACCGTGGTCCGGTCGGACTGGCGCAAGAAGCTCGGGCTGCCGGTGCCGAAGACCTGGGACGAGCTCGCGGCGCTCGCGAACGCCTTCGCCACCAAGGATCCGGACGGCAACGGCAAGGCCGACACCTACGGCATGGTGGTCCCGGGCTCGAGCAAGCGGGGCTACATCGGCTGGTGGGCTTCGTCGTACATCTGGCAGGCCGGTGGCGATATCGTCGAGAAGTCCGGCGACACGAAGTACAAGTCGGTGATCAACTCGCCGCAGACCAAGACCGCGCTGGAGTGGGTCCGCAAGCAGTTCTGTACGCCGGGCAACGTGGTGCCGGGATCGCTGAACCTGACCACCTCGGACACGCCGTTCTTCGGCGAGGGCACGGCGGGGATCTACCTGACCGGGCCGTACACCTTCAGCGGGTACGACAAGGCACCCGGCAAGGACAAGTACGAGGTGATCCCGATGCCGAAGGGCCCGGTCGGTACGACGACGCTGGCCGAAGGCGAGAACATCTACTTCGGCGCCGGTTCGGACAAGACCGCCGAGCAGAAGGCGCTGGCCGAGTTCCTGATCTCGCCGGACGCGCAGAAGATCGGGATGGCCCCGGACGGGGCGGCCCAGCCGGTGGTCCGGCTCCCGGTGAACAAGACGCTCGATGCCGGTGCGGTGCGCAATGACCCGCGGTGGAAGCTGGTCCAGGACGAGTACACCGCGAACTCGAAGGCGTTCGTCTGGTCGATCAACTTCCAGCCGATCCGCCAGGCTCTCGGTGAGGGCATCAACAAGATGATGTCGAGTTGCTCCAGCGATCTGGACGCGGGCCTGAAGTCGCTCGACCAGGCGATCAACGCCGAACTCAAGTCGCAGGATCTCGCCGAGTGACGTCGCCCATCAACACGCTGTGGGAGCGTGCCGGGCAGGCCGTGAAACCGCGGCCTGCCGGACACGCGGTGAAGCCACGGTCCGGCGCGGCCGCTGCCCGGCGTCCACCCGCCGTACTGCGCGGCTCGTCCTGGTTGCCGTGGATGTTCCTGGCGCCGGCGCTGCTGTTCGCGGCAGTGTTCAAGTTCATCCCGATGGTCGAGGGCATCCGGATGAGCCTGTACAAGGTCCAGCCGTTCCTCGGCAACGAATGGGTGGGGCTGCAGAACTACGCCACGGTCCTCACCGACCAGCGGTTCCTCGATGCTCTCGGCCACACCCTCGTCCTGGGCGTCGGTCAGACGGTCGGCGCGCTGGTGGTCGGCTTCGGGCTCGCGCTGCTGCTCGAGGGACAGGCCCGGTCGCTCTGGGTGCTGCGGACCGCGGTGTTCCTGCCGGTGGTCACCGCCGTCGCCGTGATCGGCGAGGTCTGGCGGATCCTCTACTTCCCCACCGACGCGGGCTTCGTCAACCAGATCCTCGCGACGTTCGGTCTCGGGCCGTTCAGCTTCCTGAGCTCGCCGGACTCCGCGCTCGGGTCGGTGATGGCGGTCGGCATCTGGTCCGGCGCGCCGTACGACATGGTGATCATCCTGGCCGGACTGGCCGGGATCGACCGCACGCTGTACGAAGCCGCCGCGGTCGACGGCGTCAACCGGCGGCAGCGGTTGCGCCACATCGTCCTGCCGGGATTGCGGCCGGCGCTCACGGTGGTGCTGACGCTGGCGGCGATCCGGGGCCTGCGGATCTTCACCGAGGTCTACGTCCTCACCGGTGGTGGACCGGCCGGATCGACCGAGGTCTGGATGACCCGGGTGTACTCGCTCGGTTTCGAGCGCAACGATCTCGGCGTCGCCTCCGCGGCCTCGATGCTGCTGCTCTTCGTCACCGCGCTCCTCACGATCGCCGTCCGGCTGATCACCAGACGACGGGAGGCGTGATGAGCAACCCCACGAAAAGCAAACCAGCCCGCCTGAACATCCCGAGCACGCGGTTCGACACCGCACTGGGCTGGTCGCCGCGGTTCGGAGCCTCGACCGTCCTGCGGATCGCGCTCTGCGCCGTGGTGCTGTTCATCTTCGCGGCGCCGTTCCTGACCATCATCTCCGGTGCCTTCAACGAGACGACCGACTCCACCCAACTGTCCCTGTACCCGTCCGACCCGACCCTGCTCGGGTTCAGGATCGCCTCCGAGAAGGGGATCTGGTCGTACTTCCTCAACTCGCTGGTGATCGTCGGCGGCGGGTTGCTGCTGCAGGTCGCCCTCTCGGTGCTGGCGGCCTACGCATTGTCGCGGCAGCGGTTCCGCGGCCAACTGGTCGTGCTGCTGCTCTTCCTGCTGACGATGATGCTGCCGGAGGAGGTGATCGCGATCCCGCTCTCGCAGGTGATCGCGGACCTGCCGATCCTCGGCATCAGCCTGAAGGGCAGCGTGCTCGGCGTGATCCTTCCGGTCGCGATCTGGGGGTTCTCGATCCTGGTGATGTCGGAGTTCATGAAGGAGATCCCCCGCGAGATCGAGGAGGCGGCCCGGATCGACGGGGTCGGCGAGATCAGGATGCTGTGGACGATCGTGCTGCCGCTGTGCAAGCCGGTGCTCGGCGTGATCACCATCTTCGGGTTCATGATGATCTGGAACCAGTACCTGCTGCCGCTGATCGCCGCGAACGATCCGAGCGACTACACCCTGACGGTGGCGCTGGCGTTCCTGCGGACGGACGCCGACGTCGGTCCCGGCGTCCTGCTGGCGGGCGCGTTGATCGCGCTGCTGCCGAGCCTGATCGTCTACCTGCTGATGCAGAAGTCGATGATCCGCGGTATCACCTCCGGCGCGATGAAGGGCTGACGATGAAGATCACCGATCTGGTGGTGACGCCGATCGCGTTCGCCGATCCGCCGCTGCTGAACTCCACGGGCGTGCACGAGCCGCTGGCACTGCGCACCATCGTCCAGCTGGTCATGGACGGTGGTGTCGTGGGCCTAGGCGAAGGCTCCGGGGAAAGCGATGTGCTCGACCGGCTGGAGAAGGTCCGTACTGCGATCATCGGGCGCAGCGTCTTCGAGACCGGCCTGATCGAGTCGATCGTTTTCTCGGTCCTCGGCGCGGACGTCACCCCGGTGCAGAAGCGCAGCGTCTTCTCGATCCTGGAGGTCGCCTGCCTCGATGCCCAGGGCAAACTCCTCGGCATCCCAGTAGTAGACCTCCTCGGCGGCCCCCTCCGCTCCTGGATCCCCTACAGCGGCTACTTGTTCTACAAGTGGGCCGGCCACCCTTCCGCAGTGGCGGACGAGTGGGGGGCGGCGCTGGATCCTGGTGGGATTGTTGGGCAGGCTCAGCGGATGGTGGAGTTGTTTGGGTTTGGGTCGTTGAAGTTGAAGGGCGGGGTGTTTCCGCCTGAGCAGGAGGTTGCTGCGATTCGGGCGCTTGCCGACGCATTTCCTGGGATGCCGTTGCGGATTGATCCGAATGGGGCCTGGTCGGTTGCTACCGCCAAGTGGGTCGCCCGGGAGTTGGACGGCGTACTGGAGTATTTGGAGGATCCGGTCTTGACCACGGCGGCGATGGCTGAGGTGGCTGCCGCTGCGTCGATGCCGTTGGCAACCAATATGTGTGTGATCAGTCCGGAGACGGTGCCGGAGGCGGTTCGGCTCGACGCCGTACAGATTGTGCTGTCCGACCACCACTACTGGGGCGGACTCCGGCACACCCGCGAGCTCGGCGCGATCTGCGACACCTTCGGGCTGGGGATGTCGATGCACTCCAACTCCCATCTCGGCATCTCGCTCGCCGCGATGACGCACGTGGCCGCGGCGACCCCCAACCTGGCCTATGCCTGCGACACCCACTACCCCTGGAACCGTGCGGACGACGTGGTGTCGACGCCGCTGGAGTTCGTCGGCGGCGCACTGCGGGTGCCCGCCGGGCCCGGGCTCGGGGTCGAGCTGGACCAGGCGAAACTGGCGGAACTGCACCGGCGGTACGTCGACTCGGGACGGACCACCCGCGCCGATACGGCGTACATGCGACTGGTCGAGCCGGAGTACGACCCGACCTTGCCGAGGTTCTGATGACGTCCGTCTATGCGTATCCGTGGGATGTGAACGGGGACCCGGCGGCGCCGGACTTGCTGGCGTCCCTGGGCGCGACGTCGATCGTGATGGCGGCCGCGTATCACTCCGTCCGGGCCGCCACCCCGAGGCATCCCGATCATCGGGTGGTCGAGGCAACGAGTGCGGTGTACGTGCCGGTGCGGCCGGCGGCGTGGGGGGCGTTGATGCCGTCGAGCGCCGCGGCCTGGGCGGGGGAGGACTCGTTCAACCGCGCGGCCGCTCAGCTCTCGCTGCCAGTGAAGGCGTGGGTTGTGCTGACGCACAGTTCGGCGCTCGGCAGACTCGATCCCTCGGTCTGCGTGCGCAACGCCTTCGGTGACATCTATGACTATGCGTTGTGCCCGTCGTCGGACGATGTCCTCGCCTACGCGCACATCCTCGTCGGCGAGATCGCCAGGCAGACCGGCGTCGAGTCGATGGTGCTCGAAGCCTGCGGACCTCTCGGCCTCGGCCACCAGTCGACGCACGAGAAGACGGCGGGTGCCGACTGGTCCGCTGTCGACCAGGCTCTCCTCTCGATCTGCTTCTGCACCGCCTGTACTGCGTCGTACGCCGCCGCCGGTCTCGATGTTCCACAACTCGCTGAGCGGGCTCGATTGGGCCTTGGCTCTGCGTCGATCGACGAGGCGCTCGGGCCCGAGGCGAAGGTGGTTCTCGAGGTTCGCCGCCGGGCAGCACAGGCGCTGCGGGAAGCGGTGGTCGCCGAGGCGCGGGCGGCCGGAGTACGGGAGATCTCGATGCACACGGCAACCGATCCGTGGGCCACGGGTCCTGCTGCCGCAGTGGATTCGGTTGCCGAGGGCATCCACAGCTTGATCGTGCCTGCTTGGGAATTGACGGATGCGGGAGTCCAGCGCGTCGATGACCTTCGCCGGCTTGGTGCTTCCCGAATCGGTGCCTATATCACCGCACTCCCGCCTGTGCCCGCGCATGCAGACACGTTGGCGACGCATTGGCGATCACTGCTCGCTGCGGGCGCCACTGACCTGCACATCTACCATGCGGGGCTGGCGTCCGACCGACGTCTCGCCGCACTGCGCACGGCGATCGCCAGTGTGCATCCCGGATCGAGGAGCCGTGATGATTCAGCTGACTGACGAGCTGGCCGACCGCCCGGTGGTCGCCGTACTGCGGGCCGCCGGCGCTGAGCGGTTCGGGGAAGTCTCGGGGGTCCTGGCTGCCGCTGGGTTCGGCGCGGTGGAGTTCACGCTCACCACACCTGGAGCAGTGGAGGCGATCGCTGCGGCGCGGGCCGAGTTGCCGGAGTTGATTGTGGGTGCGGGGACTGTTCGTACGATCGAGCAGGTTCACCAGGCGATCGACGCGGGCGCGGCCTTCCTGGTCAGCCAGGTGACGTCGCCGGCCCTGGTCGAAGCGGCGGCACAGCGAGGCGTGCCGTTCATCCCGGGCGCGTTGACGCCGAACGAGATCGTCGCCGCCTGGGGTCTCGGCGTGCAGGCGGTGAAGGTGTCGCCGGTCGGTCCGGTCGGGGGCATCGACTACATCACCGAACTGGTCGGGCCGCTGCCCGACATCCCGCTGATGCCGACCGGGCTGGTCCGGCTCCACGAGGCCGGGGACTACCTGGCTGCGGGCGCGGCGATCGTCGGGATCAGCCGCGACCTGACCCGCGACGCGCTGCTGCCCGGCGGAGATCTGGACGGTCTGGCGGAGCGGGCCGCGCGCGTGATCCGCTCGGTGGACGACTATCGACAACTGATCAGGAGTGAGCAGTGAGCCCCCGTATCGCCTTCATCGGACTCGGAATCATGGGCTTGCCGATGGCAACCAACCTGGTCAAGGCCGGGTACGACGTCCGCGCCTACAACCGAAGCCAGCGGTCCTTCGAAGGAACGCTCGCGACCTCGGTCGCCGAGGCGGTCGACGGAGCGGAAGTGATCATCACGATGCTGCCGGATTCACCGGACGTGGCAGCCGTTGTGCTCAGCAATGATGGTGTGCTTGCGTCCGCTGCAAAGGGGGCGTTGCTGATCGACATGAGTTCGATCGCGCCGGCCACGGCTCGTGAGGTAGCCACGGCGGCGGCCGACGTCGGCGTACGGGCTCTTGATGCTCCGGTGAGCGGTGGGGAACAGGGCGCGATCGATGGGTCGTTGTCGATCATGGTCGGTGGTGCTGCTGAGGACTTCGAGGCGGCCCGACCGGTACTGGAGGTGCTCGGGGCAACTGTCGTCCATGTCGGGCCGTCCGGTTCGGGGCAGACGGTCAAGGCGGCGAACCAGTTGATCGTCGCGGGCACCATCGAACTCGTGGCCGAGGCGCTGACCTTCCTCGACGCGTACGACGTGGACCTCGAGCCGGCGGTCCAGGTGCTCGCTGGCGGCCTGGCCGGGAACCGGATCCTGGACCGCAAGGCGGCCGGGATGATCCGGCACGAGCTGCAGCCCGGGTTCCGGATCGACCTGCACCACAAGGATCTCGGCATCGTGCTGGACTCGGCTCGTCAAGCCGGGGTGGTGATCCCGCTCGGTGCCGTGGTGGCTCAGTTGATGGCGGCGGCGCGGGCGCAGGGCCACGGCGACCTGGACCACTCCGCGCTCATCCTCGGGGTT
>Ga0193717_1001074_pt1 | contig 17156 bp, 16 predicted proteins | sample U2c2metaG_FD_145900 | JGI IMG/M metagenome (GOLD analysis project Ga0193717, IMG submission 145900) | Soil microbial communities from a riparian zone of the East river system, Colorado, United States - U2c2 | ecosystem: Environmental > Terrestrial > Soil > Riparian zone | place: USA: East River... | reverse complement strand
GACAAAGTCACCCTTGCGAATTTCAACGCCCTGCTGCTTGGCGCAGGCATCGAGGTCGGCATTGGTGATCGCGTAACCGTCGTCGAGCGACTCGACGCCCTTGAAGCGCGCGACGTCGAGCAGCACGCCTCGACCCGCCATCTTGTCGCGCACATGCTCGATGCCGAGCTTCTTCGCACCGCGCGTATCGACGAGCTTGGCATCATAGCCGTTGTACATCTTGTCATCGAGGAAGATGTGGCAAAGAGCGTCCCACTGCGTCGAGGCTTGACACGGCATGTTGATCGCGTCGTCCGCGTAACGCAGGTACGGCGACGGGACATCCTGGTTGCCTGCCGCAGCATCCGTGCCGGTCGCCAGCATGGTGTGGATGGGATTCCATCGGCCGCCGAACAAGCCCGATTGAATAGGTTCTTTCAAGGACAGGCCGAGCGAGAAGATCTTGCCCTTCTTGATCAGCTTGCCCGCATTGATGACGTCCTCGGGACTCACATTATTGAGCGTGCCGATCTGGTCGTCTGCGCCCCATCGTCCCCAGTTGGAAAGCTTCTTGGCGGCTTCATAGATAGCGGCTCTGTCGACTTTCATGATGATGTTTCCCTGTGTTGTTTATCGAACGATAACTTGAAAGACACGCGACGGCAACGGCAGCCCTCTCCGGCTAGACCGAACAGTAACGCTCCTTGATCTCGTCGTCGGCCAACAATGCGGCCGCCGTGGCGTGATGCACGACGGAACCCTGATCCAGCACATAGGCGCGATCGGCGATATCGAGCGCCAGTTCTACGTTCTGCTCGACAAGCAGAATCGTCGTGCCTTCCGACTTCATCTTGCGGAACAGTTCGAACATCTCATCGACAAGCACCGGCATGATACCTTCCGAGGGCTCATCAAGCATAATGAGATCTGGCTTCGCGATCATGGCGCGCGCGATCGCAAGCATCTGCTGCTCGCCGCCGGACATCGTGACGGCTTCCTGATCCAGCCGCTCCGCCAGACGCGGAAAGATTTCGGCAATTTGCGCGATGCGCCGAACTTCGTCCTTCTTGTCAGGCGATGCGACGAGGCCGAGCCGAAGATTTTCGCGTACCGTCAACCCCTGCACGATGCGGCGCTCTTCCGGCACGTAAGCCAGGCCCAGGGCAAAGCGGACGTGGGCGGGCTGGCCGAGCACTTCCTTACCCTTGAACGTTACCGACCCGCGGGTCTTGTCGAGCAAGCCAATGATCGACTTCAAGGTCGTGGTCTTGCCGGCGCCGTTGCGGCCGATCAGGCAAACGATCTCGCCCTTGTTCACTTCAAGGCCAATGTCCTGAAGCACGTGGCTCGCGCCGTACCAGGAGTTGAGATTCTCGACACGCAACATCGCTTTAGTGCTCCCGCTGGCCAAGATAGACCCGCTTGACCTGCTCGTTCTGGCGGACTTCCGTCGGCGTTCCCTGCGCAAGCAGTTCACCATGATGAAGCACGAGGACGCGATCACTGATACCCATCACCAGCTTCATCTTGTGTTCGACGAGAATGACCGTGCGCTCCTTTGACAATTTGACGATGAGATCCATCATCACCCGAGTTTCTTCGGGGCTCATGCCTGCCGTCGGCTCATCCAGCAGCAACAACCGCGGATTGGCGGCCAGCGCCATTCCGATCTCGAGCGCGCGCTGTTCGCCGTGCGCGAGCTCCTTCGCGAGCCGCTCGCGGCGGTCCCAAAGTCCCACCAGCGCCAGCAGCGCATCAGCCTTCTCGACAAGTCCCGGAAGCTTGGCGCGCGGCCGCCAGATGTCATAGCGCGAGACAAAGGCTTGCAGGCCGACGCGGACGTTCTCCCGCGTCGTCAACAGCGGAAACACGTTGGTGATCTGGAAGGACTTCGCAATGCCCATATGGGCGAACTCGTGCTGCGCGACATTGGTGACATCACGGCCTTCGAATTCGACCTTGCCGCTGGACGGCGAAAACGCGCCGGACAGCAGGTTGAAATAGGTGCTTTTCCCCGCGCCGTTCGGCCCGATGATCGACGTGATCGCGTCACGGGAGAACTCGGCAGAGATGTTGTTCAGCGCAACGAACTTGCCGAACTTCTTGCTCACGCCGGTTGTGCGCAGGATGACCTTTGATGAAGTATCTGTCGAAGTCGTCATTTGTTGATCCGCTTCAAGATCGTTCCCCAGATTCCAGCCGGGAAGAACAGGACGCAGACCACGAACACCGCGCCGACGATCAGTTGCCAGTGGACGGTCCAGATTGAGACCAGGTTCTCAAGCAACAGAAAAACAGCGGCGCCGACGAACGGGCCGAAGAACGTGCCCATTCCTCCCAGTAGCGACATCATCACCACCATGCCCGACGTCTCGATATGCAGGATCTCGATCGGCACGATGGATAGATGTAGCGCCATCAGCGCGCCGGCCAAGCCGCAGAATGCACCGGACAGGATGAAGGTGATCAGCCGCGTCCGTGTCACGTCATAGCCGGACGCCCGCGCCCGCGCCTCGTTCTCCCGGACAGCTTCGATCACCGCGCCAAACGGCGATGCCAGAATCCGCGACAGCACGAACAGCGCCAGGATGACGAACGCCGCGACGACGTAATAGCGCGTCAGCGGATTGATGAAGTCGAGTTTCAAACCGAGAATGTCGATGGTGCGGACGTTGATTCCGCGCAAGCCGTTCTCGCCGCCGGTCCAATCGACCGCCTGATAGAAAAGGTAGAAAACGCATTGCGACAACGCCATCGTCACCATGGCGAAGTAGATGCCGCGGGTGCGGATCGCCAGTGCGCCGATCCCCGCCGCCATGACGGCGCCGCCGAGAATGCCCATCACGATAGCGGCGTACCAGGGCCATCCAAAATGGACGATCGCGATGCCGCAGAGATAGGCGCCGGTGCCGAACAGCGCGGCGTGTCCGAAGGACAGAAGTCCGAGATATCCGAACAGCAGGTTGAAGCCGACCGCATAGAGGCCGTAGATCAGGATGTTCACCGCCAGCGCGGTGAACGGCATCACGAGCGGGAACACCAGCACAAAGATGCTTGCAAGGATCGCGCGGTGGCGCTTGGCGAGATCGAACCAACCGGCCGATGCGACGCTCGGCTGCGTCAGGGTTTGAGAAAGCTCATTCATCGTTTTGTACCCGCCTCAGCTCATGAGTCCGGCACGGCCGAAGAAGCCCTGCGGACGGATGAGGAGAACAATTGCCATCAGGGCAAAAATTGAAACCTTGGCCATTTCCGGCGCGAACAGTGACGTCATGCTGACGACTACGCCGACCAGAAGGCCGGCAATGACGGCGCCACCGATCGACCCCATCCCGCCGACAACCGTGACGACAAACGCCTCGGCCAAAATCGTTGCGCCCATTTCCGGGATGACGCCTTGCAATGGTGCTGCGAGCAGCCCCGCCAGTCCCGCAATCCCGGAGCCGATCCCGAACACGAACAGCCAGACGCGCGACACGTTGACGCCGAGAACGCGAACGATCTGGGGATCACGCGCACCTGCGCGGATGATCAGGCCGAAACTCGTGCGTTCGAGGAAGAGCCAGAGTCCGAGCAGGACCGCCGCGGCAATGCCGATCACGAACAACCGGTACAGCGGGAAATACCCGACGCCGATGTTGACCGCGCCTTGGAGAATTTCCGGGGTGTCGAACGGATAACCGCTCTTGCCGAAGGCGATGCGAATGAGCTCGACCATCACGTAGCTGAGGCCGAACGTCAGCAGCAGCGGATAGTCGATGCCGCGGCCATACAGCGGCCTGATGAGAAACCGCTCCACGATCAGTCCGGACGTCCCGACGATCAGCGGGACGGCAACAAGGCAAAGCCAGAAGTTGCCTCCCAGCGAAAGGAGAAACAGCCCGACATAAGCGCCAACCATGTAGAAGGCGCCGTGCGCGAAGTTCACCACGGTCAACATGCCGAAAATCAGCGACAGACCGATGGCGAACAGCACGTAAATCGCACCGAGCGCCAGACCGGTAAACAGCTGCAACGCGATCAGATCGAAACTCAGGCCGGGCATTGATATCTCCAAAGGCGACGCGCACCCACTATGGATGCGCGTCTTTTAGTTCAGTCGTTCAGGACTTGTGGCCGAGCGCCTCGCAGGTGCGCAGGTGCTTGTCGTTCGGCTCTTCGGTCGCGATCACATTGAACACGTCGGCGTCGCCCTTCTGCGGGTTGGACTTGGACTCGATGATGAACACCGACTGCACCGCCTGGTGGTCGCATTTGCGGTAATATTCCGGTCCCTTGTAGTAGTCGTACTTGAGCGCTTCGACGGCTGCGATCACCTTGTCCGGCTCGACGCTTCCGGCAGCCTTCGCACCCATCAGCAACGTCTTCACGCCGCCATAGCCCAGTGCGCCGTAATCCGACGGGACCCTGCCGCCGTGCATCTTGCGGAAGCGGTCATTGAACGCTTTTGCCGAAGCAAACTTGTCCTCGATGCCCCAGTAGTACGACGTGCCGCCGATAACCTCGGCAAATGCCTGCGGACCGGCAGCGACGCGGCCGGTGTAGAGCAGGATCGGCGCGATGATCTTCATCGATTTCTTCAGACCGAAGTCAGTCGCCTGCTTCAGCGCGATCTGCTGGTCGCGGCCGAAGTTGATGATGCAGAGAATGTCCGGCTTGAGGGCCTGGATGCGCGGCAGCAACGGCGAGAAGTCCGTGGTTCCGAGCGGATGACGGATATCGACGAGGGTTTCGATGCCGAACGCCTTTCCGGCTTCCTGGAAGCCGCGAACCATCTCGTGGCCGTAGGCATAGTCGGCCGTGAGGAACGCAACCTTCTTGCCGAACTTCGGGAACGCGTAGCGGCCCACCGCACCGGCGGTCATGTGCGGATTCAGCGCTTCATGGAAGGTATACTTGCTGAAATCGGAGATCTCGTTGATGGTGTCGGACTGGCTGATTGAGTTGAAGATGATCTGCCGCTCCTTGGTGATGTTGTTCACCGCGAGCTGAACGGCGGCCGACAGGCTGCCGACGATGAAATTGACCTTTTCCTTTTCGATCAGTTCCAGCGTGCGGGTCGCGGCTTCGCCCGGATTGAGCTTGTCGTCGCGCACCAGCAACTCGGCCTTGCGGCCGTTGAGACCGCCGCCTTCGTTGAACTCGGCAATGGCGACTTCAGCGGCGCGAACCTGATCCTGCGCTTCGGTGCCGTAAGGGCCGGTCAATGGCACGGGGAATCCGACCTTGATGGTCGATTCCTGCGCCTGAAGAAGATTGATGCGAAACGGCGATGCCGCAAGAACGGCACCGGCGCTGGCTGTCGTCAGCAGGCGACGGCGCGAGATGGAATTGGAACCTGTCGTTTTCCTGGCCATGTATTCCTCCGTGGTTGATATTTATTTTTTTTAGAAACGTCGATCAGATGCGTCCGAGCGCCGTAAGAATGACCCGTGGCGTCAGCGGGATTTCAGTGACAGTGACATCGAACGGCGAAAGTGCGTCGTTCACAGCGTTGGCGACGACGGCTGCCGCTGCGGCGGTTCCCGCCTCCCCGGCTCCCTTGGCGCCGAGTTCGCTTTCCAGTGTTGGAGAGACAACATGCGCAACGTCGATATCCGGCATTTCGCCCGACATGGGCACGAGGTAGTCCGCCATGTTGGCGTTGGTGAGCTGCCCCCGCTCATCGTAGATGCAGTGCTCGTAAAGCGCGGCACCGAGCCCCTGAACCACACCGCCTCTGATTTGTTCGTCCACGAGTTGCGGATTGATGATGGTGCCGCAATCTTCGACCACCCAGTGCTTGAGAAGCTTGATGAAGCCCGCCTGGGTATCGACCTCGAGCCACGATGCCTGAATGCCGTTGGTGAACGCGAAGGGATATTCACGCGGCACGAAATGGCGGGTCGCCATCAACTCGGGCTGAAATCCCGGCGGCAACGTATCGGGCCGGAAGTAAACGACACGCGCCAGTTCGTGCAGCTCAATGCGCTGCTGGCCGCCCTGAATGTCCACCACAACGTTATCGACGATGTCCAGATCGCCGGGCTTCGCCTGAAGGATGGCGGCCGCAACATCCAGAATGTTCTTGCGCAGCACCTTGGCGGCCTGCAATGCGGCCTCGCCACCGATGCCTGCGCCACGCGACGCCCACGTGCCGCCGCCATAAGGCGTGTTGTCGGTATCGCCAAGAATGACGCGCACACGCTCCATCGAGACGCCGAGTACGCTGCCGACGATCTGCGCGGTAAGCGATTCCGATCCCTGTCCCTGCTCGGTGATGCTGGTCTGGCAGATCACGCGGCCGGTGGCATCCAGACGCACCGCGACGCCGTCCTGCGACGAAATCCGAGCGCCGCCGACGCCGTAGAATGCCGCGCTCGGATTGGTGACTTCGATGAAGCTCGCGATGCCGATGCCGCGATAAATTCCTCGCTTGAGCAGTTCGGCCTGCTCAGCGCGCAGCGCATCGTAGTTCATCATCGCTTTCAGTTTATCGAGCGAGGCGTGATGCGACAGCGCTTCGAATTTAAGCCCCGACGGTGAACCGCACGGATAAGCATCATCGCGAATGAGATTACGGCGGCGAATTTCAAAAGGGTCCATCCCGATCCGCTGCGCGGCGAGATCGACCAGCCCCTCGGTGATCGAGCACGCAATGGGGTGCCCCACGCCGCGATATTGGCAAGTGACGTTCTTGTTCTGGAAGACGACACGGGTCCGCGCCCGATAATTCTGCGTCGTGTAGGGACCGCCGACCAGATTGACGACCTGATTGGCTTCGATGGCGCTGGTGCGCGGATACATCGAGTACGGACCAATACCGGTGACGTCGTCGATCTCAAATGCGTTGATCGTGCCGTTCTTACTAACGCCGATGCGTGCCTTGCAGACATGATCCCGCGCGTGGATATCGGTGTTGAAGCTTTCGACCCGGTCGGCGACGAACTTGACGGGGCGGCGCAGCAGCTTCGACAGTGCGAGGGTCGCCATCTCGTCGGCATAGATATGAACCTTGATGCCGAACGAGCCGCCGACATCCTTGCAGACCACGCGAACCTGCGCCTCATCGAGACCCAGATGCATGGCAGCGATGTTCTGCACCATGTGCGGCGCCTGGGTGCCGAGATAAACGGTCAGACGCTCCTCGCCGGAGTTCCAGTCGGCGAGGACCGCGCGCGGCTCCAGCGTCACACCGGTGTGACGGCCGAACACAAACTCGGCTTCCACAACCTCGTCCGAATCCTTGAATGCCTGATCGACGGCGCCGGCATCGAGATTGCGTTCGAAAGCCAGATTATCTCCGAGTTCAGAATGAATCACCGGGGTCTCGGGATCAAGCGCGGTGCGCATATCGGTGACAGGAACCAGTTCTTCGTAATCCACCGACATGAATTCGGCGGCGTCTTCAGCCAGCGCGCGGCTGGTCGCGACGATGGCCGCCACCGCTTCCCCCTGCCAGCAGGCACGGTCGACCGCAATTGCGTGCTGGGGCGCCGACTTCAATCCCTTGAGATGCGATAGGACACCGACCCACGGCGTGATGACTTTCGCCAATTCAGCGCCGGTCACAACCGCGATCACACCCGGCATAGCTTTCGCCTCGGTTGCGTCGATCTTCAAAATCTTGGCGTGGGCGTATGGCGAGCGCAGAAACACGACATGCGCCATACGTGGCAGCACCATGTCGCTGACATATTGCCCGCGGCCCTGCATGAGCCGCTCGAGATTCGGCCGCGGCACCGTCTTGCCGATATACGAATTCGGGCGGTCCAGAACCGAAAGACCGGACTGCTTTTCGAAGCTATCGTTCATCGCGCCTGCCCCGACCGTGCACGGGCCGTTGCTTCCACGGCATCGACGATGGCGTGATAACCAGTGCAACGGCAGTAGTTGCCAGACAAATGCTCACGGATCTGCTCGCGATCGGCTTGCGGCTCATGCTTCAGGATATCCTGCGCGGCCATCAGCATGCCCGGCGTGCAATATCCGCACTGAAGGGCATTGCGATTCTGGAAGGCCGCCTGCAAGTCGGAAATCTCACCGCTGTCCGACAGTCCCTCGATCGTCTCAACGGACGCGTTTTCCGCCTGCACCGCGAGTAACAGACACGCCCGCACGATGTCACCGTTCACGCGAACCGTGCACGCTCCACAAACGCCGTGTTCGCAGCCAACGTGCGTTCCGGTGAGGCCCAGATGCTCACGCAGAAAATCAGCCAGGTTGAGCCGCGGAAGCACCTGCGCGGAAACGCCCTCGCCATTCACTGTTAGCGCGATCGGGATGGGATTCGTCATGCCGACGGCCTCGTTTCAAGATCAGGCCGCCTAAGCAAAGTCGCCACACACCGCGCCGTCAACTGGCGCGCGAGATAGCGGCGCATTCCAGCCGATGCCTGCTGGTCGTCCTGCGGATCAAGCTCTGCGTCGAGCGCGGCCTGCGCATCGACCAGCATGGATGCCGTGACGGGCTTCCCCGTGAGGTGTTTCGAGGCCGCAGCCAACAAAGCGCGATCGCCGACGGCAAAGAACCCGAGCCGAAGGTCCGCGAACACGTCGCCTTCAAGAATTCCGGACGCAGCAAGCCCGACGATGGCGTAGTCGCCTTTCCGGCGCGCGTACTCATGAAAAAAATGAACTGAGTTCGGTCTTTTTACAGGCACCTCGACCGCGACCAGCAATTCTTCCGGTGACAGTACTGTTTCGTAGATACCGGTGAAAAAATCAGCCGCGTGAATGCGCCGTTCGCCTTCCTTGCTTCGAACGACGATGGTTGCGTCGAGCGCGATGGTGCAGGCTGGTAGCTCCGATGCGGGATCGGCATGCGCGAGACTGCCGCCGATCGTGCCTTTGTTGCGGATCGCCGGATGCGCAACATGCGCAATTGCTTCCGTCAGAAGTGGAGCGTGCTCTGCGATGTCCGGAGACCTCAGGATATCGACGTGACGGATGAGCGCTCCGATTCTCAGGACGCCGTTCGATGCGGATATACCTCGCAGTTCGGAGATAGCACCAATGTCGACAAGCAATGCCGGGGCCGACAGCCTCAGGTTCAAGGCAGGCATGAGGCTCTGCCCGCCGGAAAGGACCTTTGCCTGGTCACCATGCAGGGCAAGCAAATCCAGGGCGTCGATGACGCTCGATGCACGCGTATAACTGAAAGCCGAAGCCTTCATTCCGGCAACCTCCCCGCGCCTCATTTTATTATGGGCTTCCGCAGATTAGACGGTGCGGGGCATTAAAGGTCAAGCGTATTTATCGAACGATTATTTCTGGAGGATGACGTCCGTGTTTCGATAACCAAAGAAAATGAAAGCCACACGGCCCGGCTTGGGCGGGAAACGAGTGCGACAAAGCAAGGAAAGAGTTACAGGATTACCAATTATCAAGGTCTGAAACGCAGCGAGTATCGCGTTGCACAAATTTGCAATCAGTCCGCTGATCGAATAATGCGCCGTCACGTCGCTTGCTGCGCGCCAGTCCGTTCCTGGAACACAAGCCGCGATTGCTCGGCCTCCATTTTAAGAATATCGGCAAACAATGCCGCCGCTGGCGACATGACCTTGCGCGCCGGCTCGATCAAAACGAACTCAGAATAAAACGGCGGGTCTTCTAGCGGCCTGACGTCGAAGCGACCGCCATCGAGGTCCGACACCATCATCACGAACGGCAAAATGGCGACCCAGTCGCTCGCTGCGACAAATTGCAGCGTGCCCATCATCGCGTCGAGTTCGAGCCGCCGCGCGACGGCGACGCCATTGGCGCTGAAATAAGTTTCGATGTTGCGGCGGCGCGTGTTCTGAGGACCGGGCAGCACTACCTTCAACGGGCCAAGTTCGGACAACTTGACCGGCTTCAGGTTGTTGTCCCGCTTCGCGCTGACAAGCATTTCCCGATCGCGGGCGAGAAGACGGTGCGAAATTCCGGTTGCTCCCTCGAAGGCCGGCACCACGGCAAAATCCAGTTCGCCTTTCAGGATCATTTCCGTCAGGACGCCCGAGTAGGCCTCGGTGACACTGATCTCCGAGCCGGGCGCAGAGCCTAGAAACTTGTCAAGCGCAGGAGCGAGTACGGATCTCGTGAAGGTCGGCATCAGACCCACCCGGATCGCACCGCGGACATGATTGACTGCAACGCTTTGCTGCGCCGCCTCCAGCTTCTTCAGAACGTCGACGCACTCACGATAATAAAGCTTTCCGGCCAGCGTCGCTTCGACATCGCGGCCGTTGCGCTCCAACAGCGCCACGCCAAGTTCTGACTCGAGCTGCTTGATGTGCTGCGAGATGCCCGACTGGGTCGCGCCTTCCCGTTTGGCCGCAGATGTGAACGAGCCTTCTTCGTAGACCGCGACAAAAGATCTGATCTGACGAAGCGAAACCATCCATCAAGTTTCCTAATGCAAGAAAGTAAGAATAATCATTTTTCTAATAGGCCACAATCGCTAGTCTTTCGGAGAATCACACGCAATCGAGGAATGCGCGATGAAGTTGGGCTTTTTCACCATGCCGATCCATCCCCTAGACAAGGACTGGCGGCAGTCGCTGGCGGAAGACCGTGAGGCGTTCCTGCTCGCCGACGAACTCGGATTCACGGAGGCTTATGTCGGTGAGCACGTCACCGACAAGGCCGAGAACATCACGTCCTGCGTAACGTTTCTGGCGTGGATCGCCGCCGCGACCAAACAAATTAAGCTGGGTACGGGCACCGTGAACATGCCCAACACCCATCCCGCAACCGTCGCAGCCAGCATCGCGATGCTGGATCATATGCTCGATGGTCGCTTTATTTTCGGCATCAGCCCCGGTGGGTTGCTGTCCGACGCAGAACTGTTCGGCAATCTCGACTTCAACCGCAATGAGATGTTCCTCGAGGCGATCAATCAGGTGCTCGGCATCTGGTCGGGCGAACCGCCCTACAATCTGCAAGGCAAGTACTGGACGGTGTCCACGCAACGAACGCAGATCAAGGAGATCGGTCAGGGCTACATCCCTCGCCCGCTGCAACGCCCGCACCCACCGATCGTCGTGACCGCGGTTGCACCGTTTTCAAAGGGCGTGACCGAAGCCGCCGTGCGCGGATGGGACCCGATCTCAGCGAACTTCCTGATGCCTGCGTGGGTGAAAAGCCACTGGCCCAAGTACGTCGAGGGCTGCGAGCGCGGCGGCCGCCCGGCGGACCCGGCCAACTGGCGCGTCGCCAAAAGCATTTTCGTTGCCGACGACGCGGCGACGGCAAAGGCCTATGCTACCGATCCCAGCGGGCCGTATGTGAATTACTATCGTTCGTTGTTTACGAAGCTGAAGAAGAACGGTCGCATCGAACTGTTCAAGACGTACCGCGACCAGCCCGACGACGAAGTGACCCTTGAGATGATCTGCGACAAGTTGATCATTTACGGCACGCCGGATAGTGTCGCCGATCAGATCCTTGCCTTCCAGAGCGAAGTCGGCACTTTCGGGACGCTGCTCTACGCTGGCAAGGATTGGAAAGACCGCGAGCTTGGGCGAAAGTCCATGATCCTGACGGCGGAGAAGGTTTTGCCGCTGGTGAACGCCGGTTCACCGAAGCAGGTCAAAGCCGCGGAATAACAAATAAGGCAGGAAGTCCCAGTTGGCCCTCACCGATCGCGTCCCCTATCAAGCCCTCATCGACCGCCCCAAGCTGGTCCTTCCAGGCAAAAAAAAACTCGCCGTCTGGATCATCCTGAATGTCGAGGAATGGCGGATCGAGAATGCGATGCCGCGAACCGTGCTCAGTCCGCCGATGGGACAGCCGCTGCTCCCCGACGTGCCGAACTGGGCCTGGCATGAATACGGAATGCGTGCGGGCTTCTGGCGCCAGTTGAAAGCCCTGACTGACAGAAACATTCCGACAACGCTGGCCATTAACGGGAATGTCTGCACGTCGTATCCACGCGTGGCGGCTGCCGCGCGCGAGGCCGGATTCGAGTTCATGGGGCACGGCTTCCTGCAAGGCCCAATGCACAAACTCGACAATCAGGGCGATGCAATCAAGCGGGCTGTCGATACGATTGCAAAATTCGCCGGAAAGGCACCGCGGTCATGGGAAAGCCCCGGCCTCACTGAAACCGAGGATACGCTCGATCTGCTGCGCTTGAACGGCATCGAATACGTCGCGGACTGGGTGATCGACGATCTGCCGCAGGACATCGAGACGCCTCACGGCACCATCACGGCGATCCCCTACACTGTCGAGACCAACGACATCGTCGTTCATGCGCTACATCACATGGCGTCGGACCAGTTCCTGCACCGCTGCATCGATCAGTTCGACCGGCTCTATCTCGAAGGCAACGAGAACGCCCGGGTGATGGCGATCTCGATCCATCCCTACATCACCGGCGTGCCGCACCGGATCAAATATCTCGAACAGTTGCTCGACTATGTCATCGGCCACGACGGCGTTGCCTTGATGACGGCGAGCGAAATCGGCGACTGGTATCGCGGCCAGATGGCCAACGCTTAGAGTTTTTCTGGAGTGCAGACATGATCCGGGCCGCCATCGTCGGGCTAGGATGGTGGGGACAAACCATCGCCAGCAACCTAGCGACCAGCAACGTCGTCAAGCCGGTGCTGGGCATCGATCCGTTGGAACCTATGCGTACAAAGGGTGCCGCCTTAGGGCTTGAAACATCCGCGCGCTTTGAAGCCGCATTGGCGCGATCCGACATCGACGCCGTCATCCTCTGCACTCCCCAGGACCACCACGCCGCGCAGATCGAGGCCGCCGCCAAGTCCGGCCGTCACGTCTTTTGCGAGAAACCGCTTTGCACCACGGCCGCGGATGCCGAGCGCGCGATTGCGGCGGTCAAGAAGGCAAACGTGCAACTCGGCATCGGGCACGAGCGGCGTTTCGAGCCTGCGGTGATCGAAATGCGCAAGCGGTTCGCAGACGGCGAGTTCGGTAATGCGCTGGTGCTGGAGGGAAACTTCAGCCAGGACAAGTTTCTCAATCTGCCGCCCGACAACTGGCGCCTGTCGAACACGCTAAATCCCGTTGGCCCCTTGTCAGCCACCGGCATTCATCTTGTTGATCTTTCGATCGCGATTCTTGGCAAGCCCACGCAAGTCTGGGCACGGCTGGCCACACTCGGAAGCAATTTCGCCAATGGCGACACGCTCTCGATCACCATCGGATTCGAGAACGGCACGACAGCCACGCTGAATGCCGTCCTTGCCACGCCGTTCATGGGCCGTCTCGCGCTGCTCGGATCGAAAGGCTGGATGGAAATTCGCGACCGGACCCATCCCGAAAATCCGACGGGTTGGGACGTGACACGCGTTCATCGCGATCAGCCGCCGGAAACCGCTTACTATCAGCCCCATCCAGCGGTGCGCGACAATCTGGAGTCGTTCGGCCGGGCCGCTCTCGGCAAGGGTTCATATCCCGTCACGCATGACGAGATGCTGTCGAACGTGCGGACGTTCGAAGCCATCCAGCGATCAGCGAGCAGCGGCCGCATTGAGCCGGTTTGATTTCGCCGCTGGCCGCTTGGCGTCTTTACCTGACACGCGCGCGAAACCAGCGAGGTAGCCGTCGATCGCATTGGCGATCATTTCTTCTTTGTCCTGGATGTCCGGCATCTCGTAAATGTATCGTCGAACGCCGTAATAGAAAACGCCGCCGTGGAAAACCCACGCCATTTCGATTTCGGACGCTGTCGGTTTAGCCTGCGTCGGCAGGCCGAATTCAAACCTGCATTCCTTGATAATGCGCGTCAGAATCTTGTCGCGCACAACGCCCACATACCAGCGGTTGATGTCGAGCCCCTTGAGACCTGAAAACAGATAGATCCTCAGCCATTTTCGCGTGAAGATGACATTGGTGTAAGCTTCATAGAATTGCACAAGCCGCTCACGGATCGGGCGCGAGCGGTTGGTGAGAAGTTTCTCCCAGCCGGTGTCGAGCGGCTCAAGATACACCTTGCGGTAGACTTCCTTGATCAGTTCTTCCTTGCTCGGGAAATAGCGATACAGCAGCGGCTGGGTCACGCCCAGGCGACGCGCCAGTTCGCGCGTGCCGCCATTGAAGCCCTCTTCGGAGAAGAACTCCGTGGCCTTGCGGACGAATTCCTGACGGCGGTCTTCGGGAGACAGGCGCTTCTGCTTCACACGCGCGACCGACGAAGATGATTTCTTTTTCATGAAGACCTGATGGGGTCATGCCCCAGGAACGAAGTGACCGAAGCTGCCGCGCGCGAAAAGCAGCGGCTCTGCACGGTTGTAAGCATAAGCCTCGACGGCACCAAGGAAAATGACGTGGTCACCACCGTAATAGCGGTCAGCGCTGCGGCATTGAAATGTGGCCACGGCATTGGCGAGAACCGGCGCATCGCCCAGACCGGGCTTCCAGGAGACGCCTGCGAACTTGTCGTCGGCGCGCGTGGCAAACTGCGTCGCCAGCGCCTGCTGGGATGCGCCCAGCACGTTCACCGCGAAATGGCTTGCGTTCTGAAAGATGCTCATGCTCGGAGAATACGTCACCAGACTCCAGAGAACGAGCGGCGGGTTGAGCGAAACCGATGCGAACGAGTTACAGGTCAGCCCGGCCTGCTTGCCGTCCGGCGTGGCAGCCGTGATGACCGTGACGCCGGTGGCGTAAGCTCCGAGCGCGTTGCGAAAATCGCGCGGGTCGATCGCGGAGCTATCGCTCGAAAGCTCGTACCCATACTCGGTCGGATTCTGAGACGCGGCAACCATGGCCCGCCCTCTTAAAGTGTCAGGTTTTCAGATGGCAGATCGAGCGCGACGCGGCCGTAATTCGTTCCGGCAGCATCGAAGCTGAACGCGATGTGAGCGTTGATCGCATGGGCGTCGCGGAATTGCCGCTGTAACGCGCCCGTGGTGTAAAGCCCCCGCGCGCCGCTGGCCGAAAACAGCAACGACACGGCTTCCGTGCACAGGTTGACCGCGCAGGCGCCATCGCGCCGATACTTGGTTTTCTCCGCAAGCTTGGGGATCTCGCCGCGGCGTGCGTCCGCCATGGCATCGATACAGGTCCGGCGCATGATGAGACGCGCCGCATCAATCTTGGCCGAGGCTTCGGCGATCTTGATTTGCGTCGTCTGCAAGTCGCCGAGCTTGGCGCGGTTGTAGGTCGAGGCGCGATGCCGCGCGATCTCGACATAATCATCCAGACAAGCCTGCGCGTTGCCAAGAGCCGCGCCCGACAGCACGAAAGGAAACAGCGCAAATACCGGCAGCGCATAAAGCGCGCCGGGATTCACGGTGCTTCCCGGCGTCGCGCCTCCGGCGACATCTTTCACCGCGAGCGTCATGTGACCCGGAACGAACACGTTCTTCGCTTCGACGTCGTTCGATCCCGTCCCTTTCAGGCCCGTCGAATTCCACGTATCGATGATCTTGTAGTCGTCCTGCTTCAGCAGAAAAACCCGATACTCGACGCCATCCGCATCGTCGTCGGAGGACACGATGCCCGCGAGCATGTTCCAGGTGCTCGAATCGACGCCTGATGAGAACGGCCAGCGGCCTGATAACGTATAACCCCCGGCCACTTTCTTGGCGCGGCCCGCCGGGAACACAAACGACGATGCGATGAGTGCGTTGACATTGTCTTTCCAGATCAGATCCTGCGCACGCTCATCGAACATGCCCAGCATCCAGTGATGGCTCGCCAGATTCGCCAGATTCCACGCGACCGAAGCATCGGCAAGCGCGATGACGTCGGCAAAATCCACCAGCGCAACATAGTCGAGCTCCGACCCGCCGACGCGCTTCGGCTGAAGAATCCTGAACAGGCCGGTGTCGTGAAGCTCCCGCTCGGTCTCCGGCGGCAACCTCCTCATCTCTTCGGTGGCCGCTGCGCGCTCGCGAAGCTTTGGAACCAGCGCGTGCGCACGCTCCAGCATCTCGAAATAAGCGCCGTCTTGACCGTTTGAACGCCGGTCCAATTCGAGCTTATGGACTGTGCCTGACATGGGTCTCTCCTGGGCGTTAACGCGCCGCGGCCTTCCGGGGGGCGTTCGGCTTGATGTGCGGACGGTCCAGATAAAGCGATGCTTTCAGCCCCTCGTCGTCCTGCGTCGCAAACTCCGACAACAACTTCATCTCCGGAATGCGCGAACGGTCCAGCGTGGTCACATCCGGCCAGTCGATCTCGATCAGGTTGCCGGCAGGGTCGCGCAGATACATCTGCACACAGCCATCCGGCAACTCGTTAACCGGATTGCGGAAGGCCGTAGAATCCAGCGCGCTGATCGCCTTGGCCTGCTCATAGGCGGCGTGAAAATCATCCACGTCGAGCGCGAAGTGCTGATAGACTGGGATGTGATCCTCGAGCTCGAACAAATGGAGCTGGAGATCGCCGCATCGCAGATACTTGGTCTTGAAGCCGAAATTGTAGGTCGGGATCAATTCCATACCAAGTACGGTTTGATAGAACCGTGCGGACTCTTCCAGGTCCTTAGCGCCGATGGAAAGATGATTGAAACCGAGAACTTTCATATCTGCACTCCCGCGAATTCGTTGAAGTCTTTTTTTTGATTTATCACATGATAAATAACGCAATCGGAACGGAAATGCAAGCTGATTGACACGGGAATGCGCTGCACAAAATGTGCTGCGCATGCGTGATCTACTCTAACGTGTTTGGATTTGGGATGCGGCTGGCGTTTAAACCGCCTCGCAGGACGCTAGTCCGGCTTTCCAAGCGCTCTCAGGATTTCCGCCCGCGATGCGCGCGGCCGCCGAACGCCATGCAACGCAGCTTGCAAATCCTTGATACGCTCGGCATTGCTATTGGCCCGGCTGCCGTCGGCATTGATGAAGCTGTTCTCGAATCCAATCCTGCAATGCCCGCCCATGGCAGCCGCCGCGACCAACGATGCTGTTTCAGATGCACCGAAGGCGCAGACCCACCAGTCGAAACGCGCAGCTCCTCCGTTGTCCTGGACTTTCGTAACGAATGGAGCGAGTTCGGCAGGATCGCTTTCCTGAGCGACAGCGTAGCGGCCAAGCGGGAAAATCACGGAGTGACGATCTCCGGGGATGATCCCGCGCTTCATGAGATCGAGCACGTGATCAAATTCATTCACCGCGTAGACAATATGCTGCACGGCAATCCGCTGCTCATATACCCATCGATACAATTCTGCAGCGTCTGCTTCCCTGCTCGCGTCCGGTATCAGTTCCTTCGTCGCAATACTGACCGCTTCGGGAC
>Ga0193717_1001073_pt1 | contig 17160 bp, 19 predicted proteins | sample U2c2metaG_FD_145900 | JGI IMG/M metagenome (GOLD analysis project Ga0193717, IMG submission 145900) | Soil microbial communities from a riparian zone of the East river system, Colorado, United States - U2c2 | ecosystem: Environmental > Terrestrial > Soil > Riparian zone | place: USA: East River... | reverse complement strand
CGATGGGGAGCTCCTCTCGGTCGTCTCCGGCGACTCCGTCGGCACCGGTTTGGCCCGCCGAGACGAGGTGGCCGCGGATTCCCGGCTGGCCGCCTGGCAGGCCCGTGTCCAGCACCGGCTGGATGTCCGATTGGCCGGTCCGGCGCCGGAAGCGGCGTTGGATGAACTTCTTACCCGATGGGATGAACATCTCGGGAAGGTCGCCGAGCATGGCGACACGGAAACCGCGGCGGTCATCGCGCGGCCGAGCCGGGACGCGACAGGTTCGGCCGAGCTGCTCACCCACGGCTTCGCTCCGGTGGTCGGGATCGCGGTGCGCCCGGCCGAGCGGATGGCGGCCGGGCCCGCGACGACGCCGGGTGTCTGCATCCGCGCCGCCGAGGTCGGCGATCTGGCGACAGCCGTCCGCCTTCAGCTGGAGCTGACGCGTTACGACGCGCAGTTCGGCATGGCCTCGGTGCGCCCGGACGCCGAAGACGTCGTCACTCGCGAGCTGAAGGAACTGCTCGAAGCCGACGAGCCGACGGTCTGGATCGCCGAGCTCTACGGAGAACCGCTCGGCATGGTCCAGGTGCAGCTGCCGGGGCAGGCAGGCTGGATCGAGCCGTACACGACCGCGAAGCGCGTCGGCTACCTGTCGTCGCTGGCCGTGGCCGGGGCAGCCCGCTCGTCCGGTGTCGGCACCGCGCTCGCCGGACACGCGCACCAGGTGTTCGACGACGCGGGCGCGGACGTCGTGCTGCTGCACCACGCGCTGGCGAATCCGCTGTCCACGCCGTTCTGGTACGCGCAGGGTTACCGTCCACTGTGGACATACTGGCAGCGACGCCCCGCCGTCCGGTAGTAGTTCTGGTATTCGGAACTCACTCGGCGTTACTCTTCACAAATGGCCCAAATCGATGGCACCGCACCGATCGCCCCGGCGGGTGTCGACACCGAAAAGCCGTCCGCGGCGCGTATCTACGACTGGTACCTCGGCGGGGACCAGAACTGGGCGGTGGACCGGGAGTTCGGCCGGAAGGCCGAGCAGCTGTGGCCGTTGATCAAACCGGTCGCGCGGCACAACCGGGCCTGGATGAACCGGGTGGTGGAGGCCGCGCTGAAGGCGGGGATCCGCCAGTTCCTCGACCTCGGCTCCGGTGTGCCGACGGTCGGCAACGTGCACGAGATCATCAAGCGGCGCCTGCCGGAGGGTGACGCCGCGACGGTCGTCTACGTCGACTACGAGCCGGTCGCCGCCGCGCACTCCACCCTGATCCTCGAACGTGATGAGGCCACCGACTGGGCCGGTCTGGTGCAGCGCGACCTCCGCGACCCGCGCGCCATCTTCCGCGACGAGGAAACCGAGCGGCTGCTCGACTTCGACGAGCCCGTCTGCGTGATGATCGTGTCAGTGCTGCACTTCATCGGCCCGGACGACAACCCTGGCAAGGTCCTCGAGGCGTACAAGTCGCACGTCGCGCCGGGCAGCTGGCTGGCGCTGTCCCACGCGAGCGTCGAGGACGCGCCGGAGGAGTCGGAAGACACGGCCGCCGTGCGCCGGTTGATCGCCACCTACCAGGAAACGAGCAACCCGATGTGGCTGCGGCCCCGCGCCAAGATCACGCCGTGGTTCGACGGCTGGGAGATGGTCGAACCCGGCGTTTCCCGCCTGCACGAGTGGCGGCCGGACCACGAGACGACGGAGCTGGAGCTCAAGACCGCCCCGTTCGGCTGGTGCGGAGTGGCCCGAAAACCAAGCTCCTAAGTACCGCAAATATTCCCCGGGGACGCTCGCTACCAGCGAACATACTTCCGGAAACAAACCCGCCCTTCGGAGAGTTGAGCTAGATGCACTCAACCTTGAAGGAGCGCACTGATGAGCGAAACCCGCCTCCTACCCGTACTCCCCTTGGATGACGACGTCGTGCTGCCCGGCATGGTCGTCCCACTCGACCTTTCCGACAGCGAGACCCGGGCGGCGGTGGAATCCGCGCAGGCCAAAGCGCCGAGCACGGCTTCCTTCCCCGGCATCCGGTCGACGTCGGCGGGCAAGGCCGAGGTGCTGATCGTCAGCCGCGTCGACGGTGAGTACGCCGAACTGGGCACCATCGCGACCGTCGAGCGCATCGGGCGCGTGCCCGGTGGCAAGTCGGCCGTCCTGCTGCGCGGCACCGGTCGCGCGGCCGTCGGCCGGATGGCGGACGGCCCGGGCGCGGCCCGCTGGGTCCACGCCGATGAGGCCCCCGAGATCTCCGACGAGCGCGCGCAGAAGCTCGCCGCGGAGTACAAGTCCATGGTCATCTCCACCCTGCAGCAACGCGGCGGCTGGCAGATGATCGACGCGGTGCAGCAGGTCGAAGACGCCTCGGCGATCGCCGACCTGGCCGGCAACGCGCCTTACCTGAGCACCGAGCAGAAGCTCGAGCTGCTGACCACGCTCGACGTCGCGACGCGGCTCGAGAAGGCCCTCGAGTGGACCCGCGAGCACATTGCGGAGCTCGAGGTCAGCGACACCATCCGCAAGGACGTCGCCGAGGGCATGGAGAAGCAGCAGAAGGAGTTCCTGCTGCGCCGCCAGCTCGAAGCAATCCGCAAGGAACTCACCGAACTGGACCCGAGCAGCGCCGAGGACGACGACTACCGCGCCCGCGTCGAAGCCGCCGACCTGCCCGACAACGTCCGCAAGGCCGCGCTGGCCGAGGTCGACAAGCTGGAGCGCACCTCCGAGCAGTCCCCCGAGGGCGGCTGGATCCGGACCTGGCTGGACACCGTCCTCGACATGCCGTGGAGCAACCGCACCGAGGACAGCTACGACATCGCGGGCGCGCGGGCGGTGCTGGACGCCGACCACACGGGCCTCGATGACGTGAAGGAACGCATCATCGAGTACTTGGCCGTGCGCAAGCGCCGCACGGAATCGGGTCAGGGGCAGGTCGGCGGGCGTCGTTCCGGCGCCGTGCTGGCGCTGGTCGGGCCTCCGGGTGTGGGTAAGACCTCGCTCGGCGCGTCCGTCGCGAAGGCGATGGGCCGCGAGTTCGTCCGCGTCGCCCTCGGTGGCGTCCGCGACGAAGCCGAAATCCGCGGGCACCGGCGTACCTACGTCGGCGCGCTGCCGGGCCGGATCGTGCGGGCCATCAAGGACGCGGGCTCGATGAACCCGGTCGTGCTGCTCGACGAGGTCGACAAGGTGGGCGCGGACTACCGCGGCGACCCGACGGCCGCGCTGCTCGAAGTGCTGGACCCGGAGCAGAACCACACGTTCCGCGACCACTACCTCGAGGTCGAGCTGGACCTGTCGGACGTCGTGTTCCTCGCGACGGCCAACGCGCTCGACACCATCCCCGGCCCGCTGCTGGACCGGATGGAACTCGTCACCCTCGACGGGTACACCGAGCACGAAAAGGTGACCATCGGCCGCGACCACCTGCTCCCCCGCGAGCTGGAACGCGCCGGCCTCGGCGTCGACGACGTCACGGTGACCGACGCCGCGCTGACCCGCATCGCCGGTGAGTACACCCGTGAAGCCGGGGTGCGTGACACCAACCGGACCATCGCGAAAGTGCTCCGCAAGGTCGCCACGAAGGTCGCGATGGAGCAGGCCGAACTGCCGGTGACGGTGGACGCCGCCCTCGACGACTACCTCGGCCGGCCACGGCACCTGCCGGAGTCCTCGCTGCCCGCGTCGACCCAGCGGACGTCGATCCCCGGCGTGGCAACGGGTCTCGCGGTGACCGGCGCCGGTGGTGACGTGCTCTACATCGAGGCGTCGCTGGCGGACCCGGAGTCCGGCGCGACCGGGCTGACCCTGACCGGTCAGCTGGGCGAGGTCATGAAGGAGTCCGTGCAGATCGCGCTCTCGTACCTGCGTTCGCACGGTGCCGAGCTGGAACTGCCGGTCGGTGACCTCAAGGACCGCGGGATCCACGTGCACGTGCCCGCCGGTGGCATCCCCAAGGACGGGCCGTCGGCCGGGGTCACGATGACCACGGCGCTGGCGTCGCTGCTGTCCGGGCGGGTGGTCCGCGCGGACGTCGCGATGACCGGTGAGGTGTCGCTGACCGGGCGGGTCCTGCCGATCGGCGGGGTGAAGCAGAAGCTGCTCGCCGCGCACCGCGCCGGGATGAAGACCGTTGTCATCCCGAAGCGGAACGAGCCGGATCTCGACGACGTGCCGGCCGAGGTGCTCTCGCAGCTCGACGTGCACGCGGTGTCGAACGTCCGCGAGGTGCTGGACATCGCGCTGGCACCGGCGAACGCCCCAGTGGCGCAGGCCGCGTAACCGAAGTCGTGAGTGGCTAGAAAACCTCTAGCCACTCACGGCTCGGCCGCTTCGAAAGCCTTCTGACGTAGTACAAACCGCCGGACCCCGCGAGCGTGACGAGGATCGGCCCGATGATGAGCAGCGGCGAATTCGCGACGGTGATCTCCGCTTCGTCCCGCACGATGTCGTTCAACGACGGTCCGTAGCTGATCTGTACGCGGTCGCCGATCCTGCGCCGTGGCACGTCCGGCTTGATGACCGCCGCCATCTCCTCCGTCCCTTCCGGCGTGGTGAATTCGACGAGGTAGGACCCGTCGTCGTTGAACGTTTCGATGACCTTCGCCGCGACCACGACAGGTTCGGCGCGGAACCAGATGACGTAGGCCATGGCTCCGGTGACCAGCAGACTCGCCAAGGTGACGATGACGGCGGCAGCGGTGAACCACATCAACACGAGTTGACGGGCAGGCGGCTTTCGTTCGGGCCTGCCGAGAAACCCCCAGGGACTCATGCAGCATTAGATCGGAACGGGCGCTTGGGCGTTACCTGTCCGTGTTGCCCAAACGTTCATTTTCGCGCCTGTTGTGGGTGTTCTGTCCTGAGTACTCTCTGTTCTGCTCCCACCACCCCCCGCATTCGGAGGATTTCGTGGACAGAAGGAATTTCCTGCGCGCGGCCATGATCGGCGCCGGCGTCACCGCGTTCGGCAACACCCTCACGCCGTCGGCGATGGCGGCGCCCGCGCAGAACGGCCCGAGCCCGTACGGCGCGCTGCAACCCGCTGATGCCAACGGCGTCCTGCTGCCGTCCGGCTTCACCAGCCGGATCGTCGCGCGCTCCGGCCAGCAGGTCGCGAGCACCGGCTACAGCTGGCACAGCGCCCCGGACGGCGGCGCGGTGTTCGCCGACGGGACCGGCTGGATCTACGTCTCCAACTCGGAGATCGACCCCGGCGGCGGCGCCAGCGCGATCAAGTTCAGCTCGGCCGGAGCGATCACCGCCGCTTACCGGATTCTGAGCAACACCAGGCAGAACTGCGCCGGTGGCGCGATGCCGTGGCAGAAATGGCTTTCCTGCGAGGAAGTCGACCGCGGCTTCGTCTACGAATGCGACCCGCTCGGCCCGGCCTCGGCCGCGATCCAGCGTCCGGCCATGGGTCGCTTCAAGCACGAAGCGACCGCCGCCGACCCGGTGCGGAAAGCCATCTACCTCACCGAAGACGTCACCGACGGCTGCCTGTACCGCTTCGTCCCGACCACCTGGGGCAACCTCGCGTCCGGCACGCTGCAGGTGTTGCGGGCCGGCACGGCGACGTCAGGCAGCTTCACCTGGGCCACCGTGCCGGACCCCGACGGCTCGCCGACGGCGACGCGCAACCAGGTGTCCGGCGCGAAGCGGTTCAACGGCGGCGAAGGCCTCCACTACGCCAACGACACCGCCTGGTTCACCACCAAGGGCGACAACCGCGTGTGGCAGCTGAACCTCGCGAACAGCACCCACGAGCTGGCCTACGACGATTCGCTGGTCAGCCCGGGAACCGCGCCGTTGAGCGGGGTGGACAACGTCACGGGCACCGCGTCCGGTGATCTCTACGTCGCCGAAGACGGTGGCAACATGGAGATCTGCATCATCACGCCGAACGACATCGTCGCGCCGTTCCTGCGGCTGGCCGGGCAAAGCGCGTCGGAGATCACCGGGCCCGCCTTCACCCCGGCCGGGAACCGGCTGTACTTCTCGTCGCAGCGCGGGACGTCCGGCTCCTCGGGCGGCGGCATCACCTACGAGGTCACCGGCCCGTTCCGGAGCTAGTTTTCGAGCGGAGGCGGGTTGCCACGAACGCGATGACGGCGATAGCGACAGCGCCCAGCACGACGTATTGGAAGAGGCTGGCGTAGTCACCGACGATGTGCCAGTTGTCGCCGAGCAGGTAACCCGCCCCCACGAACAGGCTGTTCCAGATCAGGCTGCCCAGTGTGGTCAGCGAAAGGAACTTCCAAAACGGCATCCGCTCGATGCCGGCAGGGAGCGAGATCAGGCTCCGGAACAGCGGCACCATCCGGCCGAAGAACACGGCTTTGGTGCCGTACTTGGTGAACCACGCTTCCGTGCGGTCGAAGTCGGACGTCTTCACGAGCGGGATCTTCGCCATCAGCGCGCGAGTGCGTTCGCGGCCGAGCCACAGGCCCAGGAAGTAGACGATGACCGCACCGGCCACCGAGCCCAGTGTGGTCCAGGCCAGCGCGCTCACCAGGCTGAACGTGCCCTGGCTCGCGGAGAATCCGGCCAGTGGCAGGACGAGCTCGCTCGGGATCGGCGGGAACAGGTTGTCCAGCCCGACGATCACCGCGGCGCCGAGGCCGCCGAGCGAGTCCATCAGCCCGACGGCCCAACCGGCCAGTCCTCCCATCGGTTCGGTTTGCGTCTGGGCGAGGTACAGGTTCATGGCGGCCTTTCATGGTCGTCTTCGGAGACAACGAACCTATGAACGGCGGAAGTTCCGGACCATGAGGCAGGACACCCGCTTCCCTGTGGAAAACCGCAGTACCCTCCGTGAGGTACCCCACTAACCTGGCGTTATGCCCGAGACGATGATCCGTTGGCTGCGCGAGACCGCCGGACTCGCGCTGGGCGCCGCCACCGCTTTCGCCGAACTCGCCTACGTCCTACTCGGCGGCCTGGCCCTGCTCGTCCCGGCCGCGCGGCCCCGGATCTTCGCCGGCGCGCTCACGCTGTCGGAGCTGGAACGCCGACGCCTCTCGCGGTGGCTGGCCAGCGAGAACGGCTCGGACTACACCGGCAGGCGTGCCTTCCAATATCTGGCTGTGCGCTGTGTCCTCGGCCTGCTCGGCGCCGGGGTCCTGCTGCTGATCGCCTACGGCGCGGTGACCGGCGTGATCATCGTCGTCCAGCTCGTCTCGAACCGGCCTGTGGGTGGCGGTGACGAGCCGATGGAATGGTACGAACCGATCGTCACGGGCCTGGTCGGGGTCTTGCTCATTTTCCTTTGTCTGCAAGGCTTGTCCGCGGTCGCCGCGCTGGATCGCAAACTGGCGCACCGCTTTCTGGGTCCCAGCCCGCAGGAGTTGTTGCGGCGCAGGGTAACCGCCCTGTCGGTGAGCCGCGCGGAAGTCATTGAAGCCGTCAACGACGAACGCCGCCGCATCGAACGCGACCTGCACGACGGTGTCCAGCAACGGCTCGTTGCCCTGGGCATGCTGCTCGGCCGCGCCCGGCGCACGAACGACGTCGACCACTCGGCGGACCTGCTCCGGCAAGCGCATGAGGCAGCGCAGGAAGCCCTGCAGGACCTGCGGGAAGTCACCTGGCGGGTATACCCGATCGCACTGGACGAAGGCGGACTGCACACCGCACTGGAAGCCCTCGCCGAACGCTTGAACGTGCCGGTGGTCCTGCGATACGGCCTGGCTACTCGGCCATCTCTTGCTGTCGAAACAGTCGCGTACTTCGTGGCGTCGGAAGCCGTCACGAACACCATTAAGCACGCTCAGGCTTCCTTACTCACCATCGATGTCGAACTCACTTCGGGCTCGGTGGTCCTCCGGATCTCCGATGACGGCGCCGGCGGCGCTCAGCTTTCGGGCGGCGGCCTGTCCGGCCTCGCCCGGCGAGTCGCCGCCGCGGACGGGGAGTTCACTGTGGACAGTCCCCCCGGCGGCCCGACGACGGTCACGGCGGTGCTCCCATGCGCGTGATCCTCGCCGAAGACTCGACGCTCCTGCGCGAAGGCCTGGTCCGGCTGCTGGCCGAAGAAGGCCACGACGTCGTCGCCGCTGTCGGAGACGGCAACGCACTGCTCTCGACCACCGCCGCCTACCAACCCGACGTCGTCGTGACCGACGTCCGGATGCCGCCGACGCACACCGACGAAGGCCTGCGGGCGGCGCTGGAGATCCGGCGGAAGTGGCCGCGGATCGGGGTGCTGGTGCTCTCGCAGTACGTGGAGAAGCGATACGCGACCGAGCTGATCACCGGGGACGCCGGGCACGTCGGTTACCTGCTGAAGGACCGGGTCGTGCAGGTCGGCGAATTCCTCGACGCTCTTTCGCGGGTCGCATCGGGCGGTGCGACTTTCGATCCCGAAGTGGTGCGGCGACTGCTGGCACGGACTTCGCACGCGGATCCGTTGTCGCGGCTGACCGGGCGGGAGCGGGAGGTGCTGGAGAAGATGGCCGAGGGACACACGAACGCCGGGATCGCTGGGTTGCTGCATGTTTCGTCGAGTGCGGTGGAGAAACACGTGAACGCGATCTTCGACAAGCTGGAGCTGGCCGGGGTTGCCGGTTACAGCAAACGAGTCCTCGCCGTCCTCCGCTACCTGGGATCCTGAGGCTTACGGCTTCAGTCACGAGATGAGGTGCGGAATGTTCGAGAAGCGCGAGGCGTCCTTCGACCTGTCCGACCTAATAGGACTCGCGGTCGCTGACGCCCAGCGAAAATGCGAGGACGACGGGTTCGTCGTACAGCTTCTCGACCTGGACAAACACCACGCGATAACGCTGGACTACAACGCCAATCGCGTGCGCTTGATGAATCGCCAGGGGATAGTGCGGAGAGTTCACCAGGGCTAGCCCAACGGGAAAAGTGACCCTGAACTGGGACTAAGCGCAGGCTGGCCAGCTTCCTGGGGAGTATTTGGGGCGCATCGCACGCGACAGGACGTGCAGAGCCGTCATGCACACCGCTCCGTCCGGGGCGTGGTTGGGACGAAGTAGGTTACGAGCCCACTAGCAGTCACGTTTGACCAGTTTCCTACCGTGAACGCAACCATCAAACATGGCTTTACCTGGCCTCAGGCTTCCCCTTGCTGCCATAGCCCTTCAAACGCACCCAAATTGTGACGTGGCGTAGCCGCACCTGATCGATATGGTCAGAGATGGCGACGGGCGTCCATCAGGTTGACGAGTGGAGGACTGTATGAGTGGAGAGCTAGTACCAAACCCATCGCCTGAATTGATTGTGGCCAGCAAAGTCAGTAATATGATGTCTGAAATTCGACCACAGTGGCAAGCCAAAGGGCTTATTGAGCGCGTACGCCGCCTCCTTCCAGTAGATCCCAGCAGCGCATGCCAAAGGCTCCTCAATGCCGCCGTGCAAGATTTGAAAGAAAAAGTAATTATTGCAGGAGTCGACATTGCTTCAGAAGCAGCCAGCACCCATAAGCTTCCCCCTATAAGCAAGGCTGAGGACGTAGAGAATTACTCCACAGCCCGACTCTTGGACTTGTGCTACAGAATGGGCTTACTTACGCGGCCAGAATGGCGCAAGATGACTCGCTCTTATGATATCCGGCGCGATCTTGAACACGAAGACTCAGAGTACGAAGCTGGCATCGAAGACTGCATCTATATATTTACATCCTGCATAGGATCCGTACTTTCTCGCGACCCTATCACCCTGATTAAAGTTTCAGAAGTGAAGCAAATAATTGAGGCCACGAGCCCGGCCACTGCCGGATTTGAACTGCTCGAAGACTACGGACGAGCACCCGACACCCGACAGGAAGAGATCCAGAAATTCCTAGTCGCCAAAGCTCGAGACGCACGAGAACCTGATCTCGTAAGGCAGAATGCGTATGTTCTCCTTCAAGAACTGAAGCCCCTTACACGAGACTCCGTCCGCGTCGCCGTCGCGAAATACTTGCAAGATAAACTCAAACGAGAACCCCTGCAAGAATTGGATGTCCGAGTAGCCCAGTCCTCCGGAATTCTACCTTACCTTCGAAAAGCTCAGCGGACCGAGTTTTTCCGTGACCAACTCAACTCCCTGGTAGCAATTGGACACGGTTGGCGGTCGCACGCCAGCCACGGTCTAGCTTTACGAAATCTCAGCGAATTCGGCGGACTTTCGTCAATTACAGATCCAGTCCGCTCGAAGATGATAAAGTGGCTAACTCTTTGCTACATAGGTGAGCCCGGCGGTTACGGCGCAGGCCGCAATAGAAGGGTATTCTTCAGCAATAGCGCCGCCCCACTCATAGAGCAAATTTTTGAAGATGCGGGAACGAGCGTCACAGATGAACTCAAGGCCCTACAGGATGACAAAGACATAAAGCGAATGTCCAAGGATGAGAATATTGCCCGTCGCTACCAAGATCTCCTAGATTTAGTGGATCTATAGCGCCACAGGCTTGAAGACCTTTACATCGACAAGGCTCCCGAGACTGGACTCGCACACGAGCACCGATCACAGGTAACGTTGGCGAACATGGTCATCGTGGAGCACGCCGCTGACCTTGCCGAACAGCTGGTCGCCCCGCTAGGACGCCGTTGGGTTCATGTTCAGAGCGTGGCCGCACGAGCTCGCGAACTAGCGCCCAGCGTTACGGCAGGTCAAGGAGATATCTTGATCGCAGCGGCATGGCTGCATGACATCGGCTACTCGCCCGAGATCGGCCACACACGATTCCATCCACTCAACGGCGCCCGCCATCTGCGGGAACAGCGCTGGCCGGAGCAGGTTGTCAACCTTATCGCACATCATTCCGGCGCACGGCTTGAAGCTGCCGAGCGAGGGCAGGACACAGCTTGGCGGTACTGCTGCAGGTCTACGCGAAGGGCCTGGACTGAGGCGAACGGGCAGCCCGGGACCGTGTCGAGCGGACTTTGACAGGCCAGTGAAACTGTGGGGCGCATGTAGGGCTGGCACCCGCATACGGGCACCTACGCCCACACACTGCCGCACACGCAAGAAACGCCCCACCGGCCTGGAAGTCCAGGTCAGTGGGGCGTTTCCCGTGTGTGGCGAGTGAGGGATTCGAACCCCCGTAGGCTAAGCCGTCTGGTTTACAGAGCGTTACCCAAACTGCCTGTGACCTGCTGTTTTACTGGATCTCCTGTGTGAATAGGCACTTATTGGGCACCCATACCGCATGAACTCGCTACGAGCACGCCTCGCGCGGCCATCATGAAGCGCTAGCCGTCGTTTCAGCTGGACTCGGGGTACTGCCGCCCCCGGACGTTCGCGTGCCTCGACAGAACCGTAGAAATCGCCTTCACTCGTCCGGGTCCGAAAGGCCGAACGTCGATCGACGTATGCCCCGGCGGACAAGGTTGCGGCGCGGTCTCTGACTCGCTGTCATCAAATGCCCTTGCGCCCACGGCAACGACCTGTTCGACGGACACTGCCCACGTGCCGGCCGAATCCCGCCCTAAGACCGTGGTGTAGAACTCGAAAGCACCCCGAGCATCCTGCTTCTCTTCCCGGCAGGTCGAGATCAGATTTCCATCACCACTATTCGGACGGAAGGCCTGACTCGTCACTTGCCCGTTGTTCACAAACTGCGGATTAACCTGACGCCAGAGCAGTTCGGGACTTGATTCAAGTTTAATCTCACCATGTTGCAACTGGGGCCAATTTGAAACGGCGTCATCCATGGAACCCTCCAGCGATGAAGTCAGCTGCAACATTTACATCAGTACTAGTGAGATTGTCCTCATTGCCACTATTCACATCAAGCCTGTACAGAAATACATCCAGATCGGGAGTCACCTCTACGGAGGTAACAATAGGATCATTCTGCCATTCCAACTGAACTCCCCCATCGGGCATCGGGAAAATGCCCGGCACGGAAATCCCTCGATCGGTCACCTCGCGCAAAACGTCACGAGCGAAGTCGAGAGCAACAAAGGCCACGCCCTTACCGTTCCCATCTAACCAACCAGCCGAGAGCGCCGCCAACTCCAAGAGCCTAGAAGACCAAGGAAATTCAGGAAGCTCAAACACCTCAACACTTCGAACATCCTCAACCTCAAGCGTTTCATCTCGCTCATTAACAGCGAGTACACCCTCGACGCGAACGACGCTAGCGAGATTCCTCGAATCCAGCACCCGCCGAAAATCGACAGTAAGACTGGAATTCGTATACTTACCTCGAACGAGTCGCCCACGCAGATCGGTTAATCCAAACTCCTGCGCATCGGCATCTACTACCGTTACCCTGCCTAGCTCTATACCCTCAACCGAGAATTGCTCAGTTGCGGTACGCTTCAAGAAGCGCTTTCGGACAGAACGATCATAGACGACCGTCCGTGCACGTCCAAGAAATTCAACTTGCTCATTTTTCCTAAGGCCACTCCCGAAGCGAATGAATTCCGCAACGACCTCACCTGGAAGCTCCGGGGGCAGTTCCTCATCGTAAACAATGGCCTCGAAGGTGGCATCAACAAGATTTTTGGCTTGCTCAAAAACTCCACCAAAACCGTCCAACATAGTTTCAGCATCTGCGGGAAGACCTGGTCTAGCCAAAACCGGAATGACGCTTCCTTCTTCCACGCGAACTAGCCGAAGCTGCAATCGGCCCACGAACCCGCGAGGAAGACGTTGGCGTTCAGGATTATTGTTGCGCCATAGGCCCCTGGCCACGTCAAGTAGCAACCGCTCGTATCTAGCAAGCTCAGGCAGCGCCTCAAGCGGGAACCCCACCTGCTCGTATCGGCCTCCCCGCAGCCGAAACGGGGCGAAGCCATCCGACTCATCTGCCATAACTACCCACCCTACGTCGCCAGAGGCAAGGCGTCATGCCCAACCTCTCGACTGCTCCCCAATGGCGCAGCTGATGTCGCCCATGCTCGTCACGACCAGCACGTTCATCGCTCGGAAGGCCTCCAACTTCCACGGTTTGTTGGCGTAAGCCAAGCACGGCACACCGACAGTCTCGGACGCCTCCAGGTCGGTGAACGAGTCACCAACAAATACCGCGTCTCGACAGTCAGCCCTCAGTAGCTCAAGCGCCGACACCAGAGGCCAAGGGTTGGGCTTCATCCGCTCAGGAGATGCGTAAGGGCGACCGACGACGGGGACGGATGCCAGGCCTACCGCTCGCAGGAACGCGGCTACTGCGTCGGATGAGTTGTTGCTTACTACCGCGACGAGCCTGTCAGTAGCTAGGCATGAGCGGATTGCCTCAACACCGCCTGGCGTCTGGCGAGAGCAACTAACAGCAGCAACCTCCGCAGCAATCAGCGCATCCTCGACAGCACGGACGACGGTAGGACCAAACCTGACGGATTCCCGGAGAACCTGAAGCGGATCATCCGAGTCGACCCGCTCCCCCATGACCTGCTCAAGTTGCCTAGCGACCTCGTCCGCTGGCATGCCAGCAAAGACGTCGCAAAGCGGCCCGTCGAAGTCGAAGAGCACCGCCCTAGCCCCAGCAATCAGGGTGGATAGCTCAGGATTCGTAGTCACCGCTGGACGTCCTTCGCCACCGAATCCCACACGCTGTCGAACCACTTCTGAGCTTGCTCGACGTACTGCGAGTCCACCGCACCCTGATCGTCGGAAGTCGCATAGTGGAAGAGCACAGCGTCCTTCCCCATCGGGTCAAAGATCTCTACGGGTGCACCGGCAATCGCCACCGAGTGCTGCAACACCGGATAGAAGCCAAAGAACGCCTCTGCACGGTTCAGCAGGAATAGCTTGAACAGCGGCGCCGTGTGGTACATCCGCACCTGAGCAGACGCTGACTCCACAAGCCCAAGTGCGGCCAGTTCCTCCACCGTGTCAACGATTCCTTGCGTCGAGCGCTGAACGATGCGCTCCGCACGTTTCCGGACGTCTGGCGAATCCTCGCCGTCGGGCGCAAGCGCGGGCAAGCCCACGGGCTTGGACAGATCTGGCAACAGGATGCGTATCTGAAGGCTGGACGGCTGCAAACGCCCTGACCGCACTTTGTCTAGCGGTTCGCTGATGACACCTTGCAGGGTCTCCCCCGAGAAACCAGCAAAGTCGATAGCGACCGCGCCGCTCTCGAAGATGGCTTCGACGTGTGGTCGCAGGCCAACAGACCGCTCCGTGCGCTGCCGCACGAAGGATCCTTTGCCTTGTCGCGAGATGACGAGCCCGTCGTCACGCAGCACCCCAACAGCCTTTTGAGCCGTCATCGCAGCCACGCCGTACTGCGTGGCCAACTCGGTATACGAGGGCAACCGGTCCCCCGGCTTGAACTTTCCAGTGAGGATTGCGGCCTTCAAAACAGCAGCGACCTGCTGAAACGGCGGGCGGGTGTCGTCTGGGTCCAGGGAGTCCATCGCATCATCATACCTCACTCAGCTAGGCCAACTAGGTGAATCTCCCCTCTCCACTGTCTGTACTAGTTGACCTAGCTTGACTCTACTAGCTGACCTATGTGACTCTCATGTGGTCGACACCGACACCGATCACGAGGGAGACCCGATGAGGTCCGCCAAGTTCACTAGCCGCAAGCCACTTGACCAGGCATTTACTGCGTTCGGCAGCTACAGCCCGGACGGTCTGACCGAAGACGCGATTGACGCACTGATTGCTCAGGTCGACAAGGAACTGGCTGCAGAAGAGCAGGTGATGACCACCCGACTTCGCTGCTCGTTCACCGATTCTCGCGCCGCTCACCGCACCACTCGACGCAATGGCCGCGCCGTTCTTCGGTCACTGCCCGGCCGTATGGAGGACATCCCGGTCGAAAGCGAGGCCGCGTAATGGCCACCTCGACCTTGCAGGAATTGGGCGCGCTGCACTTGACCCGGCCCGCCGCTGACGCGTCGGTCGCTGAGGTTGCCGCATGGCACGAGCTGCGAGGGGTCGTCTTGGACCACCTCGCTGAAGCAACTCCGACTGTTCAGCACTTCGCCGTATCCGCTCACGCTCGCGCCACTGCGCTGCTCACCGGAGGTACCCGATGACCACTCCCTACTTCGATGCCCTGCCCCGAGTTCAGCAGGCCCACGAGGAGGCCCGCGATGAGCTGCGCAGGGCGGATACGAAGGCGACGACGCTGCTGTCCCTGGTCGGTGCCGCGCTCGCTGGAGTACTTGCGCTGACCACCCGACAGGTCTCCCCGGTTGCTACGGCAGCGATCTGGGCGGCAGCCACGCCGATCTTCGTGTCGGTGCTGGTGCTGCTGTCGGCCATCCGGCCACGCCTGGCCCAGTTCCCCACGCCGGGGTCGTGGCTGGACGCGGCGTTCAACGGCCCGGGCGTGCTGCTCGAAGCCGAGAGTTCCGCCGCCGCAACGGTGCTCGCCGCCGATGTGGTGCTGCTCGCCGGTGTCGCGGTCACGAAGTACCAGCGGGTGTCCCGCTCTGTGGCGCTGCTGGTCGTCGGGCTCTCGCTGCTCGCCGTCGCCCTGGTGCTGGCGGTGCTGACATGACGTCCCCTACTCAGACCGACCCCGGACCGGCGGCCCACTCCGCCAAGAACAAGCCCACCGGTCCGGGTCTCCCCAACCAGTCAGATAGCTACTCGGAGAGGAACCCCATGGTAGGCACCACCGCTGAGATCGTGCGGGAACTGCGCGTCACGCTGGCAGGTGAGCACTGATGGCCCGCCAGCATCCCTGGAACCTGTGCCGTGTCCCGTGGTCGCCCGATCAGGAGTTCACCCGTGGTGTGCTCGACGGACTTCCGCTGATGTCCTGGGGCATCGCCGACCGCAGCAAGCTCGCCACGAAGAGGCAGCTCCGGGCGCGGGGATTGCGCCCCGGGGGACAGTCGCCGGTTGCCGTCTTGTACTTCCGGTGTGCCCGTGCCGGCCGAAAGGTCCACGCGAACCTGTACCTCATCGACCAGGCACTTCCGGTGCGGCCGATGACCCCGGCTCGCCGAGCCGCGCTGGACAAGGCGATGGCGGCCCGGCGGACCTGCCGGGAATGCCGGGAGACCGGCTACGCCGAGCTGCCCAAAGCGCACCGGACGTGCGAGGCGTGCTTGTACTCCCAAGGCCGTTTGGACCCGTTCAGCTACGTCCACGACTACCTGATCGGCACCCCCGTATTCGCCCCGGCCGAGGAAGCCGCGGTAACCCTCCCGCACCGTCTCGCCCCGGTGATCCCGATCCGTTCCGCACCGTCCTACCTGGACAGTGCCCAGCTCACGAAGGTGGTGGCCTGATGACTCCGCAGATCTTCATGGTCCTGGGTGGACTCGCGTTGATCGGCGTGCTCGCGGCGTGGCGCTCCGGGCGTAAGTCGGCCCACAAGGCACAAAAGGGTGTCCGCGAGGTGACCCGGATGACGGGCAACACGCTCCGGCTGCTGATGTCCACCGCCATCATCTCCGGCGTCCAGTGGTTCGTCATTCTCAAGATCGGCAACACCACGGCCACTTGGATTGCCCTGATCGTCCCGGCCCTGCTCGCCGCCGCGACCATCGTGCGGCTCATGGCTATCACCGAAATCGTTGCTACTACCCGGGGAGGCCACCGATGAGCGACACCGCCACCGCGCCGAAGGACGCCACACACGTCCCGCTCACCCAGGCCGAGCGGTTGCGGCAGGACGCCGACACCGCCGCCGAAGTCCGCAAGCTGTCCAACCACCCCGACGTGATCGCCCTGCGCACGGAGAAGGTCCGCAGTCAGGTCGACGCCGGGATCTGGGTCGGCATCCTGCTCGGACTGGCCTTCACCATGGTCAACGTCCAGAGCTTCGCCGCCGCCGGTGCCGCCATGTGGTCGCTGGTGTGGTGCGCGGCCTGGCTGCTCGACCCGATGGTGTCCCTCGTCCTCGTCGCCGTCCTGCGAGCCGAACAAGTCACCGCGCGGTACCAGGTGGAGACCGGGAAGTGGGTGCACCGCACGAAGTGGTTCGCGTTCCTGGCCACATACGTGATGAACACCTGGCAGTCCTGGACCACCTTCCACATCTCCGGAATCGTCCTGCACTCGGTTCCGCCGGTGCTGGTCTTCCTCGCCGCCGAGACCGCGCCGGTGCTGCGTGACCGGCTCACCGAGGCCGTGAACCGGGCAGCGTCACCCGCCTTTACCGGCCACCGCGACTCCGTCACCGACACCGCGCCGGAACCCGCCGCGCCGGAAGCCGTTCACGACACCACAGCCGAAGCGGCACCGTCCGCGCCGCGCCGGGCACCCGCTCGCCGCAAGGCCGCCCCAGCTCGCAAACCAGCCCGCAAGCTGCTCGCGGA
>Ga0193717_1001072_pt1 | contig 17169 bp, 16 predicted proteins | sample U2c2metaG_FD_145900 | JGI IMG/M metagenome (GOLD analysis project Ga0193717, IMG submission 145900) | Soil microbial communities from a riparian zone of the East river system, Colorado, United States - U2c2 | ecosystem: Environmental > Terrestrial > Soil > Riparian zone | place: USA: East River... | reverse complement strand
TTTACCATCGGCACCGGTAACCATTCCAATGGTGGTGTTTTTTATTTTTATGCTTACTCCCGGCAATGGCTCTCCTTTTTCATCGGCTACCAGCCCGGTTCGATTATTGCCCTGTGCAAAAACCGAAGAACATACAAGCAAAAACAAAAGGGCTATGATACCATGCCGTATCATTTCTTTAAATTTTGCCGCATAGTGGACACCATGGCACCCACCATAATTGGTAAAAATTTCCTTCATAAATAAATTGGTTAAAGTGGTTTATAATAATTTGCCCAAATGAGTGTTATATACACACAGGCTGGTTAAACCTGAATATGATAACCTTGCTTTCATTTGGCGTAACAATAATAGACCGGGGAGTATTAAAAGATGGGTTAATAAATGGATTAACACGGCTAAAATTTCATTAACCATAGCAAATTAACCGACCTTTTTCTGGGTGGGGGAGACTTTTCAAGCTTCTAAATAAAAACACGTCGTTCTTATCCCTGCCTGTTTATTGCGATGAGCGGGGGCATCTTCATTTTTTCCGCATGTCATGGCGCCAGGACAACCGGCCGATTGGAGCTCATTAATACCATAAGATAAGCACAACATTAATAATGTCTATGCTGTACAGCGTGTAGGGCTAAGACAAACTTGCAGGATGACCTACCGATATCGAAGGATTGCTTCGTACCGCAATGACGTTTGTTTCATGACATTTATGCCTTCATACTTAAAATATCATGAACCGCGTGTTCGGCTTTTTCATACTGAAATACAAAGCCAGAATCCAATAGTCGTTTGGGTTTTACCCAGCGGCTTTTTAATATCAGCTCAGGCTCGGTACCAATAACGACGGCCCCTATATCAAGCAGCCACGCCGGTGCAGACAATCCAAATGGCATACCATAACTTTTACGGATGGTGTCCATCATGTCGATATTTTTTACACCCACGGGCGCGGTGCAATTAAATATGCCCTCCATTTCCGGATGATCAAGCAACCATTGGGTACTGCGGGCCGCATCGTGCTCATGCACCCAGGCCATATATTGCTGTCCGGTGCCTTGTTTACCACCCATGCCCAGTCTCACCAGGTTAAGCAACCGCGGAAAAACACCATCACTGCGGCCAAGCACTATTCCCATGCGCAGGGCTACTTTACGGGTATGCGGTGTTTCGCTGTTCAGAAAAACGGTTTCCCATATATCACAGACATCTATAGAAAAACCATAGCCAATTTCGCCGGTCTGTTCGTCCTGCGGATGGTCTTCGGCATGACGGTATATCGTGGCAGAGGTTACATTGATCCAAAGCTTTGGCGGATTGGTCATTTTATGGATCACACGGCCCAGCAGCTCGGTAGGTAAAACGCGTGAGGTAATGATTTCGGCTTTGTTTTTTTCCGTATAGCGGCAGTTTACATTTTTACCGCAAAGGTTTATCAGCATATCGGCCCCTACGAGCTGTACGGTCCAGCCGTTTTCGGTTTTACCGTCCCAAACTACGGTTCTTATATTATCGACAGGTTTTGCTTGTTTGCGGGCCAGGATGATAACCTCATCGGTTATGTCTTTATAATATTTTGCCAGTACTGTGCCCAGGTAGCCATTGCCGCCGGCAAGTACAATTTTTTTATAGGTTTTCATTAGTGCAGGTTTAAGATCAATGCCAATAAAATAATACGATATACAACCCAGGTAACAGTAGGTACCCAACCCAGGTTTAACAGTTGAGTACGGCGGATATGCTCCAGTAACATTAATCCTGCAACAGCCATAAAACACCAAGCATATACCTCAGACCCTAATTTAAACCAATGGCTTATAGTCAGCGGAATTAAAAGCAGCAAACTACCCGCGAAAGAAATGGTCATCATATTGCCCAGGTAGGTCCATGTTTGCCGGCGCTCCCAAAAACTCATCACTGTTCCCTGAAAAATTATCTGCCCGCCGCATATCATGTATTCGCGGTAGGTATTGCCGAGTGGCACCAACCCGGTAAGTAAATGCGCGTAAGCGGTTAGTATAAACCCTGTAAAAAACCAGGTGAACAGCAGGTACGCTATCCGGTAACGCCTTTTAAATGTAGGCTGGTAAGCAAAGTTGGCCTCCCCTTTTGTTGGCGGAATAATAACCCGCCTGTTGTATGATATAAAAGCGTAAGCTTTGCTCATGAGCCATATAAATGGTTTAAATGCAAACAATGGCGTAAACAAGGGGAATGCATTGCCAATTATTTTAAACAAACTTTTTATGCCATAGGTTACCTCGCCGCTTTTAAGGTTTATCAGGGCAATTTCGTTAACAGCCCGCTGGCGGTCATATACAGGGCAGGTATTTTCAGCAACGTGCTGATAGGCTGAGCGGCCATCGTTATCCAACATCCCCGTTTTAACAAAGGCTTTGGTGTACACACTGCACATGGGGCATTCCGCATCGAAAAGCACCATATGATCTTTTAACGTTTTCATTGTATTTGGATTTGTGTTTTGTGTTTTGTGATTGCACAGTACAAATATACAGTTTATATAATATTTTCAATAAATACTGAAAATATAATTTTAAATAGAAGTTTAGATGATACGGCTTTTCTTACTACTTGCAGAAGCCTCACCCAACCCTCTCCAAAGAGAGCTTTAAAATGCTTTTAAAAGTCTTCCCCAAGGGGGGATATTTAGAGGGGGCCTTTTGCTTCGTGCCCCCCAATGACGCGGTTTTACCACCTCTTTCGCCGCAGGCGAAGAGAGCGTCATCCAGCGAAGCGTAGATGGGAGTGGGTCTTCACCGATTGATCGTAAACTATTTTCACTCCTCCCCTTGCAATTTCCAATTAACTACATAACTTTGATAAACAAAGTACTTTTAATGAAAGAAAAAGATATTCACGCCGAGATCAGCTCTATCCGCGATCTTATGGAACGTTCGGCCAAGTTCATTTCGCTTAGCGGGCTTTCAGGTATCATGGCTGGCATTTATGCGCTCATTGGTGCGGGCATGGGCTACCAGATACTTCAACAGATAAAAGGCGAACCTTACCGTGACAACTCGTTAGCTATAGTCGAACTATTCATTTTGGCATTTGCCGTGCTTTTTCTTTCCATTGGTACATGTATTTGGTTATCCGTAAGGAAAGCAAAGAAAAACGGACAGCCTTTTTGGGGCACAAGCAGTAAAAGATTACTGATCAATATGGCCATCCCGTTAGTAAGCGGCGGCTTGTTTACATTTATTCTGATATTTCACGGTCATTATGGTATTGTGGCGTCCTCAACGCTTATATTTTATGGCCTGGCGCTGATAGCCGCTAGTCACTATACCTATTCGGATGTAAAAGGATTGGGTATTATGGAGATTTTATTAGGTTTGCTGGCCGCATGGGTACCAGGCTACGGATTAATTTTTTGGTCGGTGGGTTTTGGGCTGCTGCACATTATTTATGGTACCGTGATGCACTTTAAATACGATTCGTGAAAATTTCTTTAGACCAGTTTGATAAAGCATTTGAAAACCGCATACGCCTGCAGATCATGAGCGTACTGGTTGCCAATGAAAGCTACGACTTTAATTCGCTTAAAGAGTTGCTCGATTTGACCGACGGTAACCTGGCATCTCATTTAAAAGCACTCGAAAAAGAGGAATACATGCAGGTACAAAAAAGCTTTATCGGCCGTAAACCCAATACCCGCTATTCCGTAACCGAAAAAGGCCGGGCCGCCTTTAAACGGCACCTGCAAGCGCTGGAAAATTTAATTAAACAGCAGAAAATTAGTTGACAGCGAAAAATATATCCTTGTCATTTTAAAATTATTTCCCATCTTTACGCCAGTTCCTTACTATTAACACTTTAATACCAGGGAATCATGACAGAAAGTAACTCCAACATATCCCTTTAGCTCACTGCCTGATACAGGCGAGTATCATTTCTATTTTAATTTATTGAACTTGATTTTTGACGATATTTTCACCGGCATATCAATTTTGTTCGCCATAAATTTTGCGTTACAGCCATGCTTTGCGCTTTCCACAAAGGGTATATCCATACGATGGACGAATTTTTCACGATCCTAACAGATTAAAAAAAAATTTAATGCATAAAGTCCGATGGACATATATGATTGGCCGTACAGGATAAAGTCGGCCCGGAGAAAGAAACGGCTCGTAAAAAAAGACTTCGATAAGCAGTTGATAAGGCTGGATAAGCTGCGTCACTCGTTGAGCGATCAGATAGGGAGTTTGCCCCCCATAATCTTAGAAAAACCATATCAAAAAGGATGGAAACGCCTTTTTGTTTTACGGTATGATATTAAGCGAAGCGACAAAGCCGAATTTTATCAGACATTATTAAATAAGATCAACAAAGTTCAATATCACTATGACCGATCATTCAAAAAGAGAAAGATCCGTAAAGGGGAGTATCATTATTACGATGCCGAAAAGCAAAAATTAAGAGCGTTATCCTATGATGAATTTCATGGCAGAAGATTTAACCTGAGCGATGCGGAAAAACAATGCTTTTACCGCAAAGAAATCTGGAATAACCAGTACAGAAAGTGGGAAGCAATTTACGCCTGCACCGAGGCATGGCGGTTTGTATTAACCATACAGCCTCATATTGTTTTTGCTGTAAACAGCGTAGATGAACTACTGGAACAAGAAATGAGTGAAATTGATAAGTATATCAACTGGAATAATTGGCAGCCAAGAATATCTAAACTGCATGGAAACGCATACAAATATTGGGGAGATGTTTATTTCGACAAGCCCCAACACATTAACAAATTAAAAAACAAACCCAGGTATACCTCAAAAGAGGCATACCTGGAATATTAAAACAGCGCCGTTATGGGCAATTTAAAAACAAAAGAACTACAGCAAATAGGCTATGCCGACGACAGGCTGAAAAGCCTCGCCATCAATACCATTGCTAAACATTTTAAACATCAAAGTAAAAATGAGATCATAACATTATTAACCGCCATCGGGAATAATCCCGATGCATATATAAATGATCCGGCCACCAAAAAAATTGCTGAATCATTTATAAAAAAACCGATTGGGCCAGTCATTAATTCTTTTGAATTGATGGACAAAGCCGCTCCTTGTAAAATTTATGGCGGGGATGGAATTGAAACATCTGCAATAAAACAAATGAAACTGGCTCTGTCATTACCAATCAGTATGCAGGGGGCTTTAATGCCAGATGCACATTGTGGTTATGGCTTGCCAATAGGTGGTGTTTTAGCTACCCGTAATGCAGTCATGCCTTATGGTGTGGGGATGGATATTGGTTGCCGCATGGCTTTAACTATTATTGATGCCGATGTAAAATTCATTAAGCGATATGAGCACCGAATAAAACAGGCCTTAAACACCTACACCCATTTCGGCATGGAGGGTGGCTTATCCATGCCCCAGTATCATGAAGTTCTTGACAAGCCCCAATTTACTGAAACTGCGCTATTAAAAAAGCTGCATGGTAAAGCGGTAAAACAATTAGGTTCATCGGGCAGTGGTAACCACTTTGTAGAATTTGGAACTATTGGACTGACAGATAACAATACATTAGGACTACCCGCTAAAGAGTATGTGGCTCTGCTATCGCATTCGGGCAGCCGGGGCCTGGGAGCTAACATTGCACGGCATTACACGCAAATAGCGATGAACACCTGCAAGCTCCCGCGCGAAGCGCAGCCACTGGCCTGGCTCAACCTGGATAGCGAAGCAGGGCGGGAATACTGGTTAAGCATGAACCTTGCCGGCGATTATGCCCGGGCTTGTCATGACCGCATCCATATCAATTTACTAAAGGCACTAGGATTAAAGCCGTTATACAAAGTGGAGAACCACCACAATTTTGCCTGGCAGGATAAACTTGCTGATGGCACCGAAGCGATCATCCACCGCAAAGGAGCCACACCAGCACACAAGGGCGAATTGGGTATTATACCCGGCAGCATGGCTACTCCCGCCTACCTTGTTATGGGTAAGAGTAATGCAGATGCACTTTATTCTGCCTCACATGGTGCAGGCCGGACCATGAGCCGGCAACAGGCAAAGGAAAGCATCACAAATTCGGCTCTGAAAAAGGTACTGACCGAAGCCGGTGTAAACCTGATCGGTGGCAGTTTGGAAGAAAGTCCGGCCGCTTATAAGAATATTGAAACAGTGATGAAAGCACAGCAAGATCTGGTAGAAATACAGGGCCTGTTTTTACCCCGTATTGTACGTATGAATAAAGATTAACAAAATGAAAAAAATAATTATACAATAACCGCGGGCAAGGGTCCAATGGAATGTTGCAGCGTAGTAACAAAAGTGCAGGAAATGATAATGAAAGAGGCTCAACTTGCAGGCATCGAACTATCAATAATTGAAAATAAAAAAGCAGGTGCAAACGGAGCGTTACTATCGGCTACTTTATTGGCACAGGGTCATAATTTAGATGCATTTATTAAAGAATGGAAAGGCACCGTTCAATGAATAGCGCAAAGCCCTTTCCGCAAATTTCAAAAGCGTAAAAATTGGTTTGTTGGGATTGGGATTTTTGGTGTAGCCGAGCAAATATATTTTGACGCTAAAGATGTGAGGTTTGAAACGTTGCGTTCATCAGGACCGGGCGGGCAAAATGTAAACAAAGTTGAAACTGCTGTACGCGGCACCCATACCCCTACCGGCATACAGGTAATGGCTATGGATAGCCGCTCGCAGTTACAAAATAAAAAACTTTGTTTATTCCGTCTCGAAGAAAAATTAATAGCTCAGCAAACCGAAAAACTAATTGCCCTGCATGAAAAACAGTGGACAGCACATCATTCTTTAGCACGTGGTGGTGCAGTAAAAGTGATCAGGCAGGAATTATGATCCCGATATATTTGATAAAACCTATTTCCTGCTCATTTCCCCAAACATAAAATCTAAAGCAGCCTTATCAGGTAAGGGCTTTGCCATTGGTTTTTCGCCCAATATCATGACCTGGTTTTCCTGTGTATTATAGGCGGGCCATGCGGGTAGGCCTTTGCCGTTGGGGTTACCTGTTTTGGCAAAGTTCGTCCAGTAGCTTGATATCGCTGTGGCCAGCTCATGATCAACCGGTTGCCAGGGGCGGTTTAGAAATTTCAGATTATCATACGCATAGGCTACCTCACCGGTATGGAACGCGCCGTACTTAACAAAATCGGCCGTGGCTGGCAAGCGGCGGGTAAAGCGGTAAACGTAAACTTTTGAGCGCTCTTTTTTACTTTGTATATTGGCCCAGGTATAATTTTGCACACCAAATATCTGGTCGCGGTTTATCCTGATCTGTGAAGTTGCCGCCTCGGCATCTGTGTTGGCCGGATAAAGCTGCAGGAACGCGTCGGCTTTAGTTCCGTATTGTGTAAGTATTTGATTTTTATAATCCGCTGCGTTTTTAAGTTTGCCAACAAAAGCATCATCCTCGTTCCAGCCGGTAAGTAAAGGCACGTCATTCTCTTTTCCTTCGTCAAAAATCTGAGCGATTGATTTGGGCAGTACATAACCATCAATAACTGGCCGGCTTTGCGATTTGTTAACCAGCTCTGACGCCGGCTTATTTCTCATTTCGGCAATAGCATTTGTCCCTAAAACTTTGGCTTCCCTTTCTCCTTCCTGCTCGGCCTGTTGCAAGGTTGTACCACCGTATTGGCCGGCAATAAAACTTGCCCCGCTTTCGGCAATGGCTTTTTGAAACAGCCCTTTCCCAAGCGGCGAAGCTACCAGGCAATTCACACTCATAGCGCCTGCCGACTGCCCCGCGATGGTGACATTACCAGGGTCGCCGCCAAAGGCAGCTATGTTTTGCTTCACCCATTTTAAGGCCGCCAGCTGATCCATCAACCCATAATTACCCGAAGCGTTGTGGCCCGATTCTTTTGTTAGTTCGGGGTGCGCGAAGAAACCGAATATGCCCACCCGGTAATTGATCACAACGAATACAACTCCTTTTTTGGCAGTGGCTTCGCCGTCATATATAGGTACAGCTGCGCCTCCGCTCCCAAACCCGCCGCCGTATATATAAACCAGAACAGGTCGTTTTTCTGCGGATGACTTAGCGCCTGTCCAAACATTCAGGTACAGGCAATCCTCACTGATGGGTTCATAAGGAATTAAAAACTCACGGGTATAAACGCCAAACTCATCGGGTTTACCCTACATGGGGCTGGCCGAAAAATTGACACACTGTTTTACCCCATCCCAGGGTTTTACCGGCTGTGGCTCCTTCCACCGCAGATCGCCAACCGGCGGGGCGGCAAAAGGGATCCCTTTAAATATATGTACATCGCCCGTAATATTGGTACTGCCCGAAACGAGCCCTGCATCGGTTTTAACTACAGCCAGGTCATTTTTTTGAGCACAGACCAAAGTGCAGTACAACAACATTACAGATAATAACAAACAGTTTTTCATTTTTTAAATTTCGAGGTTTACAAAGGCTAATTTATGGTTTTACACTCCCTTTTTTATATTTAGCGGTACGTGCGTCATTGATCACCCCTTTCCAGTTAAGCCCGAAACCAAAATCGTAAGTATTTCCCTGCTCATCTACATAACATTTCATATCATGCGGTACGTCTTCAAACTGCTCTTCCACGGTTTTCATATTGATGGGCATCTGCAGCGGTAACAAAGCCGATGGCTCGCTGTTGCCGGTCAGGATATCCAAAGTAGCTTGTCCCTGTACACCAAAATCAACCAATATAGCATCCGCATCTTTTTCCAATTCAGAGAACACCATAGGATTGGCCATATTAACCGAAACAATTACCGGTTTGCCTTTCATTTTGGCATAAGTATCCGTAACCATACCCAGGTCGCTTACATTGATGGCTGTTGCCGATTTACCTTTATAAGTACGGTTAGTAAATTTTTCTAGTGGATCGCCGCCGGCTATACTTGTTGCGCGAGCATCATTTGCAGTGTACTCACCGTATTGCAAACTGACAGGCACATACCCCGTTCCGCCGTTTTTGGCATCCTGGCTGTTGTAACCGCCGCCGCTGTTGGGACTGTTGATGAACACCAAAGCATAATCGGCCTCATCAGGGTTTTCGGTTACCTTAAAATATTTCTTTACCGTTTCCATATTAACCGGGTATTCCAGTTTTTCGGGAGTTTCCATCCCCAGGAAATTACGGCCTGCGGGGGTGAATTGCTTTGGCACATACACCGTTTTGTTTTTGATGAGCGGCAGGATGTTTTTCTTGTTTTTCAACATCACGATGGATTTAAGCTGTGCCTGATATCCAGCGTTCATAAATTCAGGGTTGCCAACTGTCGTTTTTGTCGCGTCTGCATCCAGGTAAGGATTTTCAAACAAGCCAGTCCTGAAAATATTCCGCAACAACCTGACTGCCGATTGCTCAAACCGCGCCCGTATAAAGGCTTCGCCATGTTCCTTTACACCAATCTGGTAGGCTGCCACTACCGGGCCAACCTCGTTATTACCGCCAAACTGATCAACCCCGGCCATCAATACTTTGTAATGCCTTTGCGCGATAGAAAGCCCTTCCACGCCCCATGATTTGCCCGACAAAAACTGATCAACCGCGGTTTCATCGCCGGTTACCAGCCAGTCGGTACATACCACGCCGTCGTATTTATACTTCTTTCTTAATAAGTCGTTGATGATATAGGAGTTATAGTTGTTGGCCACATTCTCCTTATTCTTGGTATCCTGGTTAAAGGATATGGTATAATAGGGCATAACCGAAGCGGCCATCCCTGTTTTACCGTTCAGCTTAAAAGCGCCCTGTGTAAACGGGATTAAATGCTGTTTAAAATTATTCCCCGGATAAACCGCGTACTTGCCATAACCATAATGCGCATCGCGGCCACCCTCGCCTGCGCCACCGCCCGGCCAATGTTTTACCATGGCGTTCACGCTGCCATAACCCCAGCCACCGGCAATTTCCTTATCGCCCTGCGAGGTTTGAAAACCGTCAATATAACCACGGGCCATATCGGCAGCTAGTTGCGGATCTTCGCCAAAAGTACCGCTTACACGGGCCCAGCGTGGTTCGGTTGCGATATCAACCTGCGGCGATAAAGCGGTGGCAATACCCAAAGCCCTGTACTCTAAGGCTGCAATATGACCAAAGCCTTCAACTACCTTCGGGTCAAAAGTAGCGGCAAAACCCAGCGAACCGGGCCACATGGAAATAGCCCCACCTGCACCAGCATTGTATTCGGCAGTGGCAACGGTGCCATGCCGGGGGTCGGAGCTGTTATTGTTCGGTATTCCTAAACCCAGGCCTTCTACAAAAGCCTGCGCGTTGTTGTTCCATTGCGCCGCTATCTCGGGGCTTTGTACCGATGTGATCAATACGTGCCGTACATTATCCTTAGCTAAAAATTGTTTTTGCTGATCAGACAGGTCATAAGGCTTTGCCCCGCTTTCGGCAAACTTTTTACCATTGTAAGTGCCTGCAAACGGACCAGCCGGTGCAGCCGGTATGGGCTGATGTTTGCTGTACAGCATTAAACCTGCAATTTGCTCCACGCTCATTTGTGATGCCAGGTCCTTTGCCCTTACATCAACCGGCAGGCGCCAGTCTTCATATTTATCAAGCTTGCCATTTTTGTTCAGGTCTTTAAAAGCCAGGCCATCAATGGTTAAAATTTTTACACCCGAGGTGGTGGAATAGCTCAGGCTTTGCCCTCCCGTATTGGTCACAAAAACAATATCGCCCGATTTTTTTTCAGTCCATTTACTTTGCGCCATAGCTACTGTTGCAGGCAGCAGGGACAGCAATGCTATAAATTTAAGTTGGTTAGCCATAAGGTTTATAATTGATTGGTTTTAAACAGATTAAAAATATCTTTGTACACGTCTAAGTAATTGTAAGGGGCATTCAGGTCATGGTTTGTCGCTTGTTTTGGGCCTGCGCGGTTGATTGAAAACCGCTGGCAGCCCACATCATTACAAATAGCAACACTTAATTGGTAGCTTATTCTCATGTTAAATTTCAAAGGGGTATAAAATCCTGTTGGTTATAACTGGCTTATTAACAGCAAACAACATCATTGTGTCAATAATACACAATAGTATATATTATCTTTTGAAATTACAAATGTTAAACGTCTCAAATAAACAATTACCGGCTGGCAGATGTTTAAATATTATCCGTAGCCCGTGCTAAATCCTTTTTTAAAACTTTAAATAGTTTTTTGATTTAACATTTAAATCGTTAATCTTGATTGGTATTTCTGAATACCCTTTAACCAATAGAACGTTGCTTCAATTAGTGCAACGTTTAAACTATACCTGATAAACATGCAGTAGTTAATTGTTACTGCTTACGTAAATTATATTGTATGAACAGAACCAAAGTGGCCATACTCGGAGCAGGTTTTATTACTGACATCCACATAGAATCATATCATCGCTTTATACCCGAGGCCGAAGTGGTTGCCGTATATGCCCGCAATCCTGATAAGGCAAAGGCTTTTGCCGAAAAATACCAGGTACTCCAATGGTTTGATGATATGGATAAGCTGATAGCGGAATCGGGCTGCGAAGTGGTGGATATATGCCTGCCCAATTACCTGCATGCCGAAGCTACCATCAAAGCGGCCAAAGCGGGCAAACACATCATTATCGAAAAACCGCTGGCCATAACACTGGAAGAGGCTGATGAAATGATAGCCGTTTGCAAAGCAAACAACGTAAAGCTGATGTATGCCGAAGAACTATGCTTCGCCCCAAAATATGAGCGGGCAAGGCAGCTGGTAAAAGATGGCGCGGTTGGCGATGTATTTATGCTGAAGCAGGGCGAAAAACATTCGGGCCCGCATACGGATTGGTTTTATGATATTAACCTGGCCGGGGGCGGTGTTATTATGGATATGGGCTGCCATGCTTTGGGCTGGTTCAGGTGGATGCTCAATAATGCAAAAGTTGCCAATGTTTACGCCACCATGAGCACCGTATTTCATAAAGATCGCACAAAAGGCGAAGACAACTCGGTTATTATAGTGGAATTTGAAAATGGCGTGACCGCCGTGGCCGAAAACAGCTGGGCCAAACATGGCGGTATGGACGACCGCTGCGAAATATATGGTACCGGGGGCGTGATCTATGCCGACCTGTTCATGGGCAACGCGGCAGTTACTTATAGTCGCCAAGGATATGGTTATGCCATGGAAAAAGCTGATACCAGCAAGGGCTGGAGCTTTACCATTTTTGAGGAGGCTTTTAACCAGGGCTATCCGCATGAGCTGAAACATTTTATTGATTGTGTGCGAAATGATAAAACTCCATTGGTAACCGGCGAAGATGGCAGGGCAGTATTGGAGATCATATACGCGGCTTACGCATCGGCGGGCGCGGGTAAAAAGATAACGTTACCATTTTCGCCTAAGGTGGCCAAACCCATTGACCTTTGGTTGGATCATAAATAAACGACGATGAACATACACACCTATAAGAATTACGATGAAATGTCGCAGGCAGTGGCTAAGCTTGTTGTGCGGCAAGTAGAGCATAAACCAGATTCCCTGATCTGTTTCCCATCGGGTGAGTCGCCAACGGGTATGCTAAAGTACCTTGTTCAATATACACAAGGAGGCTGTATTGATTTCCGTAAAACGCATTTTGTAGCATTGGACGAGTGGGTAGGCATGGACAAAGACAATGAGGGCAGTTGCAGCTATTTTTTGAATACCCATTTCTTTTCGCCATTAAAATTATCATCATCACAGGTACGTTTTTTTGACGCGGTTGCTGATGATCTTGATGCGGAATGTAAAAAAATGAATGCGTACATCCGTAAACTTGGCGGTTTGGATATGATGATAGTAGGCATTGGCATGAACGGCCATATCGGCCTGAATGAACCCGGAGCCGATTTTAAAGCCCATGCGCATCATTCGGCGTTAGACCCGGTTACGGTAGATGTAGCGCAGAAATATTTTAAGCAGCAAACCCAACTAACTGAAGGTATTACACTTGGCCTGGGTCACCTTGCCCAGGCGAAAGTTCCGGTTTTAATTGCCAGTGGTATAAAAAAATCCGACATCATCGTACAGGCTTTGAAAGGACCTGTTACGCCAGATGTACCCGCATCTATCTTTCAAACACTGGCAAATGCACAAGTGCTTTTAGATAATGATGCCGCAGATAAGTTATTTAGCGAATAGTTACATAGCGATATAGTTGAAATCTATATAAAAATACAAACTGAATAGTTTTTACATATAATCATAAAATACGATGCCGGATCCTTCAAAAAACGCCTCACATCCAACAGATAATCTAACCTATGATGCCATTGTTATAGGCTCAGGTATCAGTGGTGGGTGGGCGGCCAAAGAGTTGTGTGAGCAAGGTTTAAAAACCCTGGTTTTGGAACGGGGAAGAAACGTGGAGCATAATAAAGATTATCCAACAGCTACGCTTGATCCCTGGCAGTTTAAACACCGGGGCGCTATGACCAAAGCTTTTTTAGATGAGAACCCGCTGATAAGCAAAGCAGCTGGTTTTGGTGAAGACAATGCGCACTTTTTTGTGAAGGATAAAGATCACCCCTACATACAGGAAAAACCGTTCGACTGGATACGCGGGTATCAGGTTGGGGGTAAATCATTGATCTGGGGGCGGGCCTGCCAGCGCTGGAGCAAATACGAGTTTATAAATCCTGAGCGCTTTGGCTATGGTATTGCCTGGCCCATAACTTATGATGATGTTGCGCCCTGGTACTCGCATGTAGAGAAATTTATTGGTGTATGCGGTAATAGAGACGGCATTGAAGCCATGCCCGATGGCGAGTTTTTGCCTCCCTTTGATATGAACTGTGTACAGGAGGTCATTAGTAAAAAAATAAGTGAAAACTATAAAGATCGTCACCTGGTGCATGCCCGCTGGGCTCATATTACCAAGCCCAACCAAATTCATCTTGACCAGGGGCGGGCTAAATGCCAGGCGCGTAATTTGTGTATGCGCGGGTGCCCGTTTGGTGGTTATTTCAGTTCGGTAAGCTCCACCATACCCTGGGCAAAAAGAACAGGCAATCTGACCATCAGACCGTTCTCGGTAGTGCATTCTATTATTTATGACGAGAAACTGGGCAAGGCAACCGGGGTTAAAGTAATTGACACCAATACCAAACAGGTGATTGAATATAAGGCTAAGATTATCTTCATGAACGCCTCGGCACTGAACACCAATCTTATCCTGCTTAACTCAACTTCGGCGCGTTTCCCTAATGGTTTGGGTAATGACAATAGCTTGCTGGGTAAATACGTTGCCTTTCAAAATTACCGGGCCTCGGTAACTGCCAGCATGGATGGATTTTTGGACAGGTATTATTTCGGTCGAAACCCTACAGAGCTTATCCTGGCCAATTACCGTAACCTTCACCGGCAGGAAACCGATTATAAAGGCGGCTTTACTACCTTCATGGGTGCTTACCGCGAGCGAGCGGCAGAGACCGAAAAGGGACAAGTTGGCGGAGCGTATAAAGATTCCCTTACCGAACCCGGTGGCTGGAAAGCGTACATGTACCTGCAGGGCGAAACTATACCCAAAGAAACAAATCACGTGCGCCTGAGTAAGGACCAAAAGGACCAATGGGGTATCCCGCTATTGATCACCTCTGTTGAATATGATGATAACGACGAGCGCATGATACAGGATTTTTTAACGCAAAGCGCCGAAATGCTGGAAAAAGCGGGCTGTAAAAACATCGAAAAACATGAAAACAAGCAAGCCCCGGGACTGGACATCCATGAAATGGGCGGGGTGCGCATGGGCAAAGACCCCAAAACATCGCTGCTTAATAACTGGAACCAGCTACACCTTTGCAAAAATGTTTTTGTTACCGATGGCGCCTGCATGACCACCACCGGCAACCAAAGCCCTTCCATATTATATATGGCTTTAACGGCCAGGGCAGCCACCTATGCCGTAAGTGAGCTCAAAAAGGGGAACCTATAACCAGTATAAACCAATACTAAAACCATAATGATGAACAGGATACTTTTATTATTAATTGTTGCCATAGCCATAAGCAGCTGCAATTCGCCGGCAAAAAAGGATAATACTGCTGCTGGTACTGACACCGTAGCTACAGTAGCCGAAAGCAGCAGCAATGCATTCACACCTTTGTTTGACGGTAAAACCACCAAAGGCTGGCATACTTACGGGAAAGACACCGCAGGCAGCGCATGGAAAGCCGAGAACGGGGTTTTACATCTGGATGCCTCACAAAAAGGCGACTGGCAAACCAAAAACGGAGGCGATATGGTAAGCGATCAGGAGTATGAAAACTTTGATTTTAAAACCGAATGGAAAATATCCAAAGCCGGCAACAGCGGTATTATGTTTTATGTAAAGGAAGATCCTGCTAAATACCAATATGCCTGGTACACCGGCCCGGAATGCCAGGTTGCTGATAATAAAGAGAATGAAGATGGCAAACTGATAAAACACCGCGCAGGTGATTTGTATGACCTGATGTCTATATCAAAGGATGTAGTAAAACCAGCAGGCGAATGGAACCAGGTAGAGATTGTGGCCAATAAAGGCAAGCTTGATATTTATATGAATAATGAGCATGTATTATCAACCACACTTTGGGACGACGCCTGGAAAAAACTGGTAGCAGGCAGCAAGTTTAAGGAATGGCCCGCTTTCGGCACTTTTAAAACCGGCCGTATAGCCCTGCAGGATCATGGTGCCGATGTATGGTTCAGGAATGTGGAGATCAGGAAGCTTTAAGTATTGCGATGCTGAGTTAAAAGCAGACTTACGAAGTAATTATTACTTCGTAAGTCTTTATTGTTCTTAGTTTTTCACCTTCCAAAATTCCCAAACCACATATCCTACCTGTAATAAAACATTGGCGTAAAAGCCGGCCAGCACATCATCCATCATCACACCGGTACCGCTGGGCAGGGCTTCCATTTTACGGATACCCAGGGGTTTTACAATATCAAAAAAACGGAACAGTACCAGGCCTGCCAGCAAAAGATAAATATTGACTGGTATAAACAACATGGCTATCAGCATACCAGCAACCTCGTCTATCACCACACGCGAGCTATCTTCACCCCAATCGGGTTCCACTTTGTTGCTCACGTATACCCCCAGCAGGGTTATCATTATGGCAATTACAAATAAATACCAGGGATTCTGTAATGCGGGACTTTGCCACAGCAAATAGATAAATCCGCAGGTTACTATAGCAGCGTAAGTACCGCCGCCCTTTAAAAACCCTATGCCGAATATAGAGGCAATTATTTTATTAATGTTCATTGGTTCAATCGTTCATTGGAGCAGGTCCTGTTTTATATAACGCACCCCTTCGCCTCGCTCAAGCGTGGAGTCGCGCGGCCCAATTTTACCTTTCAGCTATACCCTCAATTATTGCTTATCCAACACGTCTTCCGCGGCTTCGGCTATTTCGGGGTTGATGGTGTGCCTTTTGGGAAAGTTAAACAACCAGGAAGTTAATACCGGAATAAAGAATAAGGATACCGTAAATATAGAGGTAAATATATCAGTCTTCTCACTCTCCAGTATTTTGGAAACAGGTGCCTCTGGGTAAAAATGCACATATATTGAAGACGATAGTTTAATACCTAAAACACCGATCACTATAAAAGCAACAGTCTCTAAAAAGGTAAATTTTTCCATCAGCTTAACAAAGGTCTGGGCTACAAAACGCATGGCCAGTATGCCGATAAATACGCCGATGTAAATTAAAACTATGTGATCAGTAAAAGCTACCGCCGCGAATACGTTATCGATAGAAAAGGCCAGGTCCATCAGTTCCACCAAAGCAACAGTAGACCAAAAAACACCAAATACCCCCACTGTGGATCGGTAAAGCCAGTTTTTATTCTTGTCAACTACTTCCTCTCCCCCACCGCCATTAGCAGCCTGAATTTTACCTTTAAAATAGGCGAAACTAAGGTATAGCAGGTATAAGCCCCCAATAGGTTTTAACCACCATATTTTTACCAGCCAGGCTGCTAAAAACAAACAAACGCCACGCAATACATAAGCGCCGATGATACCGTACCTAAGGGCTTTTTTACGTTGATGCGGGGGCAAATCGAGCACCATGGTGGCCAGCACCGCGGCATTATCAACAGACAGTAAACTCTCAATCACTATTAAATTTAGAATAATGAGCACGCCTGCTTTTAAATCAGGCCCTAA
>Ga0193717_1001071_pt1 | contig 17170 bp, 19 predicted proteins | sample U2c2metaG_FD_145900 | JGI IMG/M metagenome (GOLD analysis project Ga0193717, IMG submission 145900) | Soil microbial communities from a riparian zone of the East river system, Colorado, United States - U2c2 | ecosystem: Environmental > Terrestrial > Soil > Riparian zone | place: USA: East River... | reverse complement strand
TGACGGGCTCACCCGGCGGCAGCCGGATCATCTCGGCGGTGCTTCAGGTCATCGTCAACGCCATCGACTTCGACATGAATATCGCCGCCGCCGTGTCCACGCCGCGGCTGCATCATCAATGGCTACCCGATGAAGTCCGTGTCGAGCATGGATTTCCGGAAGCGACGCTCGCAGCGCTACGCGCCAAGGGCCATCGCGTGGTCGAACCGCTCGGCCAAACCTCGGCGAATTCCATCGCGGTGACGCCCGACGGCTTGCTCGGCGCGCCCGATCCCCGCACACGCGGTGCGGAAGCCGCCGGATACTAGAGAAGTGATCGATATCGCCGTTGCATTTGTCTGGTGACACGCTGGGCGGTTGGCGTAGATTTGCGGCACCATTCTACCGATCAAAAAGCCCCGTGATAAGCGGCACACGCGGGGTCCAAACATGCCGCAAATATGGGGAGCACAACCATGAGCACGGTTCAGCCGTCGCCAGACGCGATTGAAGTCGCGCCGATCGAAGACACCAGCCTTCTTGCATTCTATCGCGACATGAACGTGCCGGAACGGCGCACGTTCTGGGCCTGCGCCTCGGGCTGGGCGCTCGACGGCATGGACTTCATGATCTATCCGCTGGTGATCGGCACCATCATCGCGCTGTGGAAGGTCGATCCCGGCACCGCCGGTCTCGCAGGAACGGTGACGCTGCTGGCCTCGGCAATCGGCGGCTGGCTCGCCGGCTATCTCTGCGACCGTATCGGCCGTGTCCGCACATTGCAGATCACGATTATCTGGTTCTCGTTCTTCTCATTGGTTTGCGCCTTCGCGCAGAACTTCGATCAACTTCTTGTGGCTCGCGCGCTGCTCGGGCTTGGCTTCGGCGGCGAATGGGCGGCCGGCGCCGTGTTGATGGGCGAAGTCATTCGTCCGCAGTATCGCGGTCGCGCGGTGGGCTCGGTGCAGTCCGGATGGGCCGTCGGCTGGGGTCTCGCCGTGCTGTCGCAGGCCGTGATGTTCACTCTGTTGCCACCGGAAGAAGCCTGGCGCTGGATGTTCGCGATCGGCGCGCTGCCGGCACTGCTGGTATTCTTCCTGCGCCGTTATGTGGAGGAGCCGAAGATCGCCGCCGAAACCCTCGCGAAGCAAAAACTGTCCGGTGACAGGCCCGCGCTTTGGGAAATCTTCTCAGGTCCGATCGCCAAAACAACCATCCTGGCCTCGCTGGCGGCGACCGGATGCCAGGGCGGCTACTATGCGATCACGTTCTGGGTGCCGCGTTTCCTCACCACCGAGCGCAAGCTCTCGATTGTCGGCTCGACCGGCTATCTCGCGACACTCATCATCGGATCGTTCATCGGCTATCTGGTCGGCGCGTGGCTCGCCGACCGCATCGGACGGCGCAACCTGTTCCTGACCTTCTCGGTGGGCGCCATCGCGCTCATCCTGATCTACACGCAAGTGCCGCTGACCAACGAAGTTCTGTGGCTGCTGGGCTTCCCGCTCGGCTTCTTCGCCTCGGGCTATTTCTCCGGCATGGGCGCGTTCCTGACGGAGCTTTATCCGACACGGCTGCGCGGATCGGGACAGGGCTTCTGCTACAATTTCGGCCGCGGCATCGGCGCGCTGTTTCCCTTCCTCGTCGGCTGGCTTTCGACATCGACGTCGCTCGGAAATGCGATCTGCATTTTCGCGGTGCTGGCTTATGGAACTGTTCTTCATGGCGCGTTCGCGCTGCCCGAAACCCGCGGCAGGATCCTTCACGCAGATGCATGATTCAACAAATCCCAAAGAGGCTCCGGCATGTCCGGGGCCTCAGCCTTCGCAGCACCTGCCGACGCGGTTCAAGGTGCCGCGCGGCGCGGTGGATACGCATTGCCATGTCATTGGGCTGCCGCCGGACTATCCGTTCGTGGCAGGCCGCAGCTACACGCCGCCGGCGGCGAGCGCGCGTGATTACATCGCCATGCTCGATGCCACCGGCATGACCTACGGCGTGCTGACGCAAGTCAGCGTGCACGGCACCGACAATCGCCTGATGGTTGAGACGCTGCGCGCGCATCGCCAGCGCCTGCGCGGCATCGCGGTGATCCCGCTCGATTGTTCCGAGCGCGAGAAGATCGCCTTGAAGGACGCAGGCGTCGTCGGCCTGCGCATGAATGTTCTTTATGGCGGCGGCGGGGTTAATTTCACCCAGATCGAAAATTACGGCGCGCTGTGCCGCGACATGGGCTGGCATCTCCAGTTTCTGCTCGATGCGCGTGAGCTGCCGTCGCTCGCTCCACGTCTTTCAAAACTGCCGGTGCCGTTTCTGGTCGACCACATCGGACATTTCCCAACCTCGGCCGGCGTGGACAATGAAGGCTTCCAGACGCTGGTCTCGCTGGTGCGCGACGGCGCATGGGTGCGGCTATCCGGCGCTTACCGCAACACGGAAGAAGGCCCGCCCTATCGCGACACGATCCCATTCGCACACAGGGTGGTTGAGGCCGCACCCGATCGCTGCGTATGGGGATCCGACTGGCCCCATGTCGCCAACTGGGGCGTAATGATGGGAGTCGCGGATCTACTCGATCTCCTGGCCGACTGGGCGCCGGACGAAAAACTGCGCAATCGCATTCTGGTCGATAATCCGCAGCGGCTGTTCGGGTTTCCGGCCACAACGTAAGGGACCACACACATGACAACGCTTAAGGGCAAGACGCTGTTCATCACCGGTGGCAGCCGTGGCATCGGCCTTGCAATCGCGCTAAGGGCCGCGCGCGACGGAGCGAACGTCGCCATCGCCGCGAAAACCACGACGCCGCAGCCGAAACTCGAAGGCACGATCTACACCGCGGCGGAGGCGATCAAGGCTGCCGGCGGCAAGGCGCTGCCGCTGATCTGCGACATCCGTGACGAAGCACAAGTGCTCTCGGCCGTCGAGATGACCGTCGCGGAATTCGGCGGCATCGACATCTGCGTCAATAATGCCAGCGCCATCAGCCTGACGGACTCCCAGCGAACCGAAATGAAGCGCTTCGACCTGATGATGGGCATCAATACGCGCGGCACTTTCATGGTGTCGAAATACTGCATCCCGCACCTGAAGAAGGCGGCGAATCCGCACATCATGATGCTGTCGCCGCCGCTCGACATGAAGGCGAAATGGTTCGAGCACTCGACGGCCTACACCATGGCAAAGTTCGGCATGAGCATGTGCGTGCTCGGCCTCTCGGGTGAATTGCGCCGCGCAGGCGTGGCGGTGAACGCGTTGTGGCCGCGCACGCCGATCGCTACCGCCGCCGTCGGCAACTTGCTGGGCGGCGAGGCCGTGGTCCGTGCCAGCCGAAAGCCGGAGATTCTGGCCGACGCCGCGCATGTGATTTTCAACAAACCGTCGCGCGAATTCACCGGACAGTTCTGCATCGACGACAAGGTGCTGTTCGATGCCGGCGTCCGCGATTTTGAGCCTTATCGCGTCGATCCGTCGGTGCCGTTGCTCTCGGATTTTTTCGTGCCGGACGACGACGTGCCGCCGCCCGGCGTCAAGGTGACGGCGATGCCTTCACTGGGCGCCGTGCAGCACTAGCCATCAGAGTTCGTTTTAACGCCCGACCTGATACGGCCCGCCCTTTTCCAGCGCGCGCTGGTAAGCAGGCCGCGCGTGAATGCGCTGCAGCCATGCCCATGCTTTCGGAGAACTTTCGTCGAGACCCGCGCGCGCCGATGCGGCCTCCAGCGGAAAACTCATCTGGATGTCGGCGGCGGTGAAGTCGTTGCCCGCGAACCATTCGCTCCCGGACAGTTCGCCTTCCCAAAATCCAATGTGCTTCTTCAATTGCGGATCGACCAGCGTGGCCAGCATCTTGCCGAAGATCGGCTTGAGCAGTGGCCGCAGCAGCGCCGGCGCGCGCCTCGGCGCCAGCGTGAACAGCAATTTCTGCAGCAGCAGCGGCATCGCCGAGCCTTCGGCATAATGCAGCCAGTAAGTGTAGCGCAGGCGCTCCGGCGTCTTTGGCGGCGGAATCAGGCGGCCGTTGCCGTAGGTGTCGACGATGTATTCGACGATGGCGCCAGACTCCGCGATGGTATTGCCGTTGTCGGTGATGACCGGCGATTTCCCGAGCGGATGGATGGCGCGCAATTCCTTCGGTGCCAGCATCGACGGCTGCCGCTGATAGCGCACGATCTCATATGGCACGCCGAGTTCTTCCAGCAGCCAGAGCACGCGCTGCGAGCGCGAATTGTTGAGGTGATGAACTGTGAGCATGGTCATCCAAAAGGCGGGAGCGTCAAAAACTGACGCCAGCCTATTGGAACGTTGTCGGGGAGGCTAGAGCCGCGCGACCGTCAATCCAGTATCTGCTGCTCGACCGACGGCAGCACGACCTTCGATCGATCCGCCCCCGGTCCGGGATGGACATGGACTTCCTTTGCGGACAGCGGTTCGTTGCACACCGAGCAGGTCATCACCGGATCGAAATGATGGCCGCAGCTCTTGTGCTGGTGAAGCACCGGCCGCCCGCGCTCATCCGCCATGTGCACGTCGCCCCAGTGGACGATCGACATCATGATGGGATGCAGGTCGAGGCCCTTCTGGGTCAGGATGTACTCGTAACGCTTCGGGCGCTCCTGATAAGCCACGCGGCGAAGCACGCCCTGACGCACCAGTTTCCTTAAGCGCTCGGCCAGCAGGTGCCGCGTGATGCCGAGACGCGATTGAAATTCATCGAAGCGCCGGGTGCGGCGGAAGCAGTCGCGCAGAATGAGAAGCGTCCAGCGGTCTCCGATCACGGAAACCGTCCGCGCCACCGAACACGCCTCGTCTTCAAGACGATCCCATTTCATGCCGCATCTCCGTGCCGTTACCCGGTCGCCCGAGCACAACGGTCTCGTTCTAAATTGGTATCCACTATACCTCGAACACGCCTTCTCGTGAAGTCTTGCATGCTGCAGAGCAATAGAACATCGCATTTGCCGCATTGACATTGACAGTTCCATATTAGAACCCTATTGCTCGTGGAAAAGCGTTGCCGGATCCGCAATCCGCGGCCGCAGCCATCAATAAACCCGAGGAAGACGAGCGATGCTGAGGAGAACCGCACTACTTGCAGCGGCGGCAGCCCTGCTGCTGGCTAGATTGTCCACGCCAATCATGGCCGACAACATGCCCGGCGTCAGTGCGACCGAGATCAAAGTCGGCGCGGTGTTCCCGTTCAGCGGCCCGGCTTCGGCGTTGGGCGCTGTCGGAAAATCACTGATCGCCTATGTCAATTACATCAACGATCAGGGCGGCGTGAACGGACGCAAGATCAACCTGATCGCGCTCGACGATGCCTACAGTCCGCCGAAAGCCGTCGAGCAGACCCGCAAGCTGGTCGAGTCCGACGAAGTCGCCTTCATGTTCTCGACGCTGGGCACGCCGAGCAACCTCGCCATCGCAAAATATCTCGCGGCGAAGAAAATCCCGCAGGCCTTCATCGTCACCGGCGCGACCCGCTTCACGGATTTCAACGAATATCCGATGATGACTACCGGGCTGCCGAGCTACGACACCGAGTCGCGCGCCTATGCGCGTTATCTCGCCAAGGAAATGCCGAACGCCAAGATCGCGATCCTCTATCAGAACGACGATCTGGGTAAGGACTTCATCGCGGGCTTCAAATCCGAATTGAAGGAAGCATTCGACACCAAGGTGGTGACCAGCACCTACGAGGTCAGCCAGCCGACCATCGATTCGCAGATCGTTTCCCTGAAAAGCTCGGGCGCGACGGTGCTCCTGTTCGCGGGAACGCCGAAGTTTGCGGCGCAGGCCATCCGCAAGACCTATGAATCCGGCTGGAAACCGCTGTTCATCACCAACCTGATTTCAAGCTCGATCGCGTCGGTGCTGACGCCCGCAGGACTTGAGATTTCGACAGGCGTCGTGACAGCGACCTACCGCAAGGACGTGGACGATCCGAAGTGGGCCAACGACAAGGGCGTGAAGCAATACCGGGCGTTCATGGAGAAATACATGCCGGGAGCGGACCTTGCCGAGAGCAACTACTTCACAGGCATGCATCAGGGCGTCGTGCTCGAAGCGGTGCTCAGGCAATGCGGCAACGACCTGTCGCGTGAAAACATCCTCAAGCAGACGCGCAGCATCAAGGGGCTTGCACTGCCGATGTCGCTGCCCGGCATTGTCGTCAATACCGGCCCGAACAACAGCAAGATGTACACCCAGCTTCACCTCCAGCGCTGGAACGGCAAGGCGTGGGATCTGTTCGGCGGACTGATCAACGACGACGCAAAGTGAATTGACTCCAACCTCGCGCGGCGGAAACAATCTCCGTCGCGCATCAACCGGATTGATCAGGAGGCGACCTTGGCCAAGAGAAATGCGACCGTGGCGGTGATCGGCGCCGGCGACTACATCGGCGGCGAAATCGCCAAGAAATTTGCCTCCGAAGGCTTCACCGTGTTCGCGGGCCGCCGCAACGGCGACAAGCTCGCACCATTGGTGAAGGAGATCGAGGCGGCCGGCGGCGAGATTCACGCCCGCTCGCTCGACGCGCGCAAGGAAGACGAAATCGTTTCCTTCCTCGGCGACGCCGACAAGCATGCGCCGCTCGAAGTCTGCATCTTCAACATCGGCGCCAACGTCAACTTCCCGATTCTCGACACCACCGAACGCGTGTTTCGCAAGGTCTGGGAAATGGCCTGTTATTCCGGCTTCCTGGCCGGCCGCGAAGCCGCGCGCCTGATGCTCCCGCGCGGCAAGGGCAACATCTTCTTCACCGGCGCCACCGCCAGCCTGCGCGGCGGCTCCGGCTACGCCGCCTTCGCCAGCGCCAAGTTCGGCCTGCGCGCAGTGGCGCAAGCCACCGCCCGCGAACTCGGTCCTCAGAACATCCACGTCGCGCATCTGATTATCGACTCGGGCGTCAATACCGAATGGGTGCGCCAGCGCCGCGTCGAAGCCCTCGGACCGAATGCGCTCGATAATCCCGACCTGCTGATGCCGCCGTCGTCCGTGGCTGAGTCCTACTGGCTGCTCTACCAGCAGCCGCGCAGCGCATGGACGTTCGAACTGGAAATCCGCCCGTTCGGCGAGAAATGGTAAGCGCATAGCTGCCGAGCATCACGCCGGCGTGAGCCTTGCTTGCGCCGGCGTCATCATTCGAGCAAGGATCGCGCGCCAACACTCAGGAAGAAGTGGATTTGAACATGCGGATTCTCGTCATCGGCGCCGGAGCCACGGGCGGATATTTCGGCGGTAGACTTTTGCAGGCCGGCCGCGATGTGACTTTTCTGGTGCGCCCGAAGCGCGCCGAATTACTTGCGAAGAACGGCCTCGTCATCAAAAGTCCCGTCGGCGACGTGACGCTGCAAAAGCCACGCACCGTGCTGGCGGAAAATCTCAAAACGCCGTTCGACGTCATCATCCTGAGCTGCAAGGCTTACGATCTTGACGATGCGATCGCATCCTTCGCAAAAGCGGTCGGACCGGACACAGCGATCATTCCCTTCCTCAACGGCATGAAGCATCTCGACGCGCTCGATGCGAAGTTCGGCATCGATTGCGTGATGGGCGGACAATGTCAGGTTGCCTCCATGCTCGACGCCGAAGGCGTCATCCACCATCTCTCGCCGCTGCAAGCCATGTCGTTCGGCGAGCGCGGCACGCCCAAAGGCGATCGCGCCAAGCGCATCGAGACTACGTTGCAGGGCGCGATGTTCGACGCCAAGGCCAGCGATGTGATCGTTCAGGAAATGTATGAGAAATGGGTGTTTCTCGCCACGCTGGCGGGAGCGACGTCGCTGATGCGCGCGCCGGCTGGGCACATCACCGCAGCACCTGGCGGTGAACAGTTCATTCGCGGGCTGCGCACGGAAATCGCATCGGTCGCGGAGGCGGCGGGATACGCGCCGCGCGGCGAATTCCTCGAACGAACAGGCGGCCTGCTGTTCGCGCCGGGATCGCCGATGACGGCGTCGATGCTGCGCGACATACGAGCCAATGCGCGAATCGAGGCCGACCAGATCATCGGCGATCTGATCCATCGCGCTGAAACCAACAAGAAGGGCGCGCTCAACGTGCCACTGCTGCGCATCGTCTACACGCATCTGAAGGCTTACGAGTCGCAGCTGGCGTGAGTTAATCCGGCAACCCTTGAATCATGGAAGCAAAAAAGGCCGGGTCAAACCCGGCCTTTTTCTTTTGTGATTTAGCGATCAATTCAAGGCAAGCGGCTTTTGCTCATCGAGGAAGTTCATCAGTTCGCGGAAAAACTGCATGCGGTTTTTTTCCATCATCACCGTATGGGTGCCCTCACTGATTTCGATGAACCGCCAGTACGGCGCATTCTTCAGTTGCTTGACGTAGTTCTGCGCGAGATAGCTCGGCAGGTCGGCATCCCATTCGGCATGCAGGACAACCGTCGGCACCGTGATCTTGCCGGGATCAAACAGCGCCTTGCCCGCACCCCAATAAAGCTGAGTATCCTCCACCACGCCATTCGGCGCGCGCAGCATGCCGGGATTCTTCGTCACAGAATCCGGATCGGTGGCCCAGGTCGCATTAGCCCAGGCATCGAATACGCCCGGCGGAATGAGGTCGGCCTTCTTGTTCTCCGGCACATCCTTCAGCCAGCGCTCCTTGGCGGAATCCTTCGAGACAAGACGATATGCGCCAAGTTTCGGCCAGGTGGCCGGCGGCGGTTCGGTGCGAATCCACTGCGGTGCGTAGAGTACGAGCCTATTCACCTTTGCATTGTTCTCGCTGGTGTAAAGACCGACGGTCGAGGTACCCCACGACCAGCCCATCACGTTGATCTTGGAGACGCCGCGCTTCTTGAGGATGTAGTCAACCGCCGTGCCGAAGTCCTTGGCTGCGACGCGTGTTTGAACGATCGGCTTGTTGTCGCCGGGCGGCTGGCTCATTTCGGGCGGACGGGATGAGCGGCCATAGCCGCGCACATCCACCAGATAGACGTCGTAGCCGCGCGACGCGATCAGATCCATCATCGACTTGCCTTCGATCGGCAGATCGAACGCCGTCTCGGACGGATAGGTCGCACCATGGACGTAAAGCAAAATCTTGTCGGCGGAGAATTTCGTCTGGCCCGCCGGATGCTTGTTGCGCACGAATAACTGGATGCCGGCATCGCCGGTCGGAATCATCGTGTCCGTCGTTGTCAGCTTGAGATCCTTTGCCTGCGCGCTGACGCCTGCGAACATCGCACCGGCGAGGCACGTCAAAGCGAACCACGAAAATTTTCTGGCCATTTAATTCTCCCGCGGACGTTTGCTTTTTATTCTCAGGCCGGATCGTCCGTTCAGCCTGAGCGGCGGGATGCTAGGCAGATTTCGCGTCGTTGAGTAGCCACGGCTGCGTGAGGCTGAGACCCGTATTTTCGTGTGCCGCAAAGCAGAAACGACAAAGCCGCCTCGCGGCGGCCTGTCATTCGATAGCAACGATCTGGAAGATCGCGCATGGCCAAGAATTTTCTGGAGCGGGCGAAGGGATTCGAACCCTCGACCCCGACCTTGGCAAGGTCGTGCTCTACCCCTGAGCTACACCCGCATCACAGAGAATTGGCGGGGCGCAAGCGCGCCGCCGGGCAAACCTATGCCAAAAGCGGCCATGCAATGCAACAGGCCGAATCCTTTTAATCGGTGCGCCTGGTTCCGGCGTTTTGGGGCCAAATCGATGTTTTCATGAGCCTTTGTCGCATAGGGGCCGATTGAAAACCCGCCAAAAGACCTCCATCTGTGGCTTTGCGCCATTTCCGCGCGGCTGCCACCCGGCAGCCAGGGGAAATTCGCGCCGACTTGCATATCGGCCATATTTCTCGCGGCAGATCGAACCTGCCGGAAAATGCTCCGGTCGTGCTAGAAGCGGCTCAACTCCATCACATAAAGCGGCAGGCGAGGATCACGTGACCATAGTCGAGCAAGGCAGCGGACCGGCGGCGATGACCCCGCCCGATCTCATCAAGGACACCACCACCCAGACGTTCGTGAAGGACGTCATCGAGGAATCGAAGCGCCAGCCGGTGCTGATCGACTTCTGGGCGCCGTGGTGCGGACCCTGCAAGCAATTGACGCCGATTCTCGAAAAGGCCGTCCGCGCCGCCAACGGCAAGGTCAAGCTGGTCAAGATGAACATCGACGATCACCCGGCCATCCCGGGACAGATGGGCATCCAGTCGATCCCGGCCGTGATCGCCTTCGTCAACGGCCAGCCCGCCGACGGATTCATGGGCGCGGTGCCGGAAAGCCAGGTCGCGGCCTTCATCGACAAGCTCACCCAGGGCATGCCGTCGCCGGAAGGCGACATCACGGAAATTCTCAAAGAGGCCGAAGCCGCGATGGCGGCGGGCGATCCGGCAACGGCCGCATCGATCTATGCAGAGGTGCTCGGCATCGATGCCACCAATCTTGTGGCGCTGGCCGGGCTCGCACGATGTTATGTCGCCGCCGGTGCCCTGGAGCAGGCCAAGCAGACGCTGGCCATGGTGCCGGAGTCCAAGCGCAGCGATGCCGCAGTTTCCGCGGTGCAAACCATGCTCGATCTCGCCGAACAGGCGAAAGCGGTCGGGCCGATCACGGAGCTTGAACAGAAGGTTGCGGCCAATCCGCTCGATCATCAGGCGCGCTTCGATCTCGCCGTCGCCCTCAACGCAGGCGGCAAGCGCGCCGAGGCGGCGAGCCATTTGATGGACATCGTCAAGCGCGACCGCAAATGGGACGACGATGGCGCGCGCAAGAAGCTCGTGCAGTTCTTCGAGGCATGGGGACCGAACGACGATGCGACCGTTGAGGGCCGCAAGCGTCTGTCCACGATCCTTTTCTCCTGAGGTTCTTGTTCGCGGAGTTTCGACGCGCGTGAAGTGAGGAAGCGGATGCCGATCAACGCCGAGTACAAAGGGCCCGCCGATCTGCCGAAAGTGATTCCGGTGTTTCCGCTGCCCGGTGCGTTGCTGCTGCCGCGCGGCCAGATGCCGCTCAATATCTTCGAGCCGCGTTATCTTCAGATGGTGGACGATGCGCTGCGCGACGGCCATCGCCTGATCGGAATGATCCAGCCCGATGCAACCCAAGGTCGGCTGCATAGGCCGCATCACCCAGCTCGCGGAATCCGGCGACAGTCGTTACATTCTCGAACTGACCGGCGTCGCGCGGTTCAAGGTGGTCGAGGAACAGACGGTTCTGACGCCTTATCGCCAATGCCGCGTCGATTACTCCGGCTTCATTGACGATTTCACCGCGCGCAAGGGCGAGGAAGAAGTCGATCGCGCTGCATTGCTCAAGGCGCTCACGCAGTTTCTCAAGGCCAATCAGCTCAAGGTCGACTGGGAGGGCATCGAGAGCGCACCCAATGAAGCTCTCGTCAACGCGCTTGCGATGATGTCGCCTTATGGTCCGGCGGAAAAGCAGGCGCTGCTGGAAGCGCCGAATCTCAAGACCCGCGCCGAAATCCTGATCGCGGTCACCGAAATGGATCTCGCCAAGAAGCGGACCACCGGCGATCCGCCGCTGCAGTAGGTTAGTATCCGGCGATAGCCAGCGCGACCACGCCGCTCAGCGCCATCCATCCGAAATGCCGGCCGCGCATCGCCCAGGCGTTGGCCAGCGCGGCAAACCCAAACACCACAGCCAGCGTCGCAATGATCCAGTGCCGCGCCGCGTCCGACGCCATGTAAGGCGCCGCGATCAGCAGAACACCGCCACCGATCCACGCCACCGTGCCGGCCTGCCACACCAGCCGTATCAGCAGCCGTAGACGCGGCGGCTCGATGGTGGCGCGGGCAAAGACCTTGGTTTCTCCCAGCACGCCATGAATGAGCGCCACAGCAATCGCCGCGACGCCAGAGACTTGCAACAAAAGATCGCGCATAAGCTTTCCTTCCGCGCCTTCCATACATAGCTGTATGGTCACAACACTGCTCCTTGCGCTGGCGGCTGTCAATACAGTTATGTATGGTCTCTGCATTGAGGGAGGATTTCATCCGTGACGACCGCAGCGAAGGCCGACCAACTGTCCGCCGGGGATTGGCTCGATCAGGGTCTGAAAACCCTGACGGAAAGCGGCTTTACGGCGCTGAAGGCCGAGCCGCTGGCGAAGGCGATGGGCGTTTCGCGCGGCAGCTTCTACTGGCATTTCGCTGATGTCGGCGCGTTTCACGCCGCGCTGCTCAAGCGCTGGCGCGAGATCATGACCGAACAGATCATCGCCAATCTCGAGCAGTCGGCGGAGGGCGAAGATCGCATCAACGTGCTGCTGCGCCGGGCCTTTGGCGGCAGGCTTGTGCTGGAGGTCGCCGTCCGCACCTGGGCGACGCTCGATCCCACTGCCCGCGCCGCAGTTCAGGCGATCGACCGGCGCAGGCTGTCCTATATTGAGAGTCTTCTAACGGCTTCAGGATTTTCACCGGATATCGCCCGCGCCCGCGCCCAGATACTCTACTGGGCGTTTCTCGGCTTCACATTGTCGGAGAAATCTTTGCCCAAGTCGCGGCAGGCCGAGGTGCTCGACGAACTGATCAGGATCGCTAATGTCCCGGCGTGACAATAAAGCCGACGCAAGCTTGGTTTTAGCCGCGCCGATTGTGATACATTGGAACGAAATCTCGCCATCCCTTGGAGCAAATCGATGACGACCTCGCCGAATGATCGACCCGAAAGCAGTGTCGATCCGAAACTTCTCGAGATTCTGGTGTGCCCGCAGACGAAGGGGCCGCTGGAATTCGACAGCGCACGGCAGGAATTGATCTCGCGGTCGGCGAAGCTCGCCTATCCGATCCGCGACGGCATTCCGATCATGCTGCCGGAAGAAGCGCGACGGATTGACTAGAGCGCGATCAGCAAAAGTGGAAACCGGTTTTGCATCCGATCGCGCTCTCTCATAAAGGTTAGAGCGCCTCCCCGCGAAGCAGCCGCGGCACTTCGCCGGACAAGCCCGCCGCTTGACGAATGAATGCGCTTTTCAGCGGCGGCACGCGATCCACCAGACCGAGACCGATGTCGCGGACCGTGCGCAGCAGCGTGGATTTATTCGAGAACAGCATGTTCAGCGAATTGGTGGCAACGCCCATCGCCACCGTGTCGAACCGCCGCCAGCGCTGATAGCGCTCCAGCACGTCGGCCTGTCCCGGATCGATGCCGAGCCGGGCCGCATCGACGATCACTTCCGCCAGCGCCGCCGCGTCCTTCAGGCCCATGTTGAGCCCCTGTCCTGCGATGGGATGAATCACATGCGCGGCGTCGCCGACCAGCGCGAGGCGCTCTGCGATGAACGAGCGCGCGACGAAATAGCCGAGCGGAAACGCACGCGGCTTGTCGAGCGCTTTGATTTCACCAAGATGCAGACCGAACCGCTTCTCCAACTCGCTTTGAAATTCGCTGTCAGGCAAACCGACGATGCGCGCAGCTTCGCTGCGGCTCTCGGTCCACACCAGCGACGAGCGATTGCCTTTCAGCGGCAGGATCGCGAACGGACCCGCGGGCAGAAAATGTTCCTCGGCGCGGCCCTGATGATCGCGCTCATGTCCGACGGTGACGACAATGCCCGATTGATCGTAGTCCCAGCCGTGGGTCGCGATGCCGGCGCGCGCGCGCAGCTTCGACTTTGCGCCATCGGCGCCGACCAGGAGGCTCGCATCGATGACGCGGCCATCGCTCAGCGTGACGCGCGTGCCGTCTGCGTTCGAGTCATAAGTAGACACCGCGACCGCGTTCAACTCGACGCCTTCGGCCTCCGCGCGCGTCACCAGCGCATCGATCAGCAGGCGATTTTCCACCATGTGCGCGAACGGCTCGCCGGGCTCGACCTCGCCCGCGAAGGTGAGAAAAACTGGACGCGTCGCATCCTCGAGCCGCGAGTCAGTGACCACCATGTCGAGGATCGGTTGCGCGGTGCCGGCGACGGCATCCCAGACGCCGACCGCCTCGAACAACCTGCGGCAGGCCGCAACGATGGCAGATGCACGCGGATCGCGGCTCGGACGCGCGACAAATGCGGGATCGGCGACAATAATCGGAATTTCGGGACCAAGACCCTGCCGCAGCGCCAGCGCCAGTCCCAGACCGGCGAAAGCGCCGCCTCCGATCACGATGCTTCGTTGTGACGACATGAGACCCGGACTTTCATACGTGCATTTCGTTTCATGGCCGCCCTTGCCTCGGACCCAGCCATAGGGGAAATATGCCCTGTGAATGGGTCCGGAAGATGGGCCTGCGCTGTTTATCAGGGTTTGCCGGTCGCCGGAAACCCGCACGCCTTACCCGCGCGCCGAAGATCGGAATATCGTGAATGTCGAAAAGCCTGATTGATCTGCTGTCGATCCTCGATATCGAACAGCTCGAAGTGAACCTGTTCCGCGGCGTCAGCCCGAAGACGCGCTGGCAGCGCGTGTTCGGCGGGCAGGTGATCGGTCAGGCGATGGTGGCGGCGTGCCGCACAGTCGAAGGTCGCCTGCCGCATTCGCTGCATTGCTATTTCATCCTGCCGGGCGATCCGCAGATTCCGATTGTTTACGAAGTCGAGCGGCTGCGCGACGGCAAGAGCTATTCGACGCGGCGCGTAACTGCGATCCAGCACGGGCACGCAATCTTCTCGATCATGGTGTCATTCCACGCCGAGGAAGAGGGCTCGTTCGACCATCAGGACAAGATGCCCGACGTGCCCCCGCCCGAGAAGCTGACGGCGGAGGAAGTCGCCAAGCAGCCGATCTTCAAGGAGATGCCGGAATTCATCCGGCGCTATTATGAGTCCGATCGGCCGATCGAATTGCGTCCCGTCGAGCTTGGGCGTTACTTCGGTCAGAAGATCGACGACGGCCGAATCCATGTCTGGATCCGCACGGTCGCCAAATTGCCGGAAGATCCGGCGCTGCACATGTGCGCGCTGGCTTATGCGTCGGATTTCTCGCTACTCGATGCGGTGATGGCGCGCTACGGACGCACGCTGTTTGACCAGCGCATGATGCCGGCGAGCCTCGATCATGCGATGTGGTTTCACCGCCCATTCCGCGCCGACGAATGGCTGCTCTACAGTCAGGATTCACCAAGCGCGCAGGGTGGCCGAGGCCTGACGCGCGGGCTTATTTTCAAGCAGGACGGCACGCTGGTGTCGTCGGTGGCGCAGGAAGGCTCTGTGCGCGAGCGCAAGGAAAAGCCGAAAGGCTGAAACGCGCGTCGTCAAACACTCGCGGCTTCGATCGCGCGTTCAGACGACGCGCCGCGCGGCACCGCCGCGAATTGCGAGACGAACCACTGCCAATACCAGCGCACCACCCACGGAATCGGAATGATGAAGGCACAGCCGATGACAGTTACGATTCCGCGCCAGAGAAGATCTGATCCGGAGCCGTTGAAGATCACCGCGCGGTGCGTGCCTTGGATGTTCCGACAGAACCACCGCGTCCATGCCGAATAGACCCATGCCCAGCCGATGATGGTGAGGACCGAAAGAATCGCCAGTACATTCCAGCCGAGATAAGCCCAGACCGTTCCGGAGAAGCTGAGTCCAAGCGGCCGTCCGTCGGAAGCGAGGTTTGCAACCAGCCACTTAATGAAAAGCCAGTAAAGCACCAACTGGACGACGATCATAAGATTGTTGATCCACTGGATTCCGATCAGAGAAATGGCAATCGCAAGCACGAGGCCCCCGAAATACCACGGAACGACCGTCATCGCCGTTCCCTCGAAGCTAAGGTTCGGCCGTCCCGGCATCCGCACGCATGGCACGAACCACTTGAGATACCAGACGAGGATCCATGGCACCGGAATGATGAAGAACGAGCCGATGGAGAACGCGAGGCTCCGCCATGTGAAATCCCAAATCCCGAAATCAATTGAAAACGATCCGCCCGGTTGACCGCCGTTCACAGGAACGGATGCGCCCTGGCCCGGCATTGCTGGTGGCACCCGGCCGGACGACAGCAGCCCGGGAACATCGCCAGCGAATTGCCAGGCGGGCATTCCGTCCGCCCACACATAGGTGTCCGGCCTGACGTTGCCCCGCGCGATCAGGTCGCGAAACTCGTACTCGGAGTAAGGGCCTTCCTGCTTATCCCCGACGGCAACAAACCAAGATCGCCCCGACATGCCATTTCCTCGTTGTCCGGAAATTTAAGTGCCAGGACCAGCCGCAAGAGATTTTGCGGCGTTAAGTAAAATGCAGTTGGTCTCAGCCCCCGAGAGAGCGAATGCTACAAACTGACCGCGCGCGGCCGCAATGGTTTTCAACCAAAACTGCATATTTTTCTGCCCCTTTGCCCAAAAAGGTAGCGGATTCGCATAGGTCCGAGTAAAGACGCATGAAGCTGTCGCATTAGATTCAAGGGACGAAGCGCGATCATGAAGCTCATCACCGCCATCATCAAACCCTTCAAACTTGAAGAGGTCCGCCAGGCCCTGACCGAGATCGGGGTGCACGGCATGACTGTGACCGAGGTGAAGGGTTTCGGCCGCCAGAAGGGTCACACCGAGATTTACCGAGGCGCGGAATACATCGTGAACTTTCTGCCCAAGCTGCGGATCGAAATCGCGGTGGGATCCGCTCTCGCCGACAAGGCCGTGCAAGTCATCACCGCCGGCGCGCGCACCGGACAGATCGGCGACGGCAAGGTGTTCGTGACACCGATCGAGAATGCCGTCCGCATCCGGACCGGCGAGACCGACAACGACGCACTGTGATTACGAGCATGATCCCGAAAAGTGGAAACCGGTTTTCGGACCAGATCATGCTCAAACGAGAATAAGCATCACCAAGCGACTGCAGCGGCGCACGCAAGATGCCGCAAGGTGCCGCGTGCCGTCGCACTTTGCGACGCCGGTTTTTGCTGCGAGCTTCGCATTCACAACGCCTGCTCTCGCCGACACCGCGAAGATCGATGCCGCCGACACGGCGTGGATGATCACCGCGACCGCATTCGTCGTGATGATGACGATACCGGGTCTGGCGCTGTTCTACGCCGGCATGGTGCGCAAGAAGAACGTGCTGGCGACCATGGCGCAAAGCCTCATCGCGGTGGCGCTGATTTCAATTCTCTGGGTGATCTACGGCTACAGCCTGGTGTTCACGGGCGACGGCGCGTTGATCGGCACGCTTGAGCGCGCGCTTCTGTCCGGCATGACGATGGACGGCGTCAATGCCGCCGCAAAGACCATTCCGGAAGCGCTGTTCGTGATCTATCAAATGACCTTCGCGGTCATCA
>Ga0193717_1001070_pt1 | contig 17176 bp, 11 predicted proteins | sample U2c2metaG_FD_145900 | JGI IMG/M metagenome (GOLD analysis project Ga0193717, IMG submission 145900) | Soil microbial communities from a riparian zone of the East river system, Colorado, United States - U2c2 | ecosystem: Environmental > Terrestrial > Soil > Riparian zone | place: USA: East River... | reverse complement strand
GTAGCAACTTCGCCGACACCGACGGCGCCACGGTGACCGGCAGCGAACCGGGCACCGAGGGCGGCACCACCGCGGCGGCAGGCGTCAACGGTTCCCGCGCCAGGCTGCCCTACGGTCTGGACCCGCGCCGCGTTCCCGTGATGGGCAGCTGGCGGTCGGGCCCACAGCAGCCTGCCATCCTGCGCTCGGCCTGGTATCGATTGCCACCGCGGGATCAGGCCGGACCGCTGCTGGTCGTGGCCGCCGCGGGCAGGTTCGACCCGGGCGAAGTCATCGTGCAGTGGGCCACCGACGAGCAGGCCACCAAGAACCAGCCGGGTGGCAGCCTCGGCTTCGGCGACGTCGGCGCCGTGCCCGCCTGGCGCAATCTGCGCGCGCCATTGAACGCCATTCCGAGCGACGCCACCCAGGTGCGACTCGTCGCCAAGGACGACGACCTCGCGCCGCAGCACTGGATCGCGGTGACGCCGCCGCGCATCCCCAAGCTGCGCACCCTGCAGGACGTCGTCGGCTCGACTGATCCCGTACTTTTGGACTGGTTGGTCGGCCTGGCATTCCCGTGCCAACGGCCATTCGGACACCAGAACGGCGTCACCGAGGTGCCCAAGTGGCGGATCCTGCCGGACCGCTTCGGCGCGGAGGCGAACTCGCCGGTGATGGACTACCTCGGCGGCGGTCCGCTCGGCATCACCGAACTACTGGTGCGGGCCGACCCGGTGCCGACCTATCTCGAGCACGACTGGTTCCGCGACTGGGGGGCACTGCAGCGGCTGACGCCCTGGTACCCGGCCGCCCAGCCCGCCCGACTCGACCTCGGCACCGCGACACGCAGCGGGCTGTGGAGCCCCGCACCGTTGCGCCCGAGCTGAGCCGGCCGCCGATCAACGCGCTACGTGTCCTAACGGAGCGTCCTTGTTACCCTCCTTCGAGGAACCACTCAGCCTCATTCCAAACAACACATAACTTTTGCGTAGGAGCATCATGAGCGAGCGCGGACCGGTTGCGCCGGGCCAGACCAGCCCTGACGTGCTCAAGCAGCGGCTGACTGACCACGCGGCTTCAGAGCGGTTGGTGGTGGCGCGCGGCGTGTTCGCAGGCCCGAGCGCCCAGGTGACCGACGACATGTACGCGCGCGTCGTCAAGGGCAAGGCCCACCTCGAACGGCACGCCCTGCACCTCGAAAAGGGTGCGACCGTCGACACCAACACCTACTTCGGACGACTGCCCGCCAGCTACTTCCAGCGCTGGACCGTCGTCTCGGAGGTGCAACTGCGACTGGTGCTGGACACGTCGACCTCGGCGCGGCTGACGCTGCGCGGATCGGACGCGGCCGGCAACGCCCGCACCATCGCCCATACCCAGGTGGACGGCACCGGCACGGCCGTGCTGTCGGCCCAGTTGAACGAGTTCGTCGACGGCGGATCGCTGTGGATGCAGTGCACGGCCGTCGGCGGACCGGTGACGATCACCAACCTCGAGTGGACGGCAGCCGCTCCTGAAACGATCCGCCCGGCGGCGATCGCGATCTGCACGTTCAATCGGCCGGTCGACTGCGCGACGACACTCGCCGCCATCGCCGACGACAAGGGGCTCATGGACGAGATCGATGCCGTATACGTGGTGGACCAGGGCACCCAAGCGCTCAAAGACCAGCCTCGGTTCAACGACGTCGCCGCCCATCTCGGCGACAAGTTGGTCTATCTGCAGCAGGCGAACCTCGGGGGCAGTGGCGGCTTCACCCGCGGGCTGTACGAGATCTCGAGCATCAGCGACCAGGCCAACGTGATCCTGATGGACGACGACATCCTCTGCGAGCCAGACGCGGTGCTGAGGCTCAACGCCTTCGCGAACCTGACACCGACGCCGACGATCGTCGGCGCCCAGATGCTCCACCTGAAGAACCCTCGCTACCTGCACGTCGGAGCGGAGGAGGTCAATCTCACCACGCTGAAGCCCGGCCGGTGGGCGCCCAACTCCCTGCACAGCAGCGATATGGTCAAGCACAAGCAGAAGAAGCGCACCGACGCTCAGTACAACGGTTGGTGGTCCTGCCTGATACCCGCTGAAATCATTGCGGCAGTGGGGCTTCCGCTACCCATCTTCATCAAGTGGGATGACGTCGAGTACAGCCTCCGCGCCGGGGCAGCGGGCTTTCCAACGGTCACCCTTCCCAACGCTGGCGTGTGGCATGCCGAGTTCCATTGGAAGGACCTCGACGACTGGACGCACTACTTCATCGTCCGGAATTCGCTGATCACCGCCGCGCTGCACAGCGACATCGATGTGTCGCCGACGGGCACGATCTTGGCCCGCGTGATCTCAGAGGCCATCATCTCCATGCGGTACGGCTTGGCGCACACCATGATTCGTGCGATCGAAGACTTCCTCAAGGGCCCGGCGTACCTGAAGGACGGCGGCATGGAGGCTGCATCCAGCATCCGCCGCGAGCGCAACGAGTACTCCGAGACCACCACGCATCCGGCCGTCAAGACCGGTGAGTTGACCAACGCGCTGCCTCGCACGCGGCCGGCCGGGTTCCTGCCGAACAAGGACCGCTACTACCTGGTGCTCGCCAAACGTGCGGTGTACCAGTGGCTCGGGCGCACGGTGCCAGGACCGGTGATGATCCCGGCCGTTGACGCGCACTGGTGGCACGTCTCGCTTTTCGACTACGCCGTGGTCACCGACGCATCGCAAGCTGGGGTCAGAGTCCTGCGCCGCGACAAGCACAACATCAGGAAGCTGTCCGGACGCCTGATCAAGGCGATGCGACGGTTCCGCGCCGAGGCGCCTGCGCTGCAACAGCAGTACCGCGACGCACTGCCCGAACTGACCAGCCGCGAGAACTGGGCCCGGCTGTTCAAGAGCTGATGTCGCCGCCGGGGCGGCTCCGGAGCTGATGTCGCCGCCGGGGCGGCTCCGGAGCTGATGTCGCCGCCGGGGCGGCTCCGGAGCTGATGTCGCCGCCGGGGCGGCTCCGGCCGCTAGTCGAGGCGAACGACGACCTGCTCGTTGCTTCCGGTGTAGGCGAGGTACTCGAAGCTACGGCCCGAGCTCCCGACGAACTCGCTCCACGCCAGATACTCGTGCTCCTGCCAGCCGGGAAAGTTGAAGAACTCGTCGAAGACGACCACGGCGCCCGGCCGGAGTCGATCACCGATCAGGTCGAGCACCGTCTTCGTCGACGAGTACAGGTCCGCGTCGAGGTGCAGGAACCCGACGGCGTCGTCGCACCCGGCCAGGAATCCGGGCAGCGTGTCCTCGAACAGGCCTGCCACCAACTCCGCCCCAGGAACGTCGGGGATGGTCTCCTGCGCGAACTCGCCTGCCGGGAAATCGGTCCGCCAGACCTCCGGCAGCCCATCGAAGGTGTCGAAACCCACCACCCGGAGCTCCTCGGACAAGGCCTCCGCGATGAGCTTCAGCGTCGTGCCAGATGCCACCCCGAACTCCAGGGCCAGGCCGGTGCCCTTCACCTCCCCGAGCGCGAAGCGGAGCGTCTCGTGCGGATGCCAGAACCTCTGCGCCTTCGGCATGTGCTCGCGCACGAAGGCCGCACTGTCCGCGATGGCGTCGATGTCGAGCGCGTAGGCGATGTCGCGCCGCGCGCGCCATTCCAATTCGTGTAGACGGTCGAAGACGGGACCGAAGCGATCGTTGACCTCATCGAGTTGAGCGCTGAGCTGATCGCTCAGCGCCTGCGTCTTCGCCAAGCTCTCCGCGTGCATGTCCTCCAGCCGCTGGCGCGTCGAGGCCAGTTCGGCCTGGACCACTTCCTCCACTGCGCGCTGAAGCTTCTGCCTCGCGGACGCCTTGAGCCGGTCGAGCATTCACAATGTCCTTCCACACCTGCGGCCCGCCGGACCGTTGATGACGACTTTAACCGTCGGCAGATGACCGCCATGGCAACACGTTGCGGCCGGTCGAGCCTGGGCGCCGCTAGGTCCGCAGGTGGGTCGCATAACATCGACCCCCGTGCCCCACGGACGAGATCGCATCGTGCGAGTAGTAGCCGTGGTCGCAGGCATAGCCGGGGTGTTGCTCTGTGGCCTGACCCCGCTGCTGCCCGTCACCCAGACCACGGCGACCATCAACTGGCCGCAGGCCACCGCGGCGGACGGTCTGATCACTGACGTCACCGCTCCCCTGGTGTCCGGCGCCCCGCTCGCACTGGACGTGTCCATCCCGTGTCAGGCGGTCGCGACCCTGCCCGCCGCGGGCGGCCTCGTCTTCTCCACGATTCCGGCCGACGGCACCGACGCCAGCCGCTACGGACTGTTCGTGCGGGCCACCACCGACACGGTCGTCGTCGCGTTCCGCGACAACGTCGCCGCCGTGGCGCCTCGCAAGGCGGTCGAATCCGGGGCCTGCAGCACTCTGTACATCTGGGCGAACGCCGGCGGGGTCGGCGCCGACTTCGTTGGCATCGCCGGGGCCACGGGCACCGTGCCGATCGAGAAGAAGCCACAGATCGCCGGCGTCTTCACCGATCTCAAGGTGGCGCCGCAGCAGGGGCTCAGTGCCCGGATCGACGTCGACACCCGATTCATCACGGCCCCGACACCGCTCAAGACGGTGCTGATGACCCTTGGCGTGCTTGCGACGCTGGCGTCGGTGGTGGCCTTGGCAGTGCAAGACCGGCGCCTTGGCCGTCGGGTACCAGGGGCCTGGCGACGGTTCTGGCGGGTCGGCCTCGCGACGTGGTTCGCCGACGTCGTCGTCATCGGCACGCTGCTGCTGTGGCACGTCATCGGGGCCACGTCGTCGGACGACGGATACAACCTCACCATCGCCAGGGCGTCCGGCCAGGCCGGTTACGCCACGAACTATTACCGGTACTTCGGCGCCGCAGAGGCCCCGTTCGACTGGTACCAGAGCGTGCTTGCCCACTTCGCCGCCATCAGCACCGCGGGCGTGTGGATGCGGCTGCCCGCGACCCTGGCGGGCATCGCGACGTGGCTGCTGCTGAGCCGGTGGGTGATCCCCCGGTTGGGCCGGCGGCTCGCCGTCAACCGCATCACCGTGTGGACCGCGGGAGCGGTGTTCGTCGCCAGCTGGCTGCCGTTCAACAACGGGCTGAGGCCCGAGCCGCTCATCGCGTTCGGCGTCGTCCTGACGTGGGTGCTGGTCGAGTACGCCATCGGCACCCGTCGCCTGTGGCCCGCCGCCGCCGCGATCGTCGTGATGCTGTTCACCGTCACCACGGCACCTCAGGGCCTCATCGCGCTGGCCCCGCTGCTGGTGGGTGCGCGCGCGATCGTGGGCATCGTTCGCAGCCGACGCGCCGAGGGCGGGCTTCTTGCCCCCATCGCGGCGCTGGCGGCGTCGGCGTCGCTGTTGTTCGTGCTCGTGTTCCGCGACCAGACGCTGGCCACCGTGGCCGAGGCCGCCCGCATCAAGTACTCCGTCGGCCCGACGATCTCCTGGTACCAGGAGTTGCTCCGGTACTACTTCCTCACCGTCGAGGACAGCGCCGACAGTTCGCTCACCCGCCGGTTCGCCGTGCTGGTGCTGCTGCTGTGCATGTTCGGCACCATCGCGATGCTGCTGCGCAAGGGCCACCTCCCCGGCGTGGCCAACGGCCCGGTGTGGCGGCTGCTTGGCACCACCGCCATCGGGTTGTTGCTGCTGACGTTCACGCCGACGAAGTGGGCCGTGCAGTTCGGGGCCTTCGCCGGCCTCGGTGGGGCGTTGGCCGCCGTCACCGCATTCACGTTCGCGCGCGTCGGACTGCACAGTCGCCGCAACCTCGCGCTGTACGTCACCGCACTGCTGTTCGTGCTCGCGTGGGCGACGTCGGGGCTCAACGCCTGGTTCTACACCGCCAACTACGGGGTGCCGTGGTTCGACAAGCCGCCGGTGATCGTGGGCCAACCGGTGACGACGATCTTCCTGGTGCTCGCCATCGTCACCGGCCTGCTGGCGGGCTGGCTTCACTTCCGGCTCGACTACGCCGGGCACACCGAGGTCAAGAACACCGCCCGAAACCGGACGTTGGCGTCGACACCGCTGCTGGTGGTGGCGCTCATCATGGTGGTGCTCGAGGTGGGTTCGATGGCCAAGGCCGCGGCGGCCCGCTACCCCAACTACACGATCGCCAGTGCCAACGTCGCGGCGCTCAGCTCGGGGCTGTCGGCCACCAGCTGCGCCATGGCCGACGACGTGCTCGTCGAACCCGACACCAACGCGGGCATGCTGGAACCCGTTGCAGGCCAACGCTTCGGACCGGACGGGCCGCTCGGCGGCGTCGACCCCGCAGGCTTCACCCCGAACGGCGTCAGCGACTCCCTCGATCCGCCGGAACCGGTCATCGCCAACCCTGGCACCGTCAACTCCGACGGCTCGCCGAACAAGCCGAGCGTCGGCGTCGGCTACTCGGCGGGCACCGGCGGCGGCTACGGCCCCGTCGGGGTCAACGGATCGAACGTGTTCCTGCCGTTCGGCCTCGACCCCGCCCGCACCCCGGTGATGGGCAGTTTCAAGGAGAACACCATCGCGGCCAAGGCCACCTCGGCCTGGTACCAGCTTCCGCCGCGCACGCCCGACCGGCCGCTGGTCACCGTCGCCGCGGCGGGGGCCATCTGGTCCTACGACGAAGAGGGCAAGTTCAACTACGGGCAGTCGCTGAAACTGCAGTGGGGCGTCGGCAAGCCCGACGGCACGTTCCAGGCGCTGGCCGCCATGCAGCCCATCGACATCGCTCCCCAACGGGCCTGGCGCAATCTGCGCTTCCCGCTGGCGTGGGCCCCGCCGGAGGCCAACGTGGTCCGCATCGTCGCCGACGATCCCAACCTGTCCACCGACCAGTGGCTCGCCTTCACCCCGCCGCGGGTACCAGTGCTCGAGACCGCCCAGCAGTTGATCGGGTCGCAGGCGCCGGTGCTGCTTGACATCGCCACCGCCGCGAACTTCCCGTGCCAGCGCCCGTTCTCGGAGCACCTCGGGGTCGCCGAACTGCCGGACTACCGCATCCTGCCGAACTTCAAGCAGACCGTCGTGTCGTCGAACATGTGGCAGGCCGTCGAGAAGGGCGGGCCCTTCATGTTCATCCAGGCGCTGCTGCGCAACTCGACCGTCCCGTCGTACCTGCGCAACGACTGGTACCGCGACTGGGGCTCGATCGAGCGGTATGAGCGCAGGGTCCCGGAGGCGCAGGCGCCGAATGCCGTTGTCGAGCAAGGCTCTGAACAGGTCTACGGCTGGAGCAGGCGCGGCCCGATCAGAGCCCTGCCATGACCCGGGACGTCAAGGTGGCCCGCTGGGTCGCGATGATCGCGGGCCTGATCGGCTTCGTGCTGTCGGTGCTGACGCCGCTACTGCCGGTGGTGCAGACGACCGCCACCCTGAATTGGCCCCAGGCCGGCCAACTGAACAACGTCACGGCGCCGCTGATCACGCAGACCCCCGTCAACATGACCGTGACGGTGCCGTGCGACGTGATCCGCGGCATGCCGCCGTCGGGCGGGATGGTGCTCGGCACCGCACCGGCCGACGGCAAGCAGGCCGCGCTGAACGCGTTGTTCGTCAACGTCACCGCCACGAGGGTCGACATCACCGACCGCAACGTGGTGGTGGCCAGCGCGGCGCGGGCGAAGGTGACCGGCACTGGCACCACCCCCGGATGTTCGCGCATCGAGCTGGTGTCTTCGGAGGCCGGGACGTTTGCCACGTTCGTGGGGCTGACCGGTTCCGACGGCAACGTGCTGCGCAGCGGATTCCCGGACCCCAACCTGCGCCCGTCGATCGTGGGTGTGTTCACCGACCTGACGGGGGCTGCGCCGCAAGGGCTTTCGCTGTCGGCGACGATCGACACCCGCTTCAGCAGCTCGCCGACTGCCCTCAAGCTGACCGCGATGGTAGTCGCGATGCTGGCGACCGTCGTGGCGCTGGTCGCCCTGTGGCGGCTCGACCGGATCGACGGCAGACGGATGCGCAGGGTGATTCCCGCGCGTTGGCGCACGTTCACCGCCGTCGACGGCGTGGTGATCGGCGGATTCCTGCTCTGGCACGTGATGGGCGCCAACTCGTCCGACGACGGCTACATCCTGCAGATGGCCCGGGTCGCCGACCAGGCCGGCTACATGTCGAACTACTTCCGCTGGTTCGGCAGCCCCGAGGACCCCTTCGGGTGGTACTACAACCTGCTCGCGCTGATGACGCACGTCAGCGACAACAGCGTCTGGATCCGGTTGCCCGACTTGATCTGTGCGCTGGTGTGCTGGCTGCTGCTATCCCGCGAGGTGCTCCCCCGACTCGGCCCCGCCGTCGTGGCGAGCAGGCCCGCGCTGTGGGCGGCGGGGCTGGTGCTCATGGGTGCATGGATGCCGTTCAACAACGGTCTGCGGCCCGAGGGTCAGATCGCCACCGGCGCACTGATCACCTACGTGCTCATCGAACGGGCCATCATCTCGGGCAGACTCACGCCTGCCGCGCTCGCGATCGTCGCCGCTGCGTTCACGCTCGGCATCCAACCGACTGGACTGATCGCCGTCGCTGCGCTGTTGGCAGGCGGTCGACCCCTGCTGCGCATCCTGGTGAAGCGGCACCGCATCGTCGGAACGTGGCCACTGGTGCTGCCACTGCTGGCTGCGGGGACCGTGATCCTGGCGGTGGTCTTCGCGGATCAGACGTTGGCAACCGTGTTGGAGGCCACCAGGATTCGCACGGAGATCGGCCCCAGCCAGAAGTGGTACACCGAGAACCTGCGCTACTACTACCTGATCCTGCCGACCGTCGACGGTTCACTGTCGCGTCGGTTCGGCTTCCTCATCACCGCGCTGAGCCTGTTCTCCTCGATGTTCATCATGTTGCGCCGCAAGCGAATCCCCGGGGTTGCCCGCGGCCCGGTGTGGCGGCTCATCGGCGTCATCTTCGGCACGATGTTCTTCCTGATGTTCACCCCGACCAAGTGGGTGCACCACTTCGGGCTGTTCGCCGCGGTCGGCGCCGCGATGGCCGCCGTTGCGACGGTGCTGGTGTCGCCGCTGGTGCTGCGTTCGGCGCGCAACCGGATGGTCTTCACGGCGGCGGTGCTCTTCGTGATCGCGTTGTGCTTCGCCACCACCAACGGTTGGTGGTACGTATCCAGCTACGGCGTGCCGTTCAACAACGCCCAACCTGCCATCGGTGGCGTCACGATCAGCCTGATGTTCTTCGCGCTCTTCGGCATTGCCACGCTCTGGGCGTTCTGGCTGCACTTCACCGAAGGCGAAAGACCCGAGGGCAGGCTCACGCGAATCGTCACGGCGGCCCCGGTGCCCGTGACCGCCGCGTTCATGGTGGCGGTATTCGTCGGCTCGATGCTGGCGGGGGTGGTGCGCCAGTACCCGACCTTCTCCAACGCCTCGTCGAACCTGAAGGCCTTGGCAGGCGGCTGCGGGCTGGCCGACGACGTGCTCGTCGAACCCGACGCGAACCGGGGTTTCCTGACCCCGATTCAGGGCGACTACGGTCCGCTCGGTCCGCTCGGCGGTGCCGGTCCGGTTGGGTTCACGCCCAACGGTGTGCCGGAACACATTGTGGCCGAATCGATTCGGATGCCCCTTCCGATGCCTGGCACCGACTACGACTGGGATGCCCCCGTCAACGCGAAGACGCCCGGGCTCAACGGCTCCACCGTGCCGCTGCCCTATGGGCTCGACCCCGCCCGCGTGCCGATGGCGGGTACCTGGGTCGACGGTCCTCAGCAGCAGAGCAGGCTGACGTCGTCGTGGTACCGACTGCCGCCACCGGACGCCGCGCATCCGCTGGTGGTCGTCACCGCCGCGGGCACCATCACCGGCAACAGTGTGTTCAACGGGCACACCGAGGGCCAGCCGGTCGAGTTGGAGTACGGCCGAGTTGGGCCGGACGGCAAGCTGGCGGCCGCGGGCCGCGTCGTCCCCTACGACCTCGGCCCCACCCCGTCGTGGCGGAATCTGCGCTTCGACCGCTCGAAGATCCCGTCCGACGCCACCGCCGTGCGGGTGGTTGCCGAGGACAAGTCACTGACCCCAGGCGACTGGATCGCGGTGACACCACCGCGCGTACCGGAGCTACGCACCATTCAGCAGTTCGTCGGGTCGGACCAACCGGTGCTCATGGACTGGGCCGTCGGGTTGGCGTTCCCATGCCAGCACCCGATGTTGCACTCCTACGGCGTGACCGAGCTCCCGAAGTTCCGCATCACTCCGGACTACAGCGCCAAGAAGCTCGACACCGACACGTGGGAGGACGGCATCAACGGTGGGCTACTGGGCATCAGCGACCTGCTGCTGCGAGCCCACGTGATGGCCACGTACCTGTCGCACGACTGGGGTCGCGACTGGGGCTCGCTTCGCAAGTTCGACACGATCGACGAAGCTCAGCCTGCGGTGATCGACCTCGGCACCGCCACCCGCATGGGGTGGTACAGCCCGGGCAAGATCCGCATCAAGCCCTAAGAGTCGATGACGCCGTGTCCGACGAAGGAGACGTGGCCGCCGACCTTCACCGACTCGACGTGGTCCACGCTGCCTTCCGGGCACACGTGCAATTTGCTTGGGCGCCCGGTGAATTGGCCTTGGTTCAGGATGAAGGTGTCGCCGCCGCGGACCCGTCCGTGGCGTAGCAGGTAGGCGCCGATCACGCCTGCCGCGCTTCCGGTGGCCACGTCCTCGACGATTCCGTCGTTGTTCCAATGCCGGATCTCGACGGCCGATTCGTCGAGCAGAACCGCGAACTCGGCATTGGCGCCCTGCAGCAATTCCGTTATGTCGACGGTGATTCGGGCGCGCGCCAAGGCTCCCGGTCGAACCGGCACGACCAGATAGCGAAGGCCGGTGCTGACGACTTCCATCGGGAGTTCCCCTGCGAGTTCGCTTGGCGCGAGCTTGAACGCGCGGGCGATGGGATCGGATTCGCCCGGCGTGCCAAGGAACTCCGGCGCACCCTGATCCAGCAAGCCGAAGTAGCCGCTCGAGGTGGCCTGCGTGCTGATCTCGACCGTCCGGCCTCCAAGCCGGAAGCGCCAGTCCCGCGAATCGTCGGATCCCGAACGTTCGTGCAGGACCGCCGCCGCGCCGATGATCGGATGCCCGGCGAAGGGCAGTTCGCCGAACAGATCGAAGATCCTGGCGCCCACGGTGCCGGGGTCGTCCGTCGGTTGCAGGAAGATGGCCTCGAAGTGGCGCAACTCCTGCGTGATGCGCAGCATCTGGTCGCCCACGAGGTCCCGAGCGTCCGGAAAGACCGGCAAACTGTTGCCGCCGAAAGGTGTTTCGCTGAATACGTCGACATGACGGTAGGCGAGCTTCACCTCGCTACTGTGGACACCCCGGTGTCGTAGGGTCAACCCCATGGCTGACCGGATCCGGCTTGGCAATGCCGTCGTCACCCGGGTCGTGGAGTGGGAGTTCGACGTCGGCACGGCACTGTGCGCCGAGACCCCGCCGGAAGCCTGGCAGGAGCACGCCGACCTGCTCGTCCCGACGTTCCTGGATCCCGCCACGGGCCGGTGGCGCGTCATCATGCAGAGCTGGGTCATCGCGGTCGACGGGCTGACGGTCGTCGTGGACACCGGCGTCGGCAATGACCGCGAACGTCCGCACCTCCCGGGACTCGCCGGGCTCAGTACCGACTTCTTGGACGCGCTGGGCCGGGCGGAGGTCGACCCCACCGACGTCGACGTCGTCATCAACACACATCTGCACACCGACCACGTCGGCTGGAACACGCGACTGGACGACGGCGCGTGGGTGCCGACGTTCCCGAACGCGCGCTACCTGATCCCGGAAGTCGACTACCGGTTCTTCGCACCCGACGGACCTGGGACCAGCGAGGGTGCGCGAATCGTGTTCGACGACAGCGTGTTTCCCATCGCAGACCAGATGGAGTTGTGGTCGGACGGGCTCCAGCTGAGCGAATCGCTTCGGCTGCGCCCGGCCCCCGGCCATACGCCGGGGTCCTCGGTGCTGTGGCTCGACGCAGGCAAGCCCGCGGTGTTCGTCGGCGATCTCACGCACTGCCCCATCCAGATTCCCCGACCACTGGATCCGTGCGGGTTCGACGTCGACCCGGCCGCCGCGGCGGTGACGCGCAAGCGGGTGTTCACCGAGGCCGCCAGGGCCCGCGCATCGGTGATCCCCGCGCACTACCCGGGTCACGGCGGGGCGACGATCGTGGCGCGCGGCGACCGCTTCGAGGTGGACGACTGGCTGGGCTTGCCCGGGATCTAGAAGGCCACTATCGGGTCAGCCACATGCACGCCACTGGATTGCGCGCACACGCGGCGGCAAGGTCCTGCGGGGCTGGCGAGCAAGGCATTCCGTTGTCCTGGACGCAACCCGGCGGCAGCGGCGGACACGGCGACCCGTCGGGCCGCACGCACCCCGGGTCGGGTACGGCATAAGCGGGTACCGCGGGAGTGAACGACATCCCCACAACGATGGCGGCAGCGCCGCACAGTAGCCGACGATATTTCATGACTTACCGACTCTCCCCCTCAGACAACACGCGAAGATTAGCTCGCATGTACTTCTCACGACCCTGAATGGGCGAACTTGCCGAACGGTGCCAATGACCCGCGTCGCAACTCCCCCACCACGTGGCAGCATCGCACAGGTGGCCGACACACCCGACCCGCGCCTGCGCGACCTTGCGCTGCTGCGCCGCGTGCGCGACCGGATCGACAGGGAGTACGCCCAGCCGCTTGACGTCGAAAAGCTCGCGCGCGGAGTGAACATGTCGGCCGGCCACCTCAGTCGCCAGTTCCGGCTGGCCTATGGCGAGCCGCCGTATTCCTACTTGATGACACGGCGGATCGAGCGCGCGATGGCGCTGCTGCGCCGCGGCGACCTCAGCGTCACCGAGGTCTGCTTCGCGGTCGGTTGTTCGTCGCTTGGCACGTTCAGCACGCGCTTCACCGAGTTGGTCGGCATGCCGCCAAGCACCTACCGGGATCAGGTGGCGCACCCGTCGGAAGGGCTACCGCCGTGCGTCGAGAAGCAGGTCACCCGACCGATCAGGTCCGGGAACGACGCCGCACCGGCACTGCCCGCGCTCGGCAGCTCGCGAGATTGAAGTCAGGCGACGAGAGGCGGGCTTGCGGCCCAGGTCCCGCAGGAACTCCGGCTGATATCGGGGTTTCGAAGCCGCCGCAACGTCAGTAACATCGACCTCATCTGTCACTTCAGTTGCGGAGGACGAATGCACGGTCGATGGCAGTCCAGAACCCTTGCCAGACCCCTTGCCGTGGCCCTTGCCGCCGCCGTGGCCTTGGGCGGACTAGCGCCTCCCGAGGCCAGGGCCGACCCTGCGGTGAAGGACTTCTCGAGGCCGGCCATCGTCATCCTCGGATACGGACTGAACCCGAACGGCACGATGCGCACGATTCTGCGCCGCCGCGTGCTCACGGGCCTCGCCATTGCGCAGTTCTTCCCGCAATCACCGGTCATCGTGACCGGCGGCAATCCGCAGAACGGCAACACCGAAGCCGAACAGATGCGGAAGCTGTTGATACTCCTCGCCTTTCCCGCGAACAGAATCATCACCGAGGACAGAGCCAACAGCACGGTCCAGAACGCACAGTTCTCGGTGCCGCTGGCGAAACAAGCGGGTACCTCGGGCATCATCCTGGTGACCTCGACGACGCACCAGGGCCGCGCGGACGGCGACTTCGTCGATGCGGGTGCGAACCTGCTTGCGACGGTGAGCTACCCGGACGGGAATCCATCCGTCAACGTGATCCAGTTCGCGCACGACGCAATCAGTCCGTTCGTCACCGTCGGTTAGCTGCTGAGCACGCGTGGCGCGGCATTCGTGATGGCGATGGTGTGTTCGGAGTGCGCTGCGTTCGAACCGTCGGCCGACCGTAGCGTCCAGCCGTCGGCATCGATGACGAGCCGATCGCTGGCCCGTGACCACCACGGTTCCAGCGCGAAGGTCATGCCTGGCCTCAACACCAGTCCGCGACCGCGCCGCCCGCGATTGGGGATGTGAGGGTCTTCGTGCATGGTGCGACCCAATCCGTGACCGCCGAACTCGACGTTCACCCGATATCCGGCTTCAGCGGCGACGTCGCCGATTGCCGCGGAGATGTCACCGAGCCGACCGCCGGGTACCGCCGCGGCGATACCCGCGTCGAGAGCTCGTCGGGTCGACTCGACAAGCGCTGTGTCAGCGACGTCGGCACTGTCTCCCACGATGATCGTCACTGCCGAGTCGGCGACCCAACCGTCGATGGATACCGCGAAGTCCAGACTCAGCACGTCGCCATCCCGAAGCACGTAGTGCCGCGGCATTCCATGCAGCACAGCATCGTTGACCGATAGGCAGATGACATTCCGGAACGGGCCGCGGCCGAATGACGGCGCGTAATCCCAGTAGCACGACGTCGCGCCGCGGGCGTTGACCAGCTCGCGGGCATGGTGCTCGAGCTGTATCAGGTTCACTCCTGGCTGCGCGTCGATCGACAGCGCGGCCAGAGTCTCCGCGACGAATGCTCCAGTGACCGCCATCTTCTCGATCTCATTGGCAGTCTTGAGTTCGATCACGCGTGCCCTCCTGATGTGACGGTATTTTTATACCGCTCGACAGTATCAGCGTGCGGTATTTGAATACCGGCTACCCTGATCTGCATGGTTCGCGTGCCGCTAAGTCCCCAGCAGGTGAAGGCGGGGCAACGCCTCGGCGCCTTGATCAGGGCGGTCCGCGCCGCCCGCGATCCCGAGGTCATTGCGAGGAACGCTGGAATCTCACCGGAGACGCTGCGCAAGATCGAAGTCGGCAGACTGCCCAGCCCAAGCTTCGGCACGGTCGTCGGACTGTGCGAGGCGCTAGGACTGCCTCTTCAGGAGGCCGTGGACGTCTGGCATGGCACCGACGAACGACGAATGGCCATCTGAAAGACCATCTGAAGACCGATCAGGAATCGAGAAGCGTGCGCCACCGTGCTGCACCTAGCGTTGCCGTCATGGACATCACCATTCACAACACCTTCCTCCCGCACGATGACCCGGAAGCCTCCCTCGCGTTCTATCGCGACACCCTCGGCTTCGACGTCCGCCTGGACGTCGGCGGGGGCAAGATGCGCTGGATCACGGTCGGCCCGCCCAATCAGCCAGGGACGTCGATCGTCCTGCATCCGCCCGCGGCCGACCCCGGCACCACCGACGACGAGCGTCGCACCATCGCCGAGATGATGGCAAAGGGCACCTACGCCATCATCACCCTGGCCACCGCCGACCTCGACGGCACCTTCGACCGGCTGCAAGCACGGGGTGCCGAGATCGTCCAAGAGCCGACCGAGCAGCCGTATGGCGTGCGCGACTGCGCCGTTCGGGATCCCGCGGGCACCCTGATCCGCATCAACGAGGTGCGGTAAGTCCGTGCACGTAGCCGACGGCCACGACCTGATCCGAGTCCAGGGCGCGCGCGTGAACAACCTCAAGGACGTCAACGTCGAACTTCCGAAGCGCAGGCTGACGGTGTTCACCGGGGTGTCCGGCTCCGGCAAGAGCTCGCTCGTCTTCAGCACGATCGCCGCCGAGTCGCAGCGGATGATCAACGAGACCTACAGCTCGTTCATCCAGGGCTTCATGCCGACGCTGGCCCGGCCCGAGGTCGACCTGCTGGACGGGCTCACGACGGCGATCATCGTCGACCAGCAGCGGATGGGGGCCGATCCCCGTTCCACGGTCGGCACCGCCACCGACACGGGAGCGATGCTACGCATCCTGTTCAGTCGGATTGGTAAGCCGTACGTCGGTTCACCCCAGGCATTTTCCTTCAACGTGGCGTCGATAAGCGGCGCAGGCGCAGTCACCATGGAGCGCGGCGGGAAGACCGTGAAGGAGCGCCGCAGCTTCAACATCACCGGCGGCATGTGCCCGCGCTGCGAGGGGCGTGGCTCGGTCAGCGACATCGACCTGACCGCGCTGTACGACGAAGGCAAGTCGCTCAACGATGGCGCGCTCACCATTCCCGGCTACAGCATGGACGGCTGGTACGGCCGGATCTACCGTGGCTGCGGCTATTTCGACCCGGACAAGCCGATCATTGAGTTCACCAAGAAGGAACTCAGCGACCTGCTCCATCGAGCGCCGACCAAGATCAAGGTCGACGGGGTCAACCTCACCTACGCGGGCCTCATCCCCCAGCTTCAGAAGTCGTTCCTGTCCAAGGACGTCGACGCCCTACAGCCGCACATCCGCGCCTTCGTCGAGCGCGCCGTGACGTTCGCCGTCTGCCCCGAGTGCGACGGCACCCGGCTGACCGAGGCCGCGCGGTCGTCGAAGATCGATGAGGTCAGCATCGCCGACGCCTGCGCGATGCAGCTCGACGAGCTGGCCGAATGGGTGCGTGGTCTGGACGAACCCGGGGTCGCCCCGCTGCTCGACGGGCTGCGGGACACCCTCGACTCATTCGTCGAGATCGGGCTCGGCTACCTCAGCCTCGACCGTCCGTCGGGCACGCTGTCCGGCGGGGAAGCCCAGCGCGTCAAGATGATTCGCCACCTCGGCTCGTCGCTGACCGACGTCACGTACGTCTTCGACGAGCCGACGATCGGGCTCCATCCCCATGACATTCAACGGATGAACGACCTACTACTGCGACTGCGGGACAAGGGCAATACCGTCCTGGTCGTCGAGCACAAGCCCGAGACGATCGCCATCGCCGACCACGTCGTCGACCTCGGGCCTGGCGCAGGCTCTGCAGGCGGCGCGGTGGTCTTCGAGGGCACCGTCGAGGAGTTGCGCAAGAGCGACACCCTCACCGGCCGCCATTTCGACGACCGGGCCACGTTGAAGGAGTCGCCGCGAGCGTCGTCGAAGGCAATGGAGGTCCGAGGTGCCAGCACCCACAACCTCCAGGACGTCGACGTCGACATCCCGCTCGGCGTGCTGGTCGTGCTCACCGGTGTCGCGGGCTCGGGGAAGAGCTCGCTCATCGACGGATCGGTGGCCGGGCTCGACGGAGTGGTGTCGGTCGACCAGGCGCCGATTCGCGGCTCACGGCGAAGCAACCCGGCGACCTACACCGGACTGCTCGACCCGATCCGCAAGGCGTTCGCCAAGGCCAATGACGTCAAACCGGCGTTGTTCAGTTCGAACTCCGAAGGCGCCTGCCCGAACTGCAACGGCGCGGGCATCATCTACACCGAGCTCGGCATCATGGCCACCGTCGAATCCCCCTGCGAGGTGTGTGAGGGGAAGCGGTT
>Ga0193717_1001068_pt1 | contig 17213 bp, 14 predicted proteins | sample U2c2metaG_FD_145900 | JGI IMG/M metagenome (GOLD analysis project Ga0193717, IMG submission 145900) | Soil microbial communities from a riparian zone of the East river system, Colorado, United States - U2c2 | ecosystem: Environmental > Terrestrial > Soil > Riparian zone | place: USA: East River... | reverse complement strand
GCTGACCTCCTTGATGCCGAGCGCGCCCGCCGCCTCGGTGGTGACGTTGGGGCGGGTGGCGTCGTAGACGACCGGGAGATCGCGGCCGTCGGCCTTCTTGAGCACCTCCGTCAGCGGGAGGAAGGTGTTGGGCCAGTTGATTTTCCGGGCGTCCTCGGACGGCTGGACCGTCGGCACGTTGTTCGCGAAGACGATCTGGGCGTCCTTGCTCTCCTTCTCCGTGGTGACGAGGTCGTCCTGCACGGCCAGCTGCAGCTGGTGCTGGTCGATCCGCACCTCCAGCGCGCCCCCGTCGCGCGCGACGAACTGGAACGAGCGCGCGATGTCGTCCGGGTGCAATATCGAATCCGCACCGTCGCCGTGCACGATGATCGGCTTGGCCACCGCGGGTTTGACGATCTGGTCGAGCGCGCCCTGGACCCCGGCCAGTGTCGCCTTCACCGGCGTGACGTCGACCCGGACGGTGACACCGCCCGGATCCAGCCAGCCATCGGTGAGCACCTTGACGGCCGCGGCCTGGTCACCGAGCACCTGGCCCTGCTTCGGTTCGATGGCGTAGGGCGTGACCCCGCCGTCGATACCGGCTTGCGCCAGGAAGCCGATGCCGCCTTCGACGGCCTTGTGGTTGATCCTGTTCGCGGCGAGTTCGCTGACGGCGCGGGCCAAGACGTCACTGTCCGTCTTTTTCACCAGGCCGACTTCGCGGGTAGTGAAGAACGACATGATCCGGGTGATCGGGCTGAGCGGCTGACTTCCCGCTTCCGCGATCGTTTCCGGCCAGTCGAGCCCGAGACCGCACAGCGCCGGATCGAGCCGGGTTTCGACGTCGCCGGCCCGGATCGTGACGGGCTTGACGAGCGTCGGTTCGAGCTCCGAACGCAGCTTCGCTTCGGCGTCGGCGTGGGTCATGCCGCCGACTTCGATCCCCGCGACGGTCACCCCGCGCGGGACGTCACCGACGCTGAGCAGGAGGTCGAGCACGTAAAGCACCACGAACAACGCGATCGCGCCGCCGGCGATCATCAGTGCCCTGCCGATCCCGCGGCGGACGGGGTGCTCGGGCATGGGCGGGTACACCACGATCGGGTCGGCCTCGAGCAGCTCGCCGACGAATTCTTCGTCGCTGACAGCCTCGTCCCCCACGCCTGCCTCCGCCCCGGTGGTTCGCTACAAGTACAAGCCTGTCCCGTCGTCGGTCCGTTCCGTGGCCACAGCATGGACGTCCCGCTCGCGGACCACCAGATGCCCGTCGCCCTGGATCTCGACCTCGAACTGGTCCTCCGGGTTGAACAACACCCGGTCGCCGACCTTCACGTTGCGTACATTGTTGCCGACGCCCAGTACATCACCCCAGGCCAGCCGACGCGCGAGTTGCGCTGTCGCCGGGATGACGATGCCGCCGCTGCTGCGGCGTTCGCCTTCCTCGGCCGACAGCCGCACGAGCACGCGATCGTGCAGCATCTGGATTTCGAGTTTGCGGTCTGGCACGCGGCTTATGTTACTGACTCGGGGCGCCTGCCATAACAAGTCGCAACGCGCCTTCGCCATCGCCGGAAACCCGGACCGGTACACCCCAGTCCTGGCGCGTGACGCGGCAGGCCGGGTGCTCGGCGCCGTTGTCGCAACTGGCCGCCTGCGCGACGACCTGCAGCACGCCCTCGGTGAACCCGTCGGCCAACCGGATCCGCCGGGTGAGGTCGGTACCGATTCCGCTGCCCTCGGCCAGCAGTTCCGGCGGTGACGCGCGGATCTCCAGCCGAGTCGACGGGCCATAGCGATCGTCGAGCTTCTCGCCCGGAGGCGGAGTGAAGACGACGGAGAAGTCCAGCTCGCCGGGAGCGAGCACGGTCGGCGGGCGCCGGACGGCGTGGGCGTTGCCGGAGACGTTCGTCGGGGCGCCCATCTCGACGGGCACGAGCCGGTGTCCAGCGGATTCGACGGCGAGAAGCACGCCTTCGTGGAGGAGAAGCCCGGACGGCTCGGCCAGCCCGGTGGCGATGGTCGACACCACCCTGGTCAGCGGGTCGTAGCGCCGGATCGCGCCGTTGTAGGTGTCCGCGATCGCGATCGTCTCGTCGTCCAGCACGGCGACGCCGAGCGGATGCTGCAGGAGCGCGTCTTCCGCGGGGCCGTCGGAATGCCCGAACGAGAACAGGTCGACGCCCACAGCGGTGTGCACCACGAAGCTTTCGCCGTCGGGCTCGATCCAGCGCAGAGCCGAGGTTTCGGCGTCGGCCAGCCACAGTTTTTCCGGCGTCGCGGCGAGACCGGACGTCTGCGCGAAGAAGGCTTCGTCGACCGGCCCGTCGCGCAATCCTTCCACGGTCGTGCCGGCGAACCGGCGAATCTGGCCGGTGAGCGGGTCGAACAGGCTGAGTGTGTGGTTGCCCGCCATCGCGACGACGATCCCGCCGGCCGGGGCCCACCACACGACGTCCCACGGACTCGTGAGGTCGACGTCCAGCGCGTTGCCCGAATCCGGGCCGTTGCGCCACTGTCTCGACGTACCGGCCACAGTGGACACTTTGCCGACGTTGAGGTCGATACCGCGCAGCAGATGTCCCGCGGTGTCCGCGACCACCGCGTGATAACCGACCTTTTCGGCGACTTCGTTGGGCAGCAAGACGATTCCGGCCGGTTCGGTGAAACTGGCGCGGTCGAAAGCACCGTCGGTGGAGCCGCGTTCGCCACTGCCGAACCGCCGGACCACCGTCTCGCCGTCGGACGCGAATTCCACAATGGAGTGATTGCCGGTGTCGGCGACGAGAATGCGGCCTTCGGCTGTTCGCACCGCTTTGCTCGGAAACCGGAGCTCGTTCCGCTGCTCTTCGGCCGGTACGTACAGATTGCCGCCGCGGCGCAGCGTGCCCTTGGCGTCATGCGTCTTGACCAGATCAGCAATAACTTGTCGAAGGCCTTCGCCGTGGCCTTCCCCCGCGGCGTGGTGCACGACGTAGCCCTCGGGGTCGACGATGACGAGCGTCGGCCACGCCTTCACCGCGTACTGCGACCAGGTCTCCATCTCCGGATCATTGAGCACCGGGTGATGGACTTCGTAGCGCCGGACCGCCGACTCGATCGCCGCGGCCTCACCCTCGTGGAGGAATTTCGGCGAATGCACGCCGATGGTGACCAGGACGTCGGCGAACTCCGCTTCCAACGGTCGGAGCTCGTCGAGCACGTGGAGGCAGTTCACACAGCCGCTGGTCCAGAAATCGAGCAGCACGATGCGTCCGCGCAGCTCAGCGAGCTTGAGCGGGCGGCCGCCCGTGTTCAGCCAGACGTCACCGGACAGCTCGGGGGCGCGCACGCGCGCTAGGGGTCGTACGGAAGTCACAACAGAAGTGAACTACACGGATCGGCGTCCTGTTCCGCTATCCAGCCCGTGGAACCGCGAGCTCACCCGGCCGGAGGAGGCTACCGCTCGACTTTGGCCTTGAGGCGCCGCAACGTTTCGTCGATGCTCGCCTGGTTGCTCTCGTCGCGCCGCCACACCCCGGTCGCGAACGAGCTCACCGTCCTGAACCAGCGGGAGCGGCGCTCCCAGGTCCGCTCGGTGACCACGCAGACGTCGCCGTCCTGCGCGATGTCGTACTGCCAGCGCGCGACGGGCTGGCCGAACGAGCGGACGTCGAACGCGAACCGGGTGCCCTCATCGGCGTCGGTGACCGTGCTCAGCGTGCTCCAGCGGCGGAAGCCGTTCTTGTTGCTGCCGCGGAACCGGACACCCACGGCAGGGCCGCTCGCGCCGCCGAGCCAGCGGTAGCCGGTGTACTCGTCGGAGAGTTCAGCGAGCACGCCTGGGTCGCTGACCAGCGCATACACCTGCGCCGGGGACGCATTGACCTCGACCCGTCCGGACGCACTGGGTGCCGGCATGACGACCTCGCCTCATCGCGTGATGTTACCGATCAGGAACATACCGACAGTATGGACCATGTCAAGCGCTACGCCGCAGCATGCGGCTGACGCCCGCGGCGATCGTCGTCGCCAGCACCCAGCCCATCGCGGTGATCCCCGAGGCCACCCACTTGTCCGCGCCCTGCATGAACCACTTCGACTTGTTGCCGAAGTCGACGATCGGCACCAGCAGGTCGGCGGTGTAGATCACCGGATTCCACTGCAGGCCCGTGTCGTCCCGGTTGACCGCGCAACGCGGGCCGTTGATCGTGTAGAGATCCGGCGACGCGGCGGTGCAGGCGTCGGTGCCCAGCCCGAACCACAGGCTGCCGACCAGCAGCAACGCCAGCAACCAACCGAGCGCGCGCACCGGGCGGTAGCCGTACCCGACCATCGAGCGCTGCAGCCAGCTCCACAGTTTTACCCCGGGACCGAAGAACTTGAAGCCCTTGGCGAGCGCCTCGTAGCGGAACTGCTGCTTCTTGAACGAGACCGTGGACGCGTGCTCTTCGTTTCCGCTCGCCCTCAGCGTCGCGGCGAGCTGGTCGTACGGGCCGGGCCGGTAGCCGTCGAGAGCGTTGCGCAGCAACTCGATCCGCTCGTCGATCGTCTTGTCGTCGTCCAGCTTGATCGCGACTTTCAAGGCGTCGTAACGGAAATCCTCGAGCTCGATCCCGCCTGTCGACACCCAGAAGTTCTCGTTGTCGCCCAACGTGCCGCAATGCGCCCGCCGCAACACCACTCGCCCGGAAGGCGGTTGGCTCGGTGTCAACATGAACTCGTCGGCCTTGACGTCACTCGCGTCGACCGCAATTCCGTCCCGTGGCAAGGAACCCAGCTCGGCGCCACGCAGGTCGACGCGCCGGGCGATGGTGGCGCCGTCGAGGTTCACCCCGCCCTCGGCGTGGAACGGGCGGTCCTTGTCCTCGGTGAGCACCAGGTCCCGGCCGATCCGCGCGGTGCGGACGTCGACCGAGAAACTGGTGGTGGGGCGCACGCCGGGTGCGGTCAGCTTGGTGCCGTAAAGATTCAGGCTGCCGCCGACCTCGATCCCCTGCAGCCGCAACGTTCCCTGCACGGTGGCGTCGGTGAGATGGAAGTTGCCCGCGATCTTCGTGCGTCGCGCGGAAAACGCGTCACGCTCCGGATGCAGGAACAAAGTGTTCCACGCCAACACGTTCCCGCCGACAGTCACATCCGCGAGCCGGACCTGCCCGGACTGCACACGCAGACTCGTCGCCTCGATGTCGCCGCCGATCTCACTGCCGTCGAGATGCAACGCCCGGTCGTAATACGGCGTCCGCGTCCCGCGCGCGACCTTGAGGTCCGCGCCCGCCAACCGCAACGAGCCACCGATCCGCGCGTTGACCATGCGGATCGTGCCCAGCGCCTCGAGCCCGTCACTGAGCTCCAGGTTCCCGTCGACGCGGACCCGATCGGCCACCAACGCGGGCCGCGGGTCGATGTACGGGTCGTTGGTCTTCCACTGGTCGACCACGATCGGCCCGTACTGGTTGACCCCGATCCGCGCCTCCCGCAGCACGATGTCACTACCGACTCGCGAGCTTGGCAAGTAAAGGATCCCGTTGCAGGAAAACCGTTTCCGCTGCGCCGCCGGCCCGTAGTTGTCAACCTCGCAAAGCAGGCTCCCGCCGATCTCCGCCCCGTTCGCGTTGAGCGCGAACCCCTCCGGATTGTTCAACGTCGCGCCCGAAAAGTTGACGTTACCGCCGGCGCGCAGGCCGGGAAGCCGCACTTCACCATTGGCGACGAGCCGATACGCGAGCAGCGCGCCGTTGATGTTGAGGCGGTCCGCCTGGATCGCCTTGCCATGCGGATGGGTGATGGTGGTGCGGGTCAGCACCACCGATCCCTCGATCACCGCGTCGGTCAGGTTGATGGCCGCGTTCGGCATCCCGCGCTCACGGTCGTCACCCCGCTGGACCGTCGTCTCCTCGATCTCGCGCTGGTCGCCGTCGACCTGGACCACGCTGCGGATGAGACGGAGATCATTGCGGCTGCGCAGGTTGCGGGCCTTCAACCCCGGCAACCAGCACTTGCGGAACACCAGCCCCAGCAAGTTCGCCTCACGCACGTCCGGCGGCTCCTCGAACCGACACCGCTCGAACCGGAACAAGTACTCGAGATCCGCCGCGCGCAGATCGAACGTCCCCGTGATGTAGGCGTCCTCGACCTGCACGATCGGCGCGTTCGTCGCCTGCCTGCGCCACCGCAACAACCCGCCCGAATCCGGCTCGCGGAGCGGTCTCAGCAGGTCAGAAGCCTTGACCTCGTACCTTTTGTCAGGAATCCCGGCGAACGGATCCAACGGCGGCAAGACGGTCTCCGTCGGCACGTCCTCACCCTCCCCAGGCGCGCGCGGCACACCCCGTCGAAACCCCGGCATCGACGGTCTCCTCCATGTCGGTACGCGACCCCGCCCCAGCGAAGCCGATCATGCACAAGGTGCGCAATCAGCCTAATGGAGTACACGCCGTGTACCCACCGTCGCGAGACGGCAAAACTCCCCCACGCCCATTCGCGCTGGCCAGCTAGGCCGAGTGATCTCTTTCGAACCCACCCACCGGCCGATGACGCGCTGCTAGAGTCACTGTTCGGAACAAGATGGGAACAGAGGGTAGGCCGCGCCCGAACGATCGCGGTCCGTGCGGGGAGGCACGTCATGGGACAACCGAACACAGCGCCAGGCGCCACGCCAGCAGCTGCTTATACCGACCTTGGCCGTGGCCAAGCGCAGGCCGACTTCGCGTCAGCGTCGGCGGCAAGCGGTTGGGAGTTCGACCGCGACGCCATGGACAGAGTGATCAAAAGCTTGGACGACAGCATTCACAACGAGTACCAACGAGCGCAAGACGAGGCCGTCTGGCTGGCCCAGATCATCCCTCCTGGTGATGAGGTCGGCAGCCAGGGCTACGTCGCGAGCGCGAACGCGTCCGGTGCTTCCTACCAACAGTTTCTGGTGAGCGCTGTCAACTACACAACCGCCTACCGTGACACTTTGATAGTCATCAGGGACGCGTACCAAAACCAGGACCAAGCCAGTCTCGATGCACTCCGCGGAATTCGAAAGGCCGACTGAATGCGACCCCGCACGATCCTTGCCGCTGTCCTTATCTGTGCTGCGACAGCTGCAAGCTGCAGCAACACGACTGATGGCAACGCTACCGTCACGCCCTCCGCCACGCCTGGCGGCACCAGCGACGCGTTACCCAAGAATGGCGCACCGGCCGTCAAAGATCCACTGGTCAACACCACCTCTGTTGAGAAGGATCCGTGTTCGGCGCTCACTAACGCGCAACTCGAGACGTTCGGTGGAAAGATCGATCGGAATCGCGTGGACGAACTCTCGCTGGGGAAAAACTGCGTGTGGGTCTACACCGCCCAGTTCGGCACGATCGCCGCCGGGATGACCGTCGGGAACAAAGAGGGCCTGAGTAGCCTCTACTACCAAAGCACCCATGGCGGCTTGACCACCTTCAAACCGGTTTCACCGGTCGAAGGCTTTCCCGCCGTGGTTTACTCCAACGGCGGAGAATCCCCGGGTGTCTGCACTCTGGCCGTCGGCGTTCGCAACGATCTCACTTACACGATCATCACCCGTCTCGACACCGCAAACCCCAATCGCTCGGACCCGTGTGGCACGGCGACAAAGGTTGCGCAGCTTGCGATACAGCAACTCAAGGCGGCTTAGTCATGGTGTACAGCGGGTGGGAGATCTATACCAAACTGAACGCTGTTCCAGCGACCACGCAGTCACTGGACGCAGCACAACGAGCCTCGCACACCATCAAAGACATTCACCATGAGATTACGTCGACCATGAGGAGCACGCAGGCTTCGCTCGGAACTTTCTGGAAGGGCAAAGGCGCGGAAGGTGGAGCAGCGGGACTTGCACCACTGATACAGACTTCAGAAATTGCCGCGCAAAACATGGATAACGCGCGAAATTCCATGTATGAGCAAAATGCTTCGTTTCACAAGACACGAGGTGCGGTAGTTCCGGTACCCAACGAGAAGCCGGGTGACGACGGCCCGCTCGACATCGTTTCAATCGGCGCGAGTGATGACGAGATCGCCGCTGCCCAATTCGAGACCGATACCAGGCACAACGTAGAAGTTTACGAGAACTACTACCAGAGCACCCAACCTCGGGCGACGCAGTTACCGCCAACGTATCCGGCGGCACACGATCCTAATGTTGAAGTCGGTGGTGTCACGCCTGATCCGATCGATCCTGGCACGCCGGGTCTACACCCGATCGACGGCAAGCACGGATCGGGTGGGGGTGGCGACGGCACCCGGGCGGCTGGGTTCGGCGGCGGGCCGAGTTCGTACACGCCTCCGCCCGGCGCTGGGAATTACCAGGTACCTCCGCCGCCGGTGAGCAGTCCCGTTCCGGATCCGCGGCCGCCGATCATGCAGCCGCCGGGATTCAGGCCGCCGGCTCGCGAGAACACGGATCTGTCGCAGTGGAAGCCGCCGGTGAATCCGCCCCGCGCCGGGCCACCCGGTGGCTTCGGCCCCGGTAGCGGCGGAGGCGGTGGTCTCGGCGGCGGCAAGATGTCTGGCGGAATGGGCGGCGCTGGAGCCGGAAGCGGAAGTGGTGGCTTGGGCGGGGGTCGCGGAAGCGGGGTCGGGATGCCCGGCGAAGGCGGCATGCGCGGCGGAGCGGCCATGGGCGGCGGCGCTGGTGGCAAGGCCGGAGCCATGGGCGGCGGTGGCATGGGCGGGATGGGTGGCGGGAAAGGTCAGGGCGCTGAGGACGAGGAGCATCAGCGCAAGATCCTGCTTCCCGAAGAGGATCCCGACTCGATCTTCGGTGGTTTCGAAGACGGCCAGAAACCGACTCCGCCGGTGATCGGCGCGTAGAGAACAAATACACAGCATCGAGGGGGAGGGCCTGAGCCGTGCTGCACAACCCGGTCGAGATCAGCATGCAGACGTACGAAACGCTGCTGGAGCAACAGAATCTCGGCGACATCCATCCGACGCTGGTTCGTGGCGCGAAGTGGTATCTGCCCGAGGAGCGCAAGCAGCTGGCCGCCGACGCGCAGGCCGAGTTGGAGAGACTCGGGTTGCGGCGCGGTGGCCGGATCGACGCCGAGTTCCTCGACACCCTGCAGCTGTTGCAGCGGCCCGCGGTCGAGTACTACACGTGGGTGAAGAGCAAGGGGCAGCACCGCACCATCCGGACGGTCCGCAGCGAGCGCGAGGCCGTCATCGTCGTGGCCGTGAACGAAAAGCTTTACCTCGCCCCGACTCGGCCGGAGACGATCGCGTTCGACCTCGCGATCCGGCTGCCGGAGACCAAACCGGCGCACACGCATTCCCTGAACTGCGCCGAGTCGGACCTGCAGTTGCTGATGGACGGCGGAACGCTGACCGGCGCCAGCCCCAGTATCCGCGACGCCAAAAAAGTCCTTGGCTGGCTGAAGATGTCGTACACGCACTACGGGCAGCTTTACGCGGCCATCCGCGACGGCCATAACAACCGTAAGCGGACACCGAAGCCGCCAGGCTGGATGGATACCGAGCAAGGTCGGGTCGTGTTCGGGGTCGACGCCAGCAGTTGGATCAGTTTGGCCGGGGCCGGGCCGCAGGACATCGCGGGGCGGCTCACGCAGCTCGAAGGACAACTGCGCGGGCGCTGAACGAAAAGGGTGCCCCTCTCGGAAAGAGGGGCACCCTTACGCAAACAACTACTCCTGGTGGTTCGGGTTCAAAACCCGTGCCAGGAAGGACTTCGTGCGTTCGTGCTGGGGGTCGCCGATCACCTGGGAGGGTGCGCCCTGTTCGACGACGACACCGCCGTCCATGAACAGGACGTTGTCCGCGACCTCGCGGGCGAACTGCATTTCGTGCGTGACGACGAGCATGGTCATGCCGTCTTTCGCCAGTTGACGCATGACGGCGAGCACGTCGCCGACCAGTTCCGGGTCGAGTGCCGAAGTGGGCTCGTCGAAGAGCATTACCTCGGGGTTCATCGACAGCGCCCGCGCGATCGCGACACGCTGTTGCTGGCCGCCCGAAAGCTGGCCGGGCATCGAGCTTTCCTTCTCGGAGAGGCCGACCTTCGCCAGGTTTTCCCTGGCGATTTTGTCGGCTTCTTCCTTGCCGCGCTTGAGGACCTTGCGTTGCGCGACCGTCAGGTTTTCGAGCACGGTGAGATGCGCGAACAGGTTGAACGACTGGAAGACCATGCCGATGCTGCGGCGGGCGGCGTCGATGTCGACGTCTTCGTGGGTGATTTCGTTGCCGTTGACGACAATTTTGCCCTGCTGCGGTTCTTCGAGCAGGTTCACGCAGCGCAGCAGGGTCGACTTGCCGGAGCCGGACGGGCCGATGATGCAGATCACCTGGCCGCGTTTGACCTCGACGTCGATGCCTTTGAGGACTTCGAGCGAGCCGAAAGCCTTGTGCAGGCCTGTGACTTCGACGATCACGTCGGTGGTCATACCGCACCTCCTGCCGAGACGCCGGCACCGTACTTCTTTTCCAGTCGTTGCTGGACGAGCGAAAGCGGGATGGTGATGATCAGGTAACACAACCCGGCGACGACGATCGGGGTCAGGCCCTTCGCCTCGAGCAGCGCTTGCCGGCTGAATTGCGCCAATTCCTGTTGCGCGGGCGTCGTTCCCAGCAAGAACGCCAGTGACGAGTCCTTCGTCAGCATGATGAGTTCGTTCGCCAGCGGCGGCAGGATGATCCGGAACGCCTGCGGGATGACGATGGTGATCATCGTCCTGGCCGGCGACATGCCCAGCGAGCGGGCCGCTTCGACCTGGCCGCGGGGGACCGCCTGGATGCCGGCGCGGATCGTTTCGGCCATGTAGGCCGAGGAGACGATGCCCAGCGCGAGCATGATGGCGACGTTGCGGGGCAGGTACGTGCCGGGGAACGCGATGGGCACGCCGACGCCGACAGCCAGGAAGATCAGCAGTGCGGGCAGGCCGCGGAAGAATTCGATGTAACCGCGGGCGAACCAGCGGTAAGGGCCCACCGAAGAAAGTCGCATCAGGGCGAGCAGCAAGCCCAGCCCAAGCCCGAGGGCGAAACCGAGTGCGGTGAAGATGATGGTGTTCTTCAACGCCACCGTGATCACGTCGGGGAACTGCGCGGCCGCGACATCGAGGTCGAAGAACGCGTGCCCGATCCGGCTCCAGTCGGCGATGAACGCGAACACCACGATGATCACCAGCAGTATCGCGTACTGGGTCCCGCGAAACGCCGTACGCCGTTGACGGCGGGTCAGTGCCATTTCACTCCAAGGTCAGCCTGGACTGGGTGGCCCCAGCCAGGGTCTGGAATAGACACTGTGGCCGGCGCGAGCATGCACCGGCCACAGCATCGAACATCGACGGTTACTTGGCGGCGCCGGGCAGCCAGATCGGGGCCTTGCCGAACCACTTTTCGTAGATCTTGGCGTACGAGCCATCGGACGCGGACGCCTTGAGGACGTCGTTGATGGTCGTCAGCAGCTGCGTGCTGCCGGCCTTGACGCCGATGCCGTAGAACTCGTCGGTCTTGAACTCGATGCTGACCTCGGTGTCCGGGTTCGTCTTGATGAAGTCGTAGAGCACACCGTTGTCGTTCACGCCCGCGTCGACGGTGCCGTTCTTGACCGCCTGCTCCAGCAGCGCGAGGTCGTCGAAGGTCACGATCTCCGCACCCTTGGCGTTCGCCTCGGCGTACTTGGCGCCGGTGGTGGCTGACTGCACACCGACCTTCTTGCCGGCGACGTTGCTGAAGTCACGGATCGCCGAGCCCTTCTTGACCAGCAGCGCCTGCGTGGCCTCGAAGTACGGCTCGGAGAAGTCGAACTTCGCCTTGCGCTCGTCGGTAATCGTCATACCGGCCGCGGCGAGGTCGCACTGGCCGCTGTTCATCGCCTCACCGGACTCGATGTTCTCGAACGCGATGTCCACGATGCTCTGCTTGACGGCCAGCTTCGTCGCCACCAGGTCCACCAGATCGACGTCGAAGCCGACGATCTTGTCGCCTTCCTTGACCTGGAACGGCTGGTAGGGGAGGTGGGTACAGGTGGTGAGTTCGCCGCTCTTGACCAGCGGGACACCTCCGGCGGACGTACCGCTGTCGCTTCCGCAACCAGCCAGGGTCACGGCCAGCGCCACGGCAGGCAGCAGGGCCAGCGCCTTGAGTTTGGGTCCACGCGCCACGTTAGTCACTCCTTGTAGTTCTCACCTGTCGAGAGCTCGCATACTGCCACTCCAAGGAGCTACTGCCCAGCACCGTCACGTTACGGCCGAGTTTCGTAGTGCTTCGCCTTGACTCTGGGTGTCGCGCCAACACGGCACCGTAAGCAAGTATGGCGAACATGAACAACAACTCCGCGCCGCGGCTGCCGCCCGGAGGACGCCGTGCGCGTACCTCGAAGGTCAGCCGTAATGGCCAACCTGGCGCGCAGTTCGACGGCTATCTGTCGCCCAAGCGCCCGCACTCCGGTGCCTACGACGAGATGTTCGCACCCGACGGGACCGTTCGCGGGCCGTACCGCGCGCTCTACGAATCGATCGCCGCGCTGGACGGATCCGATCTGACAGCGAGGGCTTCCGCGCTCGATCGCGCGATGGTCGACCAGGGGATCACCTTCTCCTTGTCCGGTCAGGAACGCCCGTTCCCGCTCGACCTGGTGCCTCGCGTGGTCGCCGCCCAGGAATGGTCCAAGTTGGAACGCGGCGTGGCGCAGCGGGTCCGCGCGCTCGAAGCCTTCCTCGCCGACGTCTACGGCGACAAGCAGATCCTGCGTGACGGCGTGTTGCCGCGCCGGCTCATTACGTCTTGTGCGCACTTCCAGCGAGAGGCGTTCGGCATCAACCCGCCGAACGGCGTGCGCATCCACGTCTCCGGCGTCGACCTGGTGCGCGACGAAGAGGGCACTTTCCGCGTGCTCGAGGACAATCTCCGCAACCCCTCCGGGGTGTCTTACGTGATGGAGAACCGCCGCACGATGGCGCGCGTGTTCCCGGACCTGTTCGCGCAGCACCGCGTCCGCCCGGTCGGCGACTACGCATCGCACCTGCTCAGAGCGTTGCGCGCGGCCGCGGCACCGAACGTCGCGGACCCGACGGTCGTCGTTCTGACGCCCGGTGTGCACAACTCGGCGTACTTCGAGCACTCGCTGCTGGCCCGGCTGATGGGCGTCGAGCTCGTCGAGGGCCGTGACATGTTCTGTCGTGACAACGTGGTCTACCTGCGCACCACCGAGGGTGAGCGGCCGGTCGACGTCATCTACCGCCGCGTCGACGACGAGTTCCTCGACCCGGTCCACTACCGACCGGATTCCGTGCTCGGCATCGCCGGTGTGCTCAACGCCGCCCGCGCGGGCAACGTCGTCATCTCGAACGCCGTGGGTAACGGCGTCGGCGACGACAAACTGGTCTACACCTATGTGCCCGAGATGGTGAAGTACTACCTCGGCGAAAAACCCCTGCTGCCCAACGTCGACACGTTCCGCTGCTGGTTGAAGGACGAGTGCGACCACGTGCTCGACAACCTGGACAAGTTCGTGATCAAGCCGGTCGAAGGCTCCGGCGGGTACGGGATCGTCTTCGGTCCGGACGCGAACGCCGCCGAGCTGGCGACGATCCGGCGCAAGATCAAAGCCGACCGGCGCGGCTGGATCGCCCAGCCCGTCGTGCAGCTGTCCACGGTGCCGTCCAAGGTGGACAACTTCCTCGCGCCGCGGCATGTCGACCTGCGGCCGTTCGCGGTCAACGACGGCAAGGAGATCTTCGTCCTGCCCGGCGGTTTGACCCGCGTCGCGCTGCCCGAAGGCAGCCTGGTGGTCAACTCGTCGCAGGGCGGCGGTTCCAAGGACACCTGGGTGCTCGCCGCGCGTTCGTCGACTGTGGAGCGTGAGCTGGAGCAGCCCGCGCTCGGCCCGGCGTCCGCTGTGGACGGTCTGGCCGCCGAGCAAGGCCCCGAACTCACCTCGTCTCAGCAGCAACAGCAGCAGTAAGGAGGCGAATTGTGCTAGCACGCAACGCCGAATCGTTGTACTGGATCGGCCGGTACGTCGAACGCGCCGATGACACCGCCCGGATTCTGAACGTCTCCGTGCACCAGCTGCTGGAAGACGCCAGCGTCGACCCCGACTACGCCAGCCGTCAGCTGCTCGCGGTCCTCGGCATCGAGTCCAAAGGCGACGAGGAGCTCGACGTCTGGAAGCTGACCGAGCTGGTCGCGTACGCCAAGGACAACGCGGCGTCGATCGTCGGCTCGATCAACTCGGCCCGCGAGAACACCCGCGGTGCCCGCGAAGTCGTGTCGACCGAGCTGTGGGAATGCCTGAACGCGACGTGGAACGCGGTGCCGGACAGGCAGCGCTACGCCCGCCGCGCCGGGCCGCACGCGTTTCTGTCCTTTGTGGAGGAACGCGCGGCGATGTTCGCCGGGCTCGCCGACTCCACGATGAGCCGCGACGACGGCTGGCTGTTCATGGTGCTGGGCCGCTCGGTGGAACGGGCCGACATGGTCGTGCGCCTGCTGCTTTCGCGGGTGCAGGACAAGGCCTCGTCCCCTGGCTGGATCACCGTGCTCCGCTCGGCGGGCGCGCAGGACACCTATCTGCGGACCAACCGCGGCGCGCTCGATGCCGGACGAGTCGTACAGTTCCTGTTGCGCGACAACCTGTTCCCGCGTTCGGTGTTCCACGCGCTGCGGCTGGCGGAGGAATGTCTGGACCAGCTCGACACCGGCGCCAACACGCGTGGCACGGAGAAGTCCGAGGCGCTCAGGCTGCTCGGCCGCGCTCGCAGCGAGCTCGAATTCCTGCGCCCGTCGGACCTGTTGGAAGACCTGCCGCGACGACTCGGCGCGCTGCAGACAGCGATCAAGGACATCGGTGAGGCGGTTTCGGTGCAGTACTTCAACACTTCGCCGTGGGTGGCCTGGCGCGGCGCGGAGGTTTCACTGTGACCTGGCAACTCCGCGTGGCGCATCGCACCGGCTACCGCTACGAAAACCCCGCCACCCAGTCCTACAACGAAGCGCGGCTCACCCCGCGTTCGGATCGGCGGCAGAACACCGTCGCGACGCGGGTCGAGACAACGCCGTCGACGCGTGCCTATCGCTACACCGATTACTGGGGCACGGTCGTCACCTCGTTCGACCTTCACGCGCCGCACACCGAGTTCACCGTGCTCGCGACCTCGGTGGTGGAGACGGCGGACGTCGCCGAGCCGATCCGGACGGCGACCTGGCGGGATCTGCGCAGCGAAACGGTTCTCGACCAGCGCACGGAATACCTCGGCGCGACCAACTACACCCCGCGTGACCGCGAACTCTCGACAGTCGCGCGTGAGCTGCGCAAAGGCAAGGAACCGGCCGACGCCGTGCTCGCGATCTGTGACTGGGTCCACGAGCAGCTGAAATACAAGCCGGGGACGACCGGCGTGCGCAGCACCGCGACCGACGCGTGGAACGCGAAGGAGGGCGTCTGCCAGGACTTCGCGCATGTGACGCTGGTGATGCTGCGGGCGATCGGTGTGCCGTCGCGGTACGTGTCGGGCTACCTGCACACGCGGCCGGAGGCGAAGCTCGGCGAGACCGTGCAGGGCGAGAGCCACGCGTGGGTCGACGTCTGGACCGGCGGCTGGTGGGCGCACGACCCGACGAACGCGATCCCGGTGGGGCCGCGACATGTCTGGGTCGCCTACGGGCGGGACTACGCCGATGTGGCGCCGCTCAAGGGAATCTTCACCGGCGGCGGACACTCCACTTTGGACGTCTCCGTGCACCTGACCCGCCTGGCCTAACCCGGCAAAAAAAGGGGCATGAATGGACCTTTCATCTCACTCTGTAGAAGACACAGCCTGAGATGAAAGGTCCCTTCATGCCACGGGTCAGCCGCGCGCGTGGGCGTCCAGGATGTGCGCGACGGACTCGGTGATGCGCTGTGCCTGGTCCAGGTGCAGCCACTCGTCCGGCACGTGGATGTTCGAGTCCGTGCCGAGCGCGCCGGTGACGAGGAACTGCGCCTCCGGGTACTTCTGCCCGAGCAGCGCCATGAACGGGATCGACCCGCCGAGCCCGACGGCCCGCCAAGGCGCCCCGAAGATCTGGTCGCTGACGCCTTCCAGCGCGGTGGCGAGCCAAGGCGCCGACTCCGGCGCGTTCCAGCCGTCGGCGTTTTCGAGCCCGGCCAGCTCCACCTTCGCGCCGTAAGGCACGTCCGTGGTCAGCGCCTTCTCGACGACGGCGAGTGCCGCGGCCGAGTCGGCCGTCGGCGGCAGGCGGAAGCTCAGCGCGAGGGTCGTCGAGTCGCGCAGCACGTTGCCGGCGTCGGCGGGCTCGGGCAGGCCAGACGCGCCGATCACCGAGAGCGTCGGGCGCCAGCTGTTGTTCAGCAGCAGCTCGTAGTTGTCCTCTGTGACCGCGTGCGCGCCTTCGACCAGCGGGAACGTCTTCTTGACCGCGCCGGGGGAGACGTCGGCGGACGCCCGCGTCTCGGTCAGGCGGTTCTCCGGGATCTCGACGTTCAGCTCGGCCAGCAGCAGCTCGCCGGACTCGGAGTTCTCGATCCGGTCCAGCAGCGTGCGCAGGATGCGGAACGAGCTCGGCACGATCCCGCTGGCCAGGCCCGAGTGCTGCGACGAGTCGAGCACGCGCACGGTGACGTGCACCTGGACCATGCCGCGCAGGCTCGTGGTCAGCCAAATGCGCTCGTAGTCGTTGCCGCCCGAGTCGAGGCAGACGACGAACGAAACGCGGCCGAGCTTGTCGGTGAGGTGTTCGAGGTACGCGGGCAGGTCGGGACTGCCGGATTCCTCACCGGTCTCCAAGATCACGACCGCGCGGGCGTGGGCACCACCGGCGGCGTGGATCGCCTCCAGCGCGGTTGTCGCGGCGTAACCCGCGTAGCCGTCATCAGCGGCTCCGCGGCCGTAGAGACGGCCATCCTTGAGAACCGGCTTCCACGGGTCGAGGCCCTCGGACCAGCCGCCGACGGGAGGTTGCTTGTCGAGGTGGCCGTAGAGCAACACCGTGCCCTTGTCCTCGGCGCCAGGTGTTGCCGGGACGTCGAGCAGCAGCACCGGGGTGCGGCCTTCCAGTTCGACGACCTCGACTGTCGCGCCGGGCAGCGACCGGGACTCGAGCCAGCCTCGGACGTGCGCGATGGCGGCTTTCAGCTGACCGGTCTGTGCCCAGTCGGAATCGAACGCCGGCGACAGGGCGGGGATCTCCACCAGGCCGGACAAGCTCGGCAGGACGTCGTTCGCCCAGCTCGAGAGGACGGTTTCATGCACGGTTTTTTGCTCCACGGCCGCCAT
>Ga0193717_1001066_pt1 | contig 17224 bp, 14 predicted proteins | sample U2c2metaG_FD_145900 | JGI IMG/M metagenome (GOLD analysis project Ga0193717, IMG submission 145900) | Soil microbial communities from a riparian zone of the East river system, Colorado, United States - U2c2 | ecosystem: Environmental > Terrestrial > Soil > Riparian zone | place: USA: East River... | reverse complement strand
CGGAGATGGAGAACATGTTGCCTACCGAGGAGTTCGAGGTGCCGATACCCCCGGAGCGCTGGCCCGTGTAGTTGACTGTGGCGGGGTTCAGGGTGATGAGCTGGTCGTAGCTGCGGCCGTTGAGCGGTAGCTGTTTGATCTGCCGTTCGTCGACGAGGCCGGAGGTCTGTTGCGTGGAGAGGTTGACGACAGCGGGAGTGTCCTCGACCGTCACCTGCTGCTGGAGTGTATTTACGCCCAGGGTGAGATCGATATCCTTGCTTTGGCCGACCGTGAGGGGGATGCCTGTGCGCTGCTGCGCAGTGAACCCGTCAAGCTGCGCGGTTACCGTGTAAGTGCCGACCGGGATAGAGGGAGCGGCGTAGCGTCCATCCTGGTGAGGCGGCGCTCGTTGCCTGTCTCGTCGTTGTGGACGAGGATGGCGACGTTCGGCAGAGCGGCGCCGGTGGCGTCCGTGATCGTGCCGGAGAGGGTTCCCCCGACCACCTGAGCATGAGCGTTGCGCGCGGTGAGTATGAAGAAGAGGACGAGCGCGCCGACAAGAACAGCTTCGGCGAGAGAGATTTGTTTTGGGAAGAGGCGCTTCATGGGAGACTCCGAAAGATGTGCAGGCGGGCCTCGCTGGTAGGTGAGTGCGAGGTTGCGCGGATGCGATGTGTTGTGGGAGGACGGCTGGTTCTCGTTCTAGGAACGACAACAACAGCGGACATACCCGGCTAAGGATGGCATTGCGTCCAGGCCTGCGCTCAAACTGGCGGAAGGCTTGGTCGTGCCGATTGAAAGGCGCGGAGTCATCGGGCGACTCCGTGGTTGTAGCTCCAGTACACCAACGCCAGGGTGACCAGCGCGATGAAGATCTCTCCGAGTATGCCGACGATCAAGGGTCGCCAGCCCTGGCCTACGAGATCGCGCAGATTGGTCCGCAGTCCCACTCCGGCAAAGGCGGGTAGAAAAGCCCAGCGCGAGAGGTTCGAGAGGCTGTTGAGCTGGCCGTGCGTGAAGTAGCCTGCCGTTGCAAGGACAGAGATGGCGAGGAATCCCAGGATGAACTTGGGGAACTTGTTCCAGAGGAAGAGGCCCTTGTGCGGCACATCCGGCGCCAGTCCGCGCGAAGACCAGTAGACGGCATATGCCAGCACGACGAAGCCGATGAAGGACGAGCGGGCCGTCTTGGCGAGCACGGTCCAACGCCCGGCCTCTTCGCCGTATAGAGCTCCGGTAACGAGGGATTCGGCGGTGTTGTCGACAGCGAGGCCAGCCCACATCCCATAGCCCTGTTGGCTCATGTGCAGCATGTGGCCTATGGCCGGAAAGGTGAAGAGGGCGATAGCGCCAAGGGTCAGGATCGCAGCGATGGCCGTGGAGGTGTCCTCTTCCTCAGGCTCGATGGCTCCCTGTGCGGCCATGATGGCGGTGACGCCGCAGATGCTGCTGCCTATGGCGAGCAGGCTGGTCAGTTTGGGCGGAAGCTTGAAGATGTGGCCCAGCAGTGTCATTACGCTGATCGAGAGGATCAGCTCGACGGCTACAAGCGCGAGCGAAAGACCACCGATGTGCAGGACGTCCTGCATCAGGAACTTTCCGCCTACCAGGACAATGCCGAGCTTGAGCCAGAGCTCATAGGTCGCCACGCCCGGACGAAAGATCGCTGCGACTCCGACGGTATTGCTGATGATGAGTCCGAGAACGATCGCCCACAGAACGTATTCGATGTGGGGAATGGCGAACTGGGGATAGCGGGCGTTGGACAGGGTGATGGCATGTTCAAGGAGCTTGCCGAGCACACCGATGCCGAAGAGCAACGCCATGCCGGGGAGCAGGCGCAGGAGGCGTCTGGCAGGCGAGAGCGGGACTTCGATTGGGCTCGGAATGGTGTGCGCGGACATTCTTGAGAACGACTAGAAGGAGATGGAGGGCAGAATATTGAAGCGGATCAGTGCCGCAAGCGTAAGACCTATGCCGATGGCGATGAGATCGACATTGATACGGCCAGCGGCGGGGCGGGTGTGGTTGAGGTGGTCCATGATGACTCCTGACTTCGGTGGTTCGGGTTCCAGGTTTGGGGCAAAAGAAAAAACCCACGTATCGCGCTCTGCGCCGATACGTGGGTTCCTGAGATTCTCTAAGTCGAACTAGGTCGATTCGCTTAGGTGAGGGAGGATCCAACGCAGCAGCAGTTGCCCATACAACAGAGGCAACAGCTACAAGCTGCGATGTGCATCAATCCCATGCTTTGAGGTTAGAGGGTTTAGGGAAATGCGTCAAGTCAGCTCGTCCCAAAAAGCTGCTTAAAAAGGAAACCCACGCAGCGCGGTGGGGGCTGTTGCGTGGGTATTCCAGTAAAGCAACGAAGTGGGTGGACTTCGTTATGACTGACTCAACCCGAAGGGAGTCTTGCCACTCCTCTAAGGTAATCGGATTGCTAGGTTGAGTCAAGGGGATTTGTGGAGAAAACGGATCAGATCTGGCGAGCCTGACGGACCATTTCGACAAGGATTGTCCGGGTTTCGGCGGGGGTGGATACGGCCCGGAGGAAGGGGATGCGAGCGCCTTTGAACCCCTCGGGTGTCTTGACCCGGACGTGGAAGCCAAGGCGGTCGACGGAGGTCATGGTGGCCTGTTCGGCATCCAGTTTGGCGTGCACCCTGGCGAAGAGAAGGAGGGAGTCGCTGTGGTCGGCGTTCATGTGCTGGAGGATGCCCGGGGCGGAGTCGGCCAGGGGGTCCGGCTGAGCGACGGTGTAGTCGTCAGCGGCGACCCAGCCCATGACGCCGAAGCCCCCGACATAGTAGATATCCGCTAAGTCCATGCGAAAGAAGGAGAAATCGGTGAAGTCGACCCAGTATTTGCTGTTCGGGTGGCGGTCGAGGTAGAGCTCGCGGACGCTGGTGAGGTCGGTCTGAGGAATGGGGATGGCGTTGCCGACCAGGGTGACGCGTGCGGCGCCGAGGACGTCCCCGCCAGGGTCGGGCTGGTTGACGAAGAGGCTGGATCGAGGGTCTGCCTTGAGGTTTTGCGTGTGCATGGCCATGTTGCTGATAAGAAATAGGGGGCGGCCCTGGGGATCGAGAGCGTACGGCATCAGGGAGCCGAAGGGGAAGCCGGGCTGCTTGCGGGAGAGGGTGGAGAGGGTGGCGATGCTGGAGAGATAGAGGAGGGTTCGGGCACGCTCGGCGTGGGAGGGCTCGGGGATGGGCGGCTGATCAGAAGGGGTGGCGGTGGAGGCGTGCTGGTTGGACATGGGAACTCTTTCTGTATTTGCTGGAATGCCCGACCGGTGGGGCGGAGGGCGCGCCGCCGGTCGGGCATTTGTGGGAGGGGCTTGCTTAGAGCCTGCAGATGAGGAGTTCGCGCTCGTAGATCATCTCTGGGGGAAGGTGATCGTGGAGGGCGAGGAAGAGCTCTTCGTGATCCATGACCTCCCTGCGCCAGGCGGTGCGATCAACCTCCTGCAGCTTGTCGAAGGTGGCACGAGGGAAGTCCAGCCCGTTCCAGTTGATGTCGTCGAAGTGCGGCGTCCATCCGATGGGAGTCTCCTTGCCCAGGGCGCGGCCACGGACGCGGTCGACGACCCACTTGAGGACGCGCATGTTCTCGCTGTATCCGGGCCACAGGAACTTGCCGTCCTCGTCCTTGCGGAACCAGTTGACGTGGAAGACGCGCGGCGTGACGGAGAGGCTGCGCTGCATCTTGATCCAGTGCCGGAAGTAGTCGCCCATGTGATAGCCGCAGAAGGGCAGCATCGCCATGGGGTCGCGGCGGACCTTGCCGGTGGCTCCGGCAGAGGCTGCGGTGGTCTCGCTGCCCATGGTGGCTCCTGCGTAGACACCGCCGGACCAGTTGAAGGCCTGGTAGACCAGAGGCATGGTGGTAGGGCGGCGACCGCCGAAGATGATTGCCGAGATAGGCACGCCGTCGGGGGCCTCCCAGGCCGGATCGATGGTGGGACATTGGCTGGCGGGTGCGGTGAAGCGGCCGTTGGGATGCGCTGCCGGCGCGCCGGTGGCCTTGCCGATCTCAGGGGTCCACTTGTTGCCGCGCCAGTCGATGCATTCGGCTGGCGGCGTGTCGGTCATGCCCTCCCACCAGACGCCGCCTTCGGGGGTCAACGCTACGTTGGTGAAGATGGTGTTGCTGGCGAGCGTCGCCATGGCGTTGGGGTTGGTCCTGGCGCTGGTGCCCGGGGCGACACCGAAGAAGCCAGCCTCCGGGTTGATGGCGCGAAGCTGGCCTGTGGCATCGGGTTTGATCCAGGCGATGTCGTCGCCGACGGTCCAGACCTTCCAGCCGTCGAAGCCCTTGGGCGGGATCATCATGGCGAAGTTGGTCTTGCCGCAGGCGGAGGGGAAGGCGGCGGTGATGTAGGTCTTCTCCGTCGTTCCATCGGGGCGCGTCGGTGACTCCACGCCGAGGATGAGCATATGCTCGGCCATCCAGCCCTCGTCGCGGGCGATGTTGGAGGCGATGCGCAGGGCGAAGCACTTCTTCCCAAGCAGGGCGTTGCCGCCGTAGCCGGAGCCGTAAGACCAGATCTCGCGGGTCTCGGGGAAGTGGACGATGTACTTCTGATCGTTGCAGGGCCAGGAGACGTCCTGCTCCCCGGGGGCGAGCGGTGCGCCGACGGAGTGCATGCAGGGGACGACGCGCTTGATGTCCTTGTCGATCTCGGCGAAGACCGGAGCGCCGATGCGGGCCATGATGCGCATGTTCACAACGGCGTAGGCGGAGTCGGTGAGTTGGACGCCGATCTGCGACATGGGCGAGCCGATCGGGCCCATGCTGAAGGGCAGCACGTACATGGTCCGGCCGCGCATGCAGCCGCGGAAGAGCTGCTTCAACTTCTTCCGCATGACGAAGGGGTCTTCCCAGTTGTTCGTGGGGCCCGCGTTGTCCTTCGAGAGGGAGCAGATGAAGGTGCGGTCTTCGACGCGAGCCACGTCGTTCGGCGCGGAGCGGGCGTAGAAGCAGCCGGGCCAGAGCTTCTGGTTCAGCCTGGTAAACGTCCCGGCGTCGATGAGTTGCTGGCAGAGATAGTCGTACTCGGCTTTGGAGCCGTCGATCCAGTGGATGTGATCGGGCTGGGTGAGGTCGGCCATCTTTTCGACCCAACGGATAAGGTGTTTATTCGTGGTGGGAGGTGCGGCGAGGCTAGCGGTGGCTCCGACGGTTTCAGTCTTCATGGGCAGGGGTCGATTTCCTCACGCACAAGTCTTCCCCCTCTGTAGAGGGGCTGTCAACCGTTTCGTCCGGTGTTCGGCCTGGATAAATTTGCGTGGTCCGGCCAGGTCTGGGTCGATAGCCGTAAGTTGACCTGCGAGTGCAAAAGAATGCAATGGACAAGAGAGTTCAGGGGGCCGTGACAACGCCGACTGCGGAGTCTGCGCAGCCGTAGTAGAGGAACCACTGGTTGTGGAAGCGGACGAGGCCTTCGGCGAAGGTGGTTCCGGCGGCGTATTGGCCGGTTTTTTCGAAGGGCTGCTCGGGTTTTAAGGACGGAACTTCGGTGCGGGCCAGGAGCTTCGAGGGGTCATCGGCGTTGAAGAGAGCTTGTCCGGCAGCGTAGGCGTTGGGCCCAAGGGCGGGGTCGCCGTGAGTGGGATCGTTCTTTCCGTTGTAGAGGACGACGACTCCCTTTGTGGTGAGGAGGGGTGGCGGGCCTACTTCGGGGAAGCCGCTGTCGAAGTGTCCTGCGCGTTTGGTGAGCACTTCGATGGGTTTCCCGGTGGTGTCTTCGACGGGAGTCCAGTGGATGAGGTCGGAAGAGGTGGCGAGGCGAATGGCGCCTTCGCCCCAGTACATCCAATATCTTCCTTTAATCCTGGCGGCGATGAGACGGTCACCAGTCAGACCGGTGACGATGCCTCCGGATTTGTACTTCAGTGTGTCGTATTTGCCGCCGTGTGCGCCGAGAAAGGCGGGGCCGTGTTTGGTCCAATGAGTGAGGTCCTTTGATGTGGCTATGCCGATGGAGTACGCAAGGCGGTTCCATTGCGTGTAGGTGAGGACGTAGGTGCCGTCTTCGCTCTCTACGATGCGAGGATCTTCTACTCCGCCGGGCCATTCGCGGGATCGCTGAGCGTCTTCATCGGGATAGAAGACGGGTTCAGCGAGGCGGGTAAAGTTGATGCCGTCGCTGCTGGTGGCGAGGCCCAGGCGGGAGGTGTGGTAGCCGATCCGCATGGCGCCGCTGTCGTCTTCGGCGCGGTAGAGGACGACGATCTTGTGGTCGCGGACGATGGCAGCCGGGTTGAAGGTGTGGAGTGCCTCCCAATGGACAGGGGCTTTGCGGAGGGGATCGTTGAAGAGGGAGGCTTTGTTCGGGGAGATGACGGGGGCCCGGGTTGGGCGAGTGAAGGGGCCCAGTTGCCAGGAACCGGATGAGGCCTGGGCAGCGCCATAGAGTGTGATGAGAAGCGTGGTTGCGCCGACGAGGATGGATCTCTTGTATCGCATTGACCTGCAAGTATGCACCTTGGGGTTTACCTTGTCCTCTGGCCAGGCGTGATTTGGCGGCTAGCTCGAAATTTCGGGTGGTGGATTGTTGCGGGCGCGCCATATTTCCAGGAAGGTAGCGGCGATGGTGAAGATGACGGGGCCGAGGATGATGCCGGTGATTCCGAAGAGGGCGATGCCGCCGAGGATGGAGATCAGGATGGTGACGGTGTGGGCGCGCATTCGGGTGCCTACCAGGATGGGGTAGAGGAAGTTGTCGATGGTGCTGACGATGACGCCTCCCCAGAGGGCGAGGAGAGCGGCCTTTCCCCAGTGGCCGGTGAGGCCGAGGTAGACGGCGATGGGCCCCCAGACGAGGAAGGCTCCAAAGGCGGGGATCATGGCGAGAAGGGCGGTCATGAAAGCCCAGAGAATCATGCCAGGGACTCCGAGAACCCAGTAGGCGAGGCCGGCGAGGACGCCTTGGATTCCGGCTACAGTCAGTCTGCCGAGGGCAGTGGCGTAGATGGTGTCGCCTATGCGATTGAGGAGCTCGTTGGTCTCTTGATCGCGGAGGGGCAGGTGCAACCGGAGAACTCTGAGGGCAAGCTCCCGATCGCGGAAGAGGAAGAAGAGAATGAAGAGCATGACGACAAGCTGCGTGATGACGCCGAAGGAGTTGCCGAGAAAGCCGGCGAAGTTGCGTCCGAGGTAGGCGGCGGTGGTCTGGGCTGCACGATTGATGTCGACGGAGTCGGAGACAACCTGGATGCGGCTGGCGAGGGTGGGATGGTTGGCGATGAAGTCTGTGACCTTCTCCTGATTCACATCGTTGCGCAGAGCGCTGACGGCGGCGAGAGCCTGCTGGCCGAGATCCAGCGCAAGAAAGAAGCAGGGAATGATGATGGCGAGGATAACGAGGACGAGCGCGAGAGCGGCGGAGGCGCGACGGTTCTTTATCTTTGTGGCCAGCCAGTCGTAGGGGCGCTGGGTAATGACGGCGAGAACTATGGCCCCAACGATGGCGGAGAAGAAAGGATAGAGGAGAAGAGCGCAGACAATGAGGATGCCAAGGGTGAGAAGGAACAGGGCGATCTGTTTCCATGTCTCTTCGCGTGTGGTTTGCATTGATTCTTGCTCCATGGGTGGATGCCTTGATGAGTCTGAGTCGCTTGGTAGCGCGTGGTGCGGATGCAAAACATCTCCCAACAGGAAAACGGGCACCGACGCCACCCTGAATAGGTTCAGAGTCCTCGTGTATGTCTCCCTTTGTACGGGATCATATCCCACAGGTGACGCCAGGCGCCTTCAGAGATCCATCGGATCGAGAGTGATTCACTTGGACGAGAAGTCGGCGACTAGACGAACAGCTTCTCGCTCTGAGCGATCCTCAACTCGCAACAACAGCCCCTCTTGCAATGACACCATTCTCCTAAGTCTCCGACCCGCCTGACCTCCCCTGCTAAACTGGCCTTAACTACAACCTCGAGTACCCATGCCCATCGTAGAACTCCAGCAGGTCCGCAAAGCCTACGACACCAAGGTCGCCGTAGAAAACCTCTCCTTCAAAATCGAGCCCGGCAGCATGTTCGGCCTCCTCGGTCCCAACGGCTCCGGTAAGACGTCGAGCATCCGCATGATGATCGGCATCACCGTCCCCGACTCCGGCAGCGTGAGCCTCTTCGGAGAGCCCTTCAACCGCAAGAACCTCCACCGCGTCGGCTACCTCCCCGAAGAGCGCGGCCTCTACAAGAAGATGAAGGTCATCGATCAGCTCATCTTCCTCGGCCAGCTCCACGGCCTCAACGCGACGACCGCCAGCAAGCGCGCCCACATCTGGTGCGAAAGGATGGAGATCACCGAGGCCATCCCCAAGAAGACCGAAGAGCTCTCCAAGGGTATGCAGCAGAAGATCCAGTTCATCGCCGCGCTCCTGCACGAGCCCGAGCTCATCATCATGGACGAGCCCTTCAGCGGCCTGGATCCCGTCAACGCCACCCTCCTCATGGACACCCTCGTCGACCTCCGCAAGCAGGGCCGCTCCGTCCTCTTCTCCACCCACCGCATGGACCAGGTCGAGAAGCTCTGCGACACCATCTGCCTCATCCACAACGGACGCCTCGTCCTCTCCGGCGGCATGCGCGAGATCAAGTCCCGCTATCCCAACAACCGCGTCATCATGAACTTCGAGGGCGACGCCTCCTTCCTCAATCATCCCTCCATCGAGAGCGCGAAGAACTACAACGGCATGGCCGAGATCAAGCTTCACGATGGCGACAACGGCCAGGCCCTCCTCGCCGAAGCCGTCACCAAGGCCCACATCAGCCGCTTCGAGGTCATGGAGCCAACGCTGGAAGAGATCTTTATCGAAACAGTGACAACAGAATCTAAGGAAACAGTTGCCGGAGACAAAGTCGATGCATAACGTCTGGCTCATCGCAAAGCGCGAATACCTCGAACGCGTCCGTACCAAGGCCTTCCTTCTCTCCACCATCCTCATTCCTCTGCTCATGGGTGGCGGTATCGTCGGCTCCATCGTCGCTGGCGGCAGGGCCAAATCCACCTCGCACATCACCGTCATCTCGCAGGATCAGCAGTTAGCCACCGACCTCCAGGCCGAGCTCCAGAACGGCAAAGACAGCCGCATGACCGTCGACGTCATCTCGCCCGGCAACAGTGAGACGCGCCAGACCCTCGACGCCATGCTTAGTGACAAGCAGCTCGACGGCTACCTCTGGATCACCCCCGCCGCCACGCCGAACGCTCGTCCCACCTTTGCCTACACCCCGCGCTCCACCGCCGATATCGCCACCAAGGGAGCCATCACCTCCGCCCTCCGCGCTGTCCTTATGCGCGAGCGCCTCTCTCACCAGGGCATGGTCTCCACCGACGTCGACTCCCTCATGCAGCCCGTCAAGGTCGATACAACCCAGGCTGGCAAAAACGCCGACACGACCTCCAGCTTCGTCGCCATCTACGTGCTCTTCTTCCTCATGTACATGGTCATCCTGCTCTACGGCATGAACGTCGCCCGCTCCATCATCGAGGAGAAGACCTCCCGCGTCTTCGAGGTTCTTCTCGCCACCATCCGGCCCGAGGAGATGATGGCCGGCAAGATGATTGGCGTAGGCTCCGTCGGCCTCACCCAGGTTGCCGTCTGGCTCGCCACCGCCATCCTCCTCACCAGCTCCACGCTCATCTCGTCCATGGCCGGCGGCGGCATTCATGTCTCACTCAGCGCCATGCAGATCATCTTCTTCGTCGTCTACTTTCTGCTCGGCTACCTCCTCTACTCCAGCGTCGCTGCTGCCCTCGGTGCCATGGTCAACTCCGAGCAGGAACTGCAGCAGCTCAATATGTTTCTCGTCATGCCGCTGGCCGGCTGTATGTTTGCACTCGCCCCTGTCATCAGCAATCCGAGCGGTCCCATCGCACGCGTCATCTCTCTGATCCCCTTCTGCACCCCGCTCATCATGTACCTGCGCATCTCGCTGGCCATGCCGCCAGTCTGGGAGATAGCCCTATCCGTCGTGCTGATGCTCATCACCATCTGCGCGATCCTCTGGGTAGCCAGCCGCATCTACCGCGTAGGCATCCTCATGTACGGCAAAAAGCCCAGCCTCCCCGAGATCCTCCGCTGGCTCAAATACAGCTAGTGTTGCCACAGCTTCGAAGGTAGTGGGTCAGTTTGGACTTTGTGGAGTCTGTAGTCACCGAAGATCCCGCTTTGCGGGATGTGGATGGTGCAAGGCGAGCAAAGCGTACTGTATTTCAGTCATTGCCCAAAGGCGACGTCTCTGCTTTAGGATGGTTCGATGAAAAGTGGATGGTTGCTTTGGGCTCTTTGTCTATCACTGCAGTGCAACGTAAGTTCGATAATGGCCCAGTCCGTGGCCCCAGCCCCGCCCGCGGCGGCACGCCCAGCGCGCCCGACGCCGCCTACCCGTGATCCCCACACATCCGGTTATGTCACGGCCAGGGAGTTACCCGACGCCACCGTTGCTCCGAAGGATGCCGACGGAGACTTTATTCTTGGCCCCACTCACAACCCCGCACCGGAGATGACGACGCCGGAAGGCGTGCCGCAAGGAACGGTATCTACCTTCACCATGCAATCGTCTGACAGTAAAATCTACCCTGGCATCGCACGAGAGGCCAATACGTTTGGCACGGCAGATCCCACCGATCCTGCCAAAATGGTGGTCACCACCAGCCATCCCGCTCCCTACACTCGCCGAGTGACGGTCTATGTCCCCAAACAATACGTCCCCGGAACGGCCGCGCCATTTATTGTCGGGGCGGACGGGCCCGACCCGGTGTTATTCACGGCGTTGGACAATCTGATCGCCCAACACCGTGTGCCAGTGATGATCGCCATCTCCATCGGCAATGGCTCGGGCGACGCCCAGGGCAGCGAACGTGGCTTGGAATACGACACCATGTCGGGCCTCTACGCGGAGTTCGTCGAGAAGGAAGTGCTTCCTCTCGTAGAGAAGCAATACAACGTGAAATTGACCAAAGATCCCGAAGGCCGGGCGACGATGGGCGGCAGTTCAGGTGGCTCCTGCGCGTTGATCATGGCCTGGTATCACCCTGAGCTATACCATCGCGTGCTTACCTATTCGGGCACTTACGTGAACCAACAGTGGCCATCGAACGCCCAGACCCCCCACGGCGCATGGGAGTTTCATGAACACCTCATCCCGAATAATCCGCGCAAGCCACTGCGAATCTGGATGGAGGTTGGCGACAGAGACAATCTGAATTCGAATGCCTTGCGCGACAATATGCACGATTGGGTTGTCGCCAATGAGAACATGGCCAGAGTGCTAGCTGCCAAGGGCTATCATTACCAGTTTGTCTTCGCCCGTAACGCCGGGCACACGGACCGTACGGTGAAGCAACAAACCCTACCCGAGGCTCTGGAATATATCTGGCAGGGCTATCCCGTCGCAGGGACGAAGAATTGATTTGAGTACGGTTCCATCTGTCCCAATAGGCATCTATCGAACCTTCCACGCTGCCGCCAGATAAGCTCCGCAAGTTCGGATTGTTGGCGTCCTGGGAGATGTCGAACTTGCTGGAAACCCCGTTTTGGGGGAACTATGACGCCAAGTCGGATCGTCGGTCGGCAGGATTGTTTCCGAGTTGCGGACAAACCAGACCCAACCCCAATTCGCGGGCTCTACGGCTTTTAACTAGGCGCTTAACTCCGAGTTCATCGCCGACGCGATTTGAACAGAACTTGGCGTATGGTCACCACTCCTGATTTGTCATGTTGGGGTGGCGGATTCGGAGCGGTATTCCCGATCAATCAGGAAGAGCAGTTAGGCACGGGGCAGTTAACGTGCGCGGCGGTGCATCGGCGTTCGGTTACGTTCTACTCACCAGTGCAACCCCAACCAATCATACTCGGTGGAAGGCCCGCGAGTAGCCGCCACGCTTCCAGCCATGCGAACGCAGCTTCACGACCGTGAGGCTTGGCGTCAATGAACGCCTTGAAGTACTCAATAGCGGCGGCGCCCTCGTGCTCTTTCCTTGCAGGTGAGAGCGGGGAACCCTCGGTACTGTAATCATCTGTGCTCCCACCTGGGTAGCTCCAGAGCAGCTTTGCGCTATGAGCCCTGGCGAGCGCGAAGTCGACATAGGGAGTCCACTGGTCCGAGGGAAAACGCGCGCGAAAGCTTTCAACGCGTTCAATCGCAAGATCGGGCCAGGGACGCTTGTCGAAACCGGGACAATCTCCACTTACGGTCCAGAGAGCCGCCAGCTCGCTCACTTTTCCGCCTTGATCCAACTTCTCCGCCTGTTTAATGAAATTGTTAAGGTAGTTTCCCTGGTTGTCATACTCCGCTCCGAGCCCCTTGTATAAATATTCCCAACGGGTATTCTCTACATAAAGGTCCGCAAGCAGCAGCGCAGCCGCTCTCTGGTGAGGAGATCGCTGCCTGGCTGCTTCCAGCCATTTCCTGAGACCGTTACGCGCAAGAGTAGGATCCACCCTCCATCTTGGATTGTTCATCTGACGCGACCATTCGACAATCTGCTGGGTGAGCGCTGGATCTTCGGCGGCAATCTGAGCGGCTTCCTGCAAAAACAAAGTCAGCCCCTCGCTAATCAGCGGATACATTAAAGAACTCGTGCATTCAGAGCATGGCGCGGCTGGAAGAGCGTCACGCTTCGCATAGAGCATTATGCCTGTTCGAGCTTCGCTTACCCCTACCTGCGAATATATATACCTCAATCGAGCACTTACCCCATCATGTTCCCAAACGGCAAAGTCACCGTAGATGTTCTCCGGATGACCGTAGTCTTTCCCCGAACTGGCATGGCTTCTATCTGGCGCACCCCACACAGAGGAGAACTCGCGAACAAGGTCCTCCGCCGGGATTTCAGGCGAAGCGGTGTAATGGAGCGCCTGCATTCGGCAGCTTTCCTTGACGGACGCGTGCCCGGGACTGGGCAATGGCGGTAACGCGCCTACAGTGACGCTGGGTACAAAAAACAAGGCGGCGCGCCCGAAGGTAGACGGCGACTGGCTGACCGACGCCGCGCACCAACTGTAAAAATCTATGCCAAGAGCCGCCTCATAGTGATCCTTGCCATGGTTGTAATGCATCAGTTCGAGCTTCTCGTCGGGGTGGAGCTCTTGCCATGCACCCACGGATGGCTGAGACGACAGAGCGGCAATATCGTGCTCCACCTGCTTGGCAAACATGGATGCAGGTGCGTCTTGCGCAAAAGACGGAAGAAGAAACCCGACGAAAAGGAGAGCCGGCCCCGCGAGCTTCAGCTTAGACATACGTCCCTCAACTCAGGAGTATAAGGTCTGCAAATGGCTGGGCGATACGCAATGCTTGGAGCCGGGCGCATTCAATCATCGACAAAGGTGCCGATCTTCACGACGGGAGGCACTCTGGCACGGCTACGCCGTCCCTCAACCTCGCAGCGTCCGATGCGACAAGAGATTTGCGAATTCTATCTAGACGAGGAGATCACATCCGTCCCGGTTGTATTACTGGCTATCCGGAAACTATCCCGTTGTTCCTGAAAAGTCAGGTTTCCGGCAACTTCGCACCCCTGTCGCAAACTGACTACTATCGCTTATTTATAAGAACGCCACCCGCACCAGCATTGGTGTATACCTACTGGATCAATTGCTCGGCCAGAGCGAGGACGCGGCAGTGGCAGCGGAAGCAGCATTAACGGCGACAGGCATCTTCAGGGCAACCCAGTCTCGGTCTGCCCAGCGCGATCTGCTCGAACTGAGTGTTGGCTACGCCCTGATCCTGGCTACAGTCTGGACCGCAAATCCTACGCAAAGAGTTCTCTACTGGCTGGCCGTCCTCTGGATCGTCGCAACCTCATGGGCGCGGAGCGAGGGGTGGAAGGCCTTGGGGCTCACAACGACAGGCCTCCTCCAGTCGCTATGGGTCGTCGGAGCAGCGCTGCTATGTGCTGGCCTGGCCGTCTTCATGGCTTCACGGATGCATACGTTACACCGGTTGCACGGTCCAACGCCTCTACTCTCGCATGTGTGGGGATACCTCGTCTGGGCAGTCATGCAGCAGTTTCTGATGCAGAGCTACTTCCTCATCCGTCTCCTGCGCCTACTCCCCGGAAGAGCCCTGCCGGCAATCGCTGCGGCAGGCATGTTCTCTCTCGCGCACCTGCCCAACCCAGTCCTGACGCCCATCACTCTCGTCTGGGGAGTTGGCGCATGTCTGCTCTTTCTGCGCTATCGCAACATCTACACGCTTGGCCTTGCCCACGGCATCCTCGGTCTATGCATGGCTGTCACCGTGCCAAACTCGCTGCATCACCACATGCGGGTCGGCCTCGGCTACCTCAGGTATCACCCAAGAGCGGCCGATCACGATCGTCTCCTTGGTCGTCACCGCAACCAGATCGACCACAGCGTATCCACCGAAGCATGCGTGACCGCCGAGGCGCCCACCCGCCGCTGCTGACGCCACGCCCGTCCATAGAAGATCCCCGCCAGAGCCGCCAGCAGCACGTAGCGCCAGTTGAAGTGCAGCGCCCGCTTATTGAAGTGCGAGAGTCCGAAGAGCACCGCCGTAACCGCCAATGCCCACCGCGCCCCGATGCGCCGCTCCAGAAGATTCTGCATCCAGCCGCGAAAGAACAGCTCCTCGGGAACCGCGATAAAGAGAAACGTAAAGATCCATCCCAGCACAACATGAGACAACAACGGGATGTAGGCATGGACGTGGAGGAAGCCAAGCGCCAGTCCAAGCGCAACTGCAATAGGCGCATAAATGGCAAGCTCGCGCCCCCCGATCCTCAGGTCGGCCAGCCGAAGGCGGAGATCGAATCCGACACCCTGCAGCCTGCGTATCGCAAGAAACCCATAGATGCCCGCATCCAGCAGCAACATCTTGTTGAAGACCCCAAAGCGAAGCGGCCAGGCAGGCTCGAACCAGCGCAGGTCCACCGCGAGTCCAAGCACGGCAAGGATAAGAAAGTCTCTCCAGTCTGCACGCTGCTCCGGATCAGTAAGGCAAGAGCGGTAGAGCAGCAGGCTTATCAGGACAGGCAACAGCACATAAAGCGCAAACCAACGCCAACGGAATATGCCATAGGAACCGGCAACCATCGCGTAAGGAACGCACAGCAACGCCGGTGCCACCAGGCGAGCAGGCAATGGCAGCCTCTGCCCGGCCAGAACGCTACGCGGCCAGAACGCAGCGAAGAGAAACGGCAAAAGCGTAAGCAGCGCCGCAACGACCACCGATGCATGGACAGTCAGGTTCACCATCACGTTCGAGCATAGCGCGGCTTCGTGGGCCTGAGGGGATACCGGGCTGAGGCCGAGTTTGACTATGATGAACCGTCAAACGCAATAATTGGGTTCAGAGAAGGAGCAATTCATGTCGATTACGAGCCGCCCAAGTATCCTGTTTTGGTTATCAGCTCTAATCTTCTGCTGTTCAACATCGTCATGGAGTCGGATTCGTGAGCACAAACCAGACGCCTGTACCGACAGTAAACGCGGACTCCATGCGACGTTAAATGCAGAGCCTGGATACTACGGAGATCTTCGATTAGAGGCCCTTACCTTTCGCCTCATGAACGATTCCGATCAAGTCTTAGATTCAGCCACGGCCTCATGGACGTTGGTAATCGACGATCGGGAAGTGCCAGACCGCGGGGGGCAGCTCTGGACTGGGCCGAAGCCTACAGGCGGATATGGAACCGTACGATCCGGCTCCATGTTCCAATTCGGAAAGGCATTGCCGATCCACGAGTACTTCCCTGAAGCACGCGACTATAAGATCTACTGGAAGGCTGCTGCATTCAGAAGCAATGTTGCCGTGGTTAGAGGAGGAGTCACTCCCTAGCCCCCCGGAACGGCGAAAAGGTCATTGCCGAAAACGGGAATCCCGGTAACTGCGATTTCCTTCAAACCGTATCATCCGTGCCAATCCGCGGTCGTCCCCTCTCGAAGGTAAACTCATCTTCGTGCCCCACACCTACACCCTCAAGCAGCGCATAGCCCTCGCCGTCGTTCCACGCATCGCGAGCACGCTCATCTGCTGCGTCGGCATGACCCTCCGCTACCGAGACGTCTGCGACCCCGGAGCCCTTCCCGGCTACGACACCCCACCTCCGGCGGTCTACGCCTTCTGGCACCGCTGCCTCCTCGCCTGTGCCTGGCGCTTCCGCAACAACGGAGTCACCATCCTTATCAGCCGCAGCTTCGACGGCGAGCTCATCGCCCGCACCGTCGAGCGCCTCGGCTTCGTCGCCATCCGTGGCTCCAGCTCCCGCGACGGAGCCGCCGGTCTCCGCAACCTCCAGCGCGCCTACCTCGACGGCCACTACTGTGCCATCTCCGCCGACGGTCCCCGAGGCCCCGTCTACGTCGCCAAACCCGGCGTCGTCCAGCTGGCCAAACTCGTCAACAGCACCGTCGGAGCCTTCTACGTCCACCCCGAGCGCGCCTGGGAGCTCCGCTCCTGGGACCGCTTCCTCATCCCCAAGCCATTCTCCCGAGTCACCGTAGCCTGGACCACGCAGGTCCCCCCCGATCAGGACGCCGTTCAGGCAGCGCTGGACCACTCCGTAGCCCTCGCCCAATCCAAATAGGCCAAAATCCTATCCACAGATTCACCACGACAAACCAGCCCAGCCTCACCTGCCACCACGTCCCGCACCACTAAAATTACAAAAGTGCTCGTATCCGACTTCCATTTCGACCTCCCTGAAGAGCTCATCGCACAATCCCCACCCCCGGTTCGCGGAACCAGCCGCATGCTCACCCTCAACGGTGCCACAGGCGAGTACCGCGACGATTTCTTCCGCAATCTCCCCAACCTATTGAAACCCGGCGACTTACTTATCCTCAACGACAGCCGCGTCATCCCCGCCCGCCTCTACGCCACCCGAGCCCGCAGCTCCCACACGCAGCAAACCTCCCCCGATCCTACCGGTCGCATCGAAGTCCTTCTAACCCAGGAGCTTGCCCCCGACGAGTGGACCGCCCTCGTTCGCCCAAGCCGCAAAGTCCAGCCCGGCGAACGTCTCCTCTTCCATCACGAAGATAATCCCGTCCTCGAAGCCGAAGTCACAGCTGCCGCCGAGTTCGGCGAGCGCACCCTCCGCTTCGCTCCTACGCCCGATTTCCTCTCCATCCTCAACAAAATAGGTCACATGCCTCTCCCTCCCTACATCCACCGCGATGACACCGAACAGGATCGAGACCGCTACCAGACCGTCTATGCCCGAGAGACGCGGTCCCACGAACCCGGATCAGCCGCAGCCCCCCCCG
>Ga0193717_1001065_pt1 | contig 17227 bp, 15 predicted proteins | sample U2c2metaG_FD_145900 | JGI IMG/M metagenome (GOLD analysis project Ga0193717, IMG submission 145900) | Soil microbial communities from a riparian zone of the East river system, Colorado, United States - U2c2 | ecosystem: Environmental > Terrestrial > Soil > Riparian zone | place: USA: East River... | reverse complement strand
GGGTTGTTCGTCCACTCCGGACGCGGCACCGGCTGGATCCGGTTCCAGGCTGGCAAGACGCCGAGGTGGGAGGCCAAGCGGTTCCCGCAGCCCCGCTGGGACAGCGCGGTGTTCGCCGACGACCTGCCGACCAGCGCGCGCGGTGTTGCCGAGCCGATCCCCGGCGGCATGTGGATCCGCCCGGTGGACGCCGAGAGCCGGCAGCGCGAACACCGCAGGCTGCTGGTCACGACCTTGCCCTGCCGCGACGACATCGTGACGATCGTCGTCGGCTGTCCTGGTTCGCCGCCGGTCACGCTGGACGACGTCGCCCGGCTGTGGATCCGGATTCCGGCCGACGTGCGGGAACGGATCCGCTTCGCCCAGTTCGGCCCCGTCGCGCTGCCGCCGGGGACCGCACTCGGCCAGGCCCTCGCCGACCTGTTCGGCGAACCGCTCGCCTGCTACACCGGCCTGCCGGTGGCGTCGCCGGGCGGCGCGGACGTGTTCACCGTCGACGACGACGGCAACCTCGGCTGGCACACGTTCGTGCAGGAGTTGGGATACTCGCCGTCCGAAGCGGGCGAGCCGGCGCCGCCCCGGCTGCTCAGCCACCGCCGACCGGTCGACGGCGTGCCCGAGGTCGCGCCCGCGGTGTACTGGTACGCCCCGGACGCGGTCATCGAGGTCGTTCAGTCCGGACTGTGGATCCGGCGACCCGTCGAGGGGGCCAACGCCGCCGCCGTGCGCGCGGCCCACACGAATCGCGCGGTGCACACACTGACGTTCGAGTCGGAGCCGGGTGCGGGCGGCGACCGCATGCGCCTGCTCGCCTCCGACGTCCTCGCCCGACTCGACCCGAGGACCCGTGAGTTCAGCAGACTGCTTGCGTCACACCATGTCGAAGCGCCAGTCACCGCGGGCGCGGTGGTCGCCGGCGGCGCCGCACTCGCCGAACTGGAGAGCGCGGCGCCGCGTGCCGAGGTGCCGTCGCGGGCGCCCGGCGCGCGGGGCGCCGGCACGCTGCTGGCCGGGCTGGACACGGCAGCGCCGGACGTGGACGAGGTGTGGCTGGACGCCGCCGTCAAGACGGTCGCGCTCGCACCGCGGCCCTCGGCGGCAGAGGCCGCTGCGGACACGGGCCTGCCTCGGCTGGTCGGCGTGACCGGATCGGCGGCGCCGGAGCCGGCGGCACCCGAACCAGTGGCGCCAGAACCGAGTGCCGTGCCCGAGATCGTTGCCGTGCCTGGGACCGATGCGGTGCCGGTGGTTGACGAGCCGGCAGTGCCCGACGAGCAGTCGGCACCCGCCACGGTGGCCCTGCGGCTGGAGTCGGGCGTGCTGTCCGGAGTGGACCCCGAACCGGTCGCGGTGACGACATGGCCCCGGCCTCGGTTCAGGCGACGCCCGATCCCGAGGCGGCGGCGATCCTCCCGGTGACCGGGGTGGCGCAGGAACGTGAGTGGTTGCGTAGAACACTCGGCGCCGAGTACGGCCTCCAGGCCAACGCGGTCGGCCGCATCCTCTCCGAGCACCCCGGCTTCCAGGGCGCGCTCATCAAGTCCAAAGAGGACGTGCGGACCGACGCCGTCGCCGTGCGGCTGCACCTGTCCCAGCCGGGTGCGGCGATCGACATGGCGTTGCGCACCAACGTGGTCGGGCCGCACGTGCCGTTCGCACGGTGTGTGGTCTCCGGGCTCAACCGGCTGCCGTCCCACCGAGGGCCCGCCATCTTCGCCACCTCGCCGACCGCGGCGCAGCTCGCGCTCTACGACCGGCAGACGCTGGTCACCGACTGGAGTTTCGTGCACGCGCTGACCGCGCCCTGCCCCGCGCAGGAAGGGGACACGGACGTGGTCATCTGGTCCATGAGTGCCCGCCGCACCAAGTTGCTCGAACCCGCCGACGAGTCCGTGCCGGACCGGGTGGTCTTCGTGCCGGGGACCTGTTTCAAGGTACTGCGCAGGCGGCCGGCGACCGATGGCGAGCGGGGACACATCCTGCTGCGCGAGCTGACCGCGGGCGAGATCACCGAGGACGGGCACGTCGACGTGCGCCCGAGTGTCCTCGACGACATGGCCGTCACGTCGCTGACCGAGCAGCTCGAGAAATGGTCGACGGAGACTCCCGAGCGCCGGGTCAGCGACCTCGCGGCCGACCGGTTCGGCGCGCTGCCGGGGCTGGCATGAGCACGCGCATGAGTCCCAACCCGAAGAGAGGTCGCAGCGATGAACCGTCAGCTCCTTGAGGTCGGCACCGGGCGCCCCGGCGCGCACGTGACGATCTCGGCGGCACTGTCCGCCGCACGGGGTGGCGCGATGATCGTCGTCGCGGCCGGGGAGTACGAGGAGAACCTGCGGATCGACCGGATGGTGTCGATCAGCGCGGAGCACGGGCCCGGCAGCGTGCGCGTCCGGGCCAAGCGCGGCGCGGTGCTGTCGGTCAGCGCCGAAGGCGCGCAGCTGACCGGACTGACGCTGTGCGGCGAGGACGCCGACCACGTCGCCGTGGACATCGCCCACGGCGAGGTCGCACTGGACTCGTGCGTGGTCGAGGGCGCGGGGTGGACAGCCGTGTTGGCCCGCGCGAAGGGCGCGCTGGCGCTGCGCGGCTGCCACGTGACCAACCGGACCGGCGCCGGCGTGGTCATCACCTCGCCGACGCCGAGCAGCATGGAGGACAGCCGGGTCCACGACACGGGGTCCTCTGGCGTCGTGGTCACCACACAGGGTTCGCTCGTGGTGCGCAGGTGCGTGGTGGAAAACGTGCGTGGCAACGGAATCTGCGTCAACGGCGACGGCAGGGCGGTCGTCGCCGGGTGCGAGGTCACCGGGGCGGACAAGCCCGCGATCGTGGTCGAGCAGCGCGGTCGCGCCGACCTCGCCGGCCTGTCCGTCCTCGCCGGCACGAACGTCGACCTGTACGTGACGAGCACGGGTTCGGTCGCCGTCGCCGACTCGGTGTTCTCCGGCGCGGCCGCGCGGTCCGCGCACATCGCGGGGGAGTCCGCGCCCGTGCTGACCCGCTGCACGTTCAGTGCCGGCGGGAGCGGCGGCGTCCAGATCACCGACTCGGCGAAGCCCCGGTTCATCGACTGCGCCATCACCGACACACCGGCCGGCGTCCTCGCCGACGGCGCCGCGGTGGCGGTGTTCGACGGCCTGCGGGTCACCGGCAGCACCAAGGCCGCGATCATGATCGACGGCTCCGCGTCGGTTCGGTTCGCACGACTGGCGGTACGCGCCGACGTGGGGCATGGTCTCAGCGTCCGCGGCGAAACCCGGCTGGACCTGCAGGACGCGGAGGTGGCGACCACCGGGGACGCCGCCATCGTGCTCGCCGGCAGCGCACAGGCCAGGCTGACCGACCTCCGCGCGACCGGCGCGGCGACGGTGCTCGCGATCGGCGGCCGGGTACGTGCGGTGGTCTCGTCGACCCTGCTGCGCGGCGGCGGCGCCGTGCTCACCGACAGCGCCGAGGCGACGTTCCAGGACTGCGAGTTCGTGGACTCGCTCGCCGACGGCGTGCTGGTCGGCACCGGCGCGACCGCCGCGATGACTCGCTGTCGGGTGCGGTCAGCCAAGGCGAACGGTGTCAGTGCCGACACCGGGGCGCGCCTGTCGCTGACCGACTGCCAGATCTCCGGCGTCGCGGGCGATGGCATCCGACTCGCCACCACCGAGCCGGTGCTGATCAGCCAGTGCGACGTGCGCGGGTGCGGCGGCGAGGCCGTCAACCGGCTCGCCGACGGCGGCCAGGTGTCCGTCGACCACCTCGTCACCGACACGGACGCCGGCGAGCCCGTCCGCGGGCAGGTCCACGCCGACGACGTCGCCGCGCCGGCCGGTGGCGCGCCCGTGCTCGACGGGCCGCTCGGCGAACTGGACGTCCTCATCGGGCTGGACGGGGTGAAAGGCGAGGTCACCGGGCTCATCAACCTGATCAAGATGTCCCAGCTCCGCCAGGAGATGGGCCTGCCGATGCCGCCGATGAGCCGGCACCTCGTGTTCGCCGGCCCGCCGGGCACCGGCAAGACCACGGTCGCGCGTCTCTACGGGACCGTGCTGGCCGAGCTGGGCATCCTGTCCAAGGGACACATGATCGAGGTCGCCCGCGCCGACCTGGTGGCCCAGTACATCGGCGCCACCGCGATCAAGACCACCGAGGTCGTCACCAAGGCGTTGGGCGGCGTGCTGTTCATCGATGAGGCGTACACGCTCACCGCCCAGTCCGGCGGCTCCGGCCCGGACTTCGGTCAGGAGGCCGTCGACACCCTGATGAAGATGATGGAGGACCACCGCGACGAGATCGTCGTCATCGTCGCGGGCTACTCCGAGAAGATGGAACAGTTCCTGGCGTCCAACCCCGGTATGGCCTCGCGGTTCTCGAAGACGATCGAGTTCCCCAACTACAGCGTCGACGAACTGGTCACGATCACCACCAACCTGTGCGCCAAGCACTACTACGAGCTGACCGACGACGCGACGACCGCGCTGGTCGAGTACTTCGAGCGGGTGCCCAAGAGCGACACCTTCGGCAACGGGCGCGTCGCCCGCAAGCTGTTCGAGTCCATGGTGAACAACCAGGCGTCCCGACTGACGACCGCGCCACCGGCCAAGGACTCCGAGCTGAGCAGGCTCACCGCGGCTGACCTCGCGCAGGAACTGGCCCAGGTCCGGTCCGGCGCCGCCGCGACCGCCAACCAGGCGGGCGCGGACCCCGTCGCCGTGCTGCGGGCCAGCCGGTCGTGGCGGCGGATGGCGGGAATGAGCGGCCATCGGAAGGCCCGCGCGGCCGCCGAGCGCACTCTGGTCGCGCTCGCCGAGCTGAAGAAACAACGTAAGCCCTACGACACCCACGCCAACGTGGCGATCACCGGGCCGGCCGGCGTTGGGCGCACCGGCGTCGCGACCTCGTACGCGCACTGTCTTGCCGAGTTGGACGTCGCCTCGGTCGGCCACGTCGTCCGGGTCAGCGTGGCCAAGGAACTGCGGGCCGAGTGGCCGGGGCAGGCGGAACTGCTCGTCGACGCGGCGCTTGCGGAGGCGAGCGGCGGGGTGCTCGCGGTCGACCTCGACGGGGACTGGGCTCGTGACCCCCGCGAGTACGACCTGGACGTCGTCGAGTCGTTGGGGAAGGCACTGCCTCGGCTCGGCGCCGACCCGGTCGTCGTGGTGATCGCCGAGCCGGCACGGATGGCGCTGGTGCGCTCCCGCGTGCCCGTGTTCGCCGAGGCGGTTCCGCACACCTGGGTGTTGGCGCACCACAGCGACGCGGAGTTGGTCGAGGTGGCCGCGGCGCTGTTGTGCCGCCGGGGCCACGAGATCCCGGACGACGTGCGGCACGCGCTCGTCGACCGGGTGGCTGGCCACGACCTCGCCGGCGTGGAGCAACTGGCCAGCAGGATCGCGGCGACGGCGGCCGCACGCACCCTCACGCCAGCAGACGTCGTGGCCTCCTCCGCCGTGCGGATCGTGGGGGAGGGGTTAGAGGCCGTGGGATGAACGTTCGGGCAGTGCTGATGGTCTGCTCGACCCACGTTCGCCAGCAACAACAGCGCCGCGGCGCGGTCGCGACGCACTATGACAGAACCAGATTCCCAAAGGGAGGCATCGTGTCCACCGGATACGAACAGCAGTTGGAGGAAGCGCTCGCGCAGTACCAGCGCCGGCGCACGGAGCTGGCCGAGTTCCAGCGCGACGCGGCCGGCGTCTCGGCCACGGTCACCGCGCCCCGCAAGGTCGTCAGCGTGACGATCGGCAACGCCGGCGTCGTCAAGGAGATCAAGTTTCCGACGGCGGCGTTCAAGAACCTGTCCGGGCCCGAACTCGCGAAGGTGCTCGTGACGACGATCGAGGACGCGCGTGCGCAGGCGCTCGACAAGGTCGCCGACCTGCTGGCGCCGATGCTTCCGCCGGGTCTGGATCCGCGTCAGGTCGTCCGAGGCAGCGCCGATCTCGAGAAGGTGATGCCGGCGGACCCCGTCGACCTGACCGGTGCGGCCGTGTCCAACCCGCCGGCTCACTGAAAGGAAGATCATGGTCAACAAGGTGTCCGTCGAAACCGACCACCTCACCAAAGCCGCGACCCGGTACGACTCGGTGTCGACAAACGTGAACAACCTGTTGAACTCCTTTCTTTCACTGGAGCACGACCTGCCGAAGGCGTGCGGCGACGACGAGGGCGGCCGGAAAATCCACACGTCGATCGCGAACATCAAGCAGAGCCTCGTCAAGGACACCCGACTGTTCGCCGACGTGACCGGCCTGACCGGCGACGGCGTCCGCGACATGCGCGACGTCTACGAACAGGCCGAAACCGACGCCGAACAGATCGCGAACGGCGCCAACCCCGAAGACAAGCTCGGCTCCGCCAACCCCAACAACGGGCAGAACAACAACTCGCCGAACACCGACACGTCGGGCAACGGCCGCAAGAACCGCTGAGAAACCGACCACTGAGACACCGGGCCCGCTCCTCCGAGAAATCCTCCACCGGGGAGCGGGCCCGGCCCAGCCAAGCAGATTGGCGACCCCGGTCGCGCGGCAAGGGACAGCGCAGGGCGCGTTCGGGACATGGCGGGCCAGGCGGTCTCAAGTCGAGTAGTGGCGGCATCGCGAGTTCACGTCGCGAAGGGCGCTGTTGTGACAGTGACGATGCCCTGAAGGTGACCTTCAGGGCGTTGAGCGCCCCGAAGGGGCCCTTCGGGGCATCGGACGACGTCCCGTATGAGCCCTTCGCGTGGCCGAGGCGTTGGGGCGCCGTGAGGGGGTCCTTCACAGCGTTGGCATGGCACTGTGAAGACGCCGCCGTGGCGGAGATGGGGCCGCGGCCCCATCAGAGCGACTAGATGATGCCGGTGCGCAGTGCGTATGCGACCGCGTGGGCGCGGTTGCGCAAGTTGAGCCTGTTGTTCAGCGCGTAGATCACGTTCTTGACGGTGCGTTCGGAGTAACAGAGCTTCTCCGCGATGTCGATCGTGTCCCAGCCGTCGGCCATCAGGCGCAGCACGTCGATCTCGCGGGGGGTCAGCCCGGACGCGTTGAGTCCGCGCGGCGCCAGGACCTCGCGCTGCAGGCGCTCGACGTGCTTGAGCAGCTCGCCGAGCAGGTCCGGGGGCATGATCCCGCCACCGCGGGCCGCGGCGACGACGGTCGACACGAGGCGATCGCCGGACGCGGCCCTGCGGTGCAGCAGGCCGACCACCTTGCACTCGACGAGCGTCAGCAGGTCGGTCTCGCGCAGGTCGTTGGTGATCAGCACGACGGGCACCCCACCGCCGTTGCTGGTCCACCGGCGCAGCACGGTCAGCAGCTCGGAGGTCACCTGATCCGTAGCCAGGATCGCGACATCGCAGTTCTCCGGCGGCGCCTCGGCAACCACGGTGAACTCCGGCCGCGCACCCAGGAACGTCCTGAGTCCCGCGTGGGTGATCGGGTCTGGTGCGTGTATGCCTACTCGTGCGGTCTGCATGTCATCTCCTGGTCGCCCGGCGTGGCTCGATTCTTCGCCGCGGTGCTTCACGATGTCTGCATCCGATCTCTACGGCTCTCCCGGCTCGACACACACCCGCGGGGAATCGTGACCGATCAGCCTTAGCCGGTCCTTAATGGCAGGTCACGATTCAGGGCGTCCCAGGGCCGGTTGAGGTGAACGGGCAGATTTACGGTGCGTAAAAGGACACACGCACAACCGTGCTGTGGAGTTCGCGCCGCCGACCCTTCATCGTTGGAGGCACCACGATCGGGAGGTGGACATGCCGAATCCGGACATGACGGGTGCCGAGCCGGCCCCATCGTCACCGCCGGTGCCCCTGACCGGCCCGGTCGACCCTCGCCTCCTGCTCGCCGACGTGCTCGCCGAGCGCGTCGACCGGTTGCTGCCGTGGGTCGACCGCCAGGTCGACCAGCCGACCAAGGAGGCATACCTGGACTTCCTGGTCGGACTCAGCGCGTCCGTCGAAGCCCTGCGTGCCACCGACTCGCCCTACTTCGGCGACCACGTCCTGCTTGCCATCCGCTCCCTGGAGGCGGCGCGGCCGATGGAGCCGGAGTTCACTGTTCCGCCTCCCCGGAATTTCTAAGTGTTGGTTGCGTTCCTGCCCTCGGTGCGGAGGTCCGGTGGCTGGGTGGCGTCACGTTCCCCTGGGTAACTGCTGGTTAGGGGTGGATCTTCGCGCAAAGATCCGGGTCTTGCGCTTGGCTCCGCGGGACCGGTTCCAGCAGGTCTGAGCTGCGTGAAGAGCGCGATCAGATTTCATGAAGAGTGCTCGGCCATCCTGGTCTCATTGACAGACAACGGTGTCGTCAGGAGAGCCAAGATGGAACAGGCAACGGTCGCGGTGTGCTCCACGGATCCGTTCGTCGTGCTCGGGATCGAACACCTCCTGCGCGCCGATTCGACATACACGATCGTCCCCGCCGAAGGATCGCGGGAGGCGCGGGTCGCGGTCGTCGTGGCCGACGAGGTCGACGACGAGACACTCATGCTGCTGTCCCACGTGGCACGGTCTTCCGCGGCGGTCGTGGTCCTCATCGTGGACCGGTTGGAGAGCGACGACCTGGCGCGGATCGTGGAGTGCCGGGTCGTGTCGGTGCTGGCCCGCTCCTCGGTCACGACCGACAACCTGCGTGCCGCCCTCGATCAGGCGCTGGCCGAGCGCTATCCGAAGGACGATCTGCTCACCCAGTTGATGAACCAGCTCGAGCGCTCGTCCGGCGGGGCACTTCAGCCGAAGGCGTCCGGCCCCTCGCTGCTGTCGCCACGGGAGCGCGATGTGCTCAAACTGCTCGCGGACGGTCTCGACACCGTCGAGATCGCGGTCATGCTGGCCTATTCGGAACGCACCATCAAGAACATCGTGCACGGTCTGCTGAACCGGTTGGAGCTTCGTAACCGCGCCCACGCGGTGGCCTTCGCGATGCGCGTCGGCGCGCTGTGAACCGGCTATGTGCGTGCCGGTGCGCTGGTCATTCCGGCACGATCAGCTTGATGCCGACCCCGCGCACCGTGTGCAGGTACTTCGGTTGCGCCGCCGACTCGCCGAGCTTCCTGCGCAGCCACGAGATGTGCACGTCGAGGGTCTGGTCGTTGCCCCGGTCGGAGTTGCTCCAGACGCTGTCCAGCAGCCGCTGCCTGCTCACCACCTTGCCCGCGTGCTCAGCGAGGTAGGCGAGTAGGTCGAACTCTCGCCGGGTCAGCTCGAGCCGGTCGCCCGCGAAGGTGACCGTGCGGGTGCCGAGGTCGATGCTCAGCTCGCTGATCACGATTGTCCGGTCGTGTTGCTGTTGCCCCGCCCGGCGCAGCAAAGCGTTGACGCGGGCGGTGAGCTGGCCCGCGGAGAATGGCTTGACCAGGTAGTCGTCGGCGCCCGCGTCGAGCAGCTTGATGATCGACGCTTCCTCCTGTCGGGCGGTCGTGACGATGACCGGCACGGCGCTGTAGCCGCGGATCAGCTGCAGGGCGGCGGTGCCGTCGAGGTCGGGCAGGCCAAGGTCGAGCACGATGAGGTCCAGCCGGACCGTGGCGAGGACGCGCAGGGCCTCGGCCGCCGTGGCGGTCGGGAACAGGGCGTATCGCTCGGACAGTGTCCTGACGAGTGCTGCCCGGACCGCGGGATCGTCTTCGACAAGCAGGAGCGTGAACATAGTGGTCCGCTTCTCGGGCCCCGCACGGGCGGTGTCGATCAGATCGACCTGATGATGGCTCACGAACCGCTCGCGGCTGGACGGAATGCGCGACATTCTGTCTGGAAAGGCACGGTCGCACAGAAAAACGGGCAGTCGCGCGGCTAGGCGACGCGGACGCCGCCCGCGTAGCCGGTTGGCCAGATTGTGCTGACCTTGACGACGTCGCCGGTCTGGGGGGCATGGACGACCTGGTGGTTGCCGAGATAGACGGCGACGTGGTGCACGGTGGACAGGTTGTTCGGGCGGTAGGCCCAGAAGACGAGGTCGCCGGGGGCCAGGGCGTCGAGGCCGGCTGAGATGGGGATGTGGGTGCCGACGCGCGCCTGTTCGCGGGATGTCCTGGGTAGCTGGATGCCGGCTGCCTGATAGGCCCGCAGTGTCAGCCCGGAACAGTCGAAGGTGTTCGGTCCGGTGGCGCCCCACACATAGGTCGCGCCGCGTTGAGCCATGGCGAAGGCGATCGCGATGTCCCTGGCCGGTGGTGTGGTGACGATCGTGGCTGAGCTGGAAGCGACCCGCGACTCCAAACCGACCGGCCGTGGCAGGCGGTCATCCGACTTGGCGGCGGCGGGCGCGACGGGCTCACGGGACAATTCCTGACGGTGGAGACGTCCGGGGGTGCGGCCGCCCGGCACGGCGACGAGTGCGCTGACGGCCGTCGCGCCGACTGCCAGCAGCAGGGTGCGGCGGCTGGGTACGGCGACGGCATCCGGTTGGGTGGACTTGGTCATCGGTTCGTCGTTCCTCACGTGGGGGGTGTGTTGTCCCCCGCTACACGCCACCGGTTGGGCTGTAGACGGTGAGGTCACGGCGAACTGCCCTCGGGTACACGTGATGTGCCCTCGAGACAGACCCGTGCGACAAACGTCGCGAGCGAGTCCGGTCATGTGCCGCTCGAAACCTGAGTGGAATCACTGTTGACTTCCACATATGACGATTGACTCGGGACGGACGGGTTCGCTCACCATGACCGGCGGTGGCGCGCGTCCGATCAAGGTGCTGATCGTCGACGACGACCCGCGCGTGCGTGGCGCCCTTCGCACGCTGCTCGATGCGGACCCGACGTTCCACGTGGTCGGGGACGCGGGTTCCCCGGCGCAGGCACTGCGCCTGGTCGAGCAACACGAGCCAGCCGTCGCGCTCGTCGATGTGCGCATCCCCACCGAGCGCGACGGTCTCAGCCTGATCGAAACCCTGGCGAACAAGCGCGGAGTTCCGGTCAATCGCCATGAGCTGCCCAGCGCACTGGAGGAACCGGCGATCGCCGCGGGGGCGGCCCGCTTCCTGACGAAGGGCACCTCGCCCGAGCGGATGATCGCGGCCATCAGAGCCACCGCGGACATCGGTGTGGGTCGTGGCGGCGCGGCACGCTGAACGAGGCGTCCAAGGGCACCATTTCTGCACTTTCGTCCTCGACGTGGCGACCGCTAGTGCAACGCTGCCAGTTGAGCTCCGTAGCGTGGCCGCCCCGGTTGTACGGTCGTGACTCAGTCGTCCGGCGGTACGGTGGTGGCGAATGTGGCGGGGTAAACGGCATGACGAGCGATTCACCGGTTTGACGGTGGCCATCGGGGCCTTCGGGTCCTTGTTGTTCCTTCCCCCGTTGCTGTCGCTGTTCCCCGACGACGCTCGGATTGGTCACCTGCCGGCGCAGTGGGTATATCTGTTCGTCGCCTGGGCCGCGCTCATCGCCCTGCTCGCCTTCGCGGTACGCAGGTGGGGGTGACCGAGCCGTGCTGACCACGTGGACCGTCGCCGTCGCCTCCGCGATCTATCTGGCACTGCTGTTCGCGGTGGCGTACTACGGTGACCGCCGCGCGAGCCGTGCGGGCACACCCAACACGCTGGCGGGACGCGGGTACGTTTATGCGCTTTCGCTCGCGGTGTACGCCACGTCGTGGACGTATTACGGAAGCGTCGGCCGCGCCGCGCAAAGCGGACTCGGCTTCCTGCCGATCTATCTCGGCCCCACGATCATGCTGGCACTCGGCTGGCTGGTGCTGCGGCGAGTGATCAGGATCAGCAGGCGGCATCGGATCACGACGTTGGCCGACTTCATCTCCGCCCGATACGGCAAGAGCGCGGCGCTCGGCGGACTGGTGACGATCATCGCCGTCGTGGGGGTGATCCCCTACATCGCACTGCAACTGAAAGCGGTGTCCAGCACCTTCGAAATCATCAAGCACGCACCGGATGGACCTACCAGGACCGAACTGGCGAACCTACCGGTGTTCGCGGACACCGCGCTGTACGTGGCGCTGCTGCTGGCAGGGTTCACGATCGTCTTCGGCACCAGACATCTCGACGCGACCGAGCGTCACGAGGGCATGGTCCGGGCGATCGCTGTCGAGTCCATCGTGAAGCTGGTCGCGTTCGTCGCGGCGGGCATCGGGGTCACGTTCTGGATTTACGACGGGTTCGGCGACCTTTTCCAGCGCGCTGACGCGGCCGGACTGAAGTCCATCTTCTCGCTGGGTGATTCGACGGGCACCTGGGTGTGGATGACGGTGCTGTCGATGTTCGCGATCCTGCTGCTGCCGAGGCAGTGGCAGGTGGGTGTGGTGGAGAACGTCGACGAGCGTCAGGTCAAGCGCGCGATGTGGGTCACCCCGCTGTACATGTTGGCGATCAGCCTGTTCGTGCTTCCTATCGCGACGGCGGGGTTGCTGCGCCTCGGTGACTCGGTCGACGCGGACACGTACGTGCTGACGGTGCCGATGGACGCGGGTATGGACGCCCTCGCGCTGCTGGTGTTCATCGGCGGGTTGAGCGCGGCGACCGGAATGGTGATCGTGGAGTCGGTCGCGCTCAGCACGATGGTCTCGAACTCCCTCGTCGTCCCTTTTCTCCTACGCCGCTCATACAAGGGCAATCTCGCGAGGGTGGTGCTGCGGTCACGCCGGCTCAGCATCGTGGCGATCATGCTGCTCGGCTACGCCTACTTCAGGTTGACCGGGGAGAGCGCGGCCCTGGTTTCGATGGGCCTCATCTCCTTCGCCGCGGTCGCGCAGTTCGCCCCGGCGATCCTGGGTGGACTGTTCTGGAAGGGGGGTAAACGCAACGGCGCCGTTGTCGGGCTGGTCGGGGGAGTGGTGATCTGGGTTTACACGCTCCTGCTGCCGGCGTTCGCCACCACCGGCTGGCTGTCCAAGGAGTTCCTCGACGAAGGACCGTTCGGCGTGTCGGCGCTCAGGCCGGAACACCTCTTCGGCATCACCGGCATGGACAACATCAGCCACGGCATGTTCTGGAGCATGCTGGTGAATGTGGGCGCCTATGTCGTCGTGTCGCTGTTGACCCCGACCAGTCCGCGTGAAGAAGCGCAAGCCGTGCTCTTCGTCGACTCCTTGGCGGACCCCGACCGGCCACGGCTGTGGCGAACCTCCGTGGGACCGGTGGCACTGCATGGGATGTTGAGCCGCGCCCTCGGCAAACAGACGGCGGACAAGGTATTCGCCGACCAAGGCATCGACCCGCACTCGGAAGTCGAGGTCGGCGCCGAGTTGATGCAACACGTGGAGACCATTCTCGCGGGCATGGTTGGCGCCGCATCGGCGAGAATGATCCTCACCTCGGTGGCTGGGGAAGAGCAACTCGGTGTCGAGGAGGTGATGGAGATGTTGGACGAGGCGTCCAAAGTAGCCGCGTTGGAGGAGCGCCACCGGTTGGCACGCGAACTGCACGACTCAGTCTCGCAGGCGCTCTTCTCGATGACGCTGCACGCACGGGCGGTGGAAATCGCGCTACAGCGCGAGGGCGGTGACTCCCAGGGCGCCGTTGCCCGCGGCATCAAGGAACTGCGGGGGCTCACCCACGGCGCGCTCGCCGAGATGCGAGCATCGCTCTTTCAGCTCCGGCCAGAAGCCTTGAGCGAGGACGGGCTTGCCGAAGCGGTGCGCAAGCAGTGCGCCGCGATCGCGTCAAGAGAAGGTGTCGACATCCGAACCCAGGCGCCGGAGTACCGGCTTCCGTTGAGTGACAACGCGGAAGAAGAACTCTTCCGCGTGGTGCAGGAAGCCGTGCACAACAGCATCAAACACGCCGGCCCGAAGCGCATCGACATCGTCTTCTGTGAACTCGACGGTGCTGTGATCATCGAAGTCACCGACGACGGCGCGGGTTTCGACCCCGCGACCACGTCGTTCGGGGGAATGGGCTTGACGAGCATGCGTGAGCGGATGGCACGGCTGGGCGGTGAATTCGTCATCGACAGCCATCCCACCAGATCCACGACGATTCGCGCGGTGCTCGCCGGCAGCGCCGCACAGACGGGAGACTGACGATGATCCGAGTGTTCCTGGTCGATGACCACGCCGTGGTGCGTCGGGGGATGCGCGCCTTCTTCGATGTGCTCGACGACATCGAGGTCATGGGGGAAGCGGCCGACGGCCAGGCGGCGCTGGATGAGCTGGCCGTCCTCGCTGTCCAGGACGATCTTCCCGACGTGGTGCTGATGGACCTGCTGATGCCCCGCCTGGACGGCCTCGGCGCGACGAAGGCGATCAAGGACCGCTATCCCCAGGTCGAGGTGGTGGCATTGACATCCTTCAGCGAGGTGGGACGTGTGCACATGGCGCTGGAGGCCGGCGCGGCAGGCTATCTGCTCAAGGACGCGGAGGCCGACCAGGTGGGCGCCGCGGTGCGCGCGGCAAGCCGTGGACAGGTCCACCTGGATCCCGCCGTTGCCAGAACGCTGACCAGGTCGCTCGTGGCGCCCACCCGCACTTCCAGCACGCTCACTCCCCGAGAGCGGGAGATCCTGGTCCTGGTGGCGCAGGGCAAGTCCAACCGTGACATCGCGCAAGTGTTGATCATCAGCGAGCGCACCGCCCGTACCCACGTGAGCAACGTCCTCACGAAACTGGACCTCACTTCGCGAACACAGGCAGCGTTGTGGGCGGTTCGCGAAGGCATGATCACCAGTCCGTAGAGTCGTGCGGGAGTGGCTCACGCGGCGTTGCTGAACTCGGCACTGTCGAGATGCGACCGGAGTTCACGGAGTGCGTAGTGCGCTCGCGACTTGACTGTCCCCTCAGGAATGCCAAGCAAGCCAGAGGTTTCGATGATGCTGCGGCCGTAGAAGTACAGGTGCACCACCACCTCCCGCCGATTCTTCGGCAGCTTCGCAAGGGCATCGGTCAGCGTCAGTTTGTTGACCAGCCGCTCGGCGATTCCGTTGTCGTGCACTATTTGTGAGAGATCCACGTCCCCGAACTCGACGGGCCTGCGGGTACGTTTCCGGTAACGGTCGATGATGATGTTACGCGCGACGGTCACGAGCCAGGGGCGGGCACGTTCTGGATCTCGCGCCAGGCGTGGCGTTCGCCATGCCCGGAAAAACGTCTCCTGTAACATGTCCTCAGCGAGGTGCGCATCGCCGTTGTTGCGCTTCAACAGGAAGTTGTGCAGGAACTTGCCGTGGAGTCGGTACAACTCGTCGACGGTGTCCCTGTCGAGGGTCCCGGTCGTGGCGGTGATGGCTAGAACAGACATCCCTTTCGCCTCCAGCGATCGCGATGGGCTTTTGTTGTGCTTCCCAACTATCGCTGGCCGCGGCTGGGAACTCATCGGTCGCCAGACCCGAACTCGCGCGTGCGGATGGGCGACCTCGGTCGCGACCGATGCCCAAGCTGAACTACGTCATCTGTCATAGAGCCGCCAGCTAGCGCCGTCGATCGTGGTCAGTCAGTTGTGAGATGGTTCATTCGGGCACGTTGGCTGCCTTTAAGGACCTCGCGTTCGCGTGCCCTTGACACCTTTCGTCACCCCTGACTTAACGTCTACTCAGGCGTCTGCCGGACATGGGGGACCGCACAGCCTGCCGTCCAACCCATTCCACTTGTCCGAGAGTAGAACGCCATGCTGAACGCGAGCATCCATGAGTCCTGTATGGACCGATTGCTTTCCCTGGCCGGCGTCGCCGGCCTGAGTGCCCGTCTGTCCGACGCCAGCAGACTCTTCGAGGACGCGACGGCGCCATGGGGCGCCGCGCCCATCCGAGAACTGCCGATCTCCGATGTGTCGCCGGACGGCTCACCGGTCGAGTTCGCGCTCGCCATGAACGGCGACGACACCGCCCTGCAGGTGGCGGTCGAGCCGCTGACGCCAAGCCGCCCCGACGGGTACGCCTCCCGCGTGTTCGCTGCCGAAAGCGCCATGGCGCGGATCGGCGCCCTGTACGACATCGACATCGACCGATGGCTCGCCGTCGCGGACACCTTCATGCCCACCGAAGGTGGCCGGGGATCGGCCATGATGCTCGGTGCCCAACTGGACCGCACAGCGTCACCGCTGTGGAAAGTATGGTTCTATCCAGGGGTTACCGGTGACGACGACGCCCCCGACCGGGTCAGGGAGGGACTGGAGCGGCTCGGCCTCGGCGCGGTGTGGCCGCAGGTGCGTGCCCACGCCGCGCGCGGCTTCGGCAGCGACCAGCCGGTGCTGTTCGCCCTCGACCTGTCCCAGGGCCATGCCCCCCGCGTGAAGATCTACTTCCGTCACCACGACCACCGCCCCTCTGGTCTGGCACGGCACCTGAGCCGCTATCCGGGTTTCGCCCGTCCCGCGGTGCGCGCGTTCGGTGTGACACTGACCGGCGGCGTCGACTCCTTCGCAGCCCAAGCACCGGTGACCTGTCTAGCCTTCAGTCCCGATCGTGCCACCGGGGTGACTGTCTACTTTCCTTTGTGGACATTTCCAGGCGACGATCAGATCCTGGCCGCGCGGATGTGCACGCTCCTCGCGGGCGAGGGGATCACGCCCGACCGCTACCGCGCGGCACTGGCCGTGGTGGCGGCAAGATCACTCGACGGAGGCACCGGCATCCACAACTACGTGTCGTGGACTCCCGCCGGACCGCGCTCACGGGTCAAGGTCTACTGGTCACCCGAACTGCGTTCGACCAACCCCGGTTCGCGATACACACGAGAACCGGTTGGCAACCCGGTGGGGAGCGCAGGCTGGCGCCTACGCTGCGCACGGGGCTCGTCAGCGATTGCCAATGAAAGTCTGAACTGAACCAACGGGCGCTTCCGCGTCGATGAGTTTGGCGAGCAGTTGACTGGCGGGGTTGTTGAGTTTCATCGGCGCGTCCGGGGGGAGAAGGCCGAGATCGATCATCAGGTTGCCGGCCCGGTGCATGAGGATCGCCAGGCGTACCCCGGCCCAGGCCTCGTAGTAGTCAAGGTGGTCGACGGTGCGGCCGGAGGCCCGCTCATAGATGGCGACGACCTGGTCCCTGGTGGGGAAGCCGGACGGCACCGGCAGGCCGATTCCTTCGGTGTGGTGGCGCAAGATGAACAGCCACCAGGCCAACTCGATGTCGGGGTGCCCGAGGCCCACCATTTCCCAGTCGAGGATCGCGTTCACCGCGAGGTCATCGCCGAACATCATGTTGCCGATGCGCGCGTCGCCCCAGTTGAGGACGGGCTCGCGCCGGTCATCGGGTCGGTGGGCGTCAAGCCAGTCGAAGCCCGCCTCGATGGTCGGGTTGATCTCGGCACCGCGAGCCCAGTCGTAGAACTCGCGCCACTTCGTGAGCTCGGCGTCGAAGACGTCCA
>Ga0193717_1001063_pt1 | contig 17253 bp, 12 predicted proteins | sample U2c2metaG_FD_145900 | JGI IMG/M metagenome (GOLD analysis project Ga0193717, IMG submission 145900) | Soil microbial communities from a riparian zone of the East river system, Colorado, United States - U2c2 | ecosystem: Environmental > Terrestrial > Soil > Riparian zone | place: USA: East River... | reverse complement strand
CGCGACCCTTCGTGATGTCGCCCGCCAGCCGGGCGACATCACGAAGGGTCGCGGCCACATCCACCTCCAAGGTCGGGTGCGCAGAGTCTGCAATCGGTTGCAGCTGCGTGTCAACAAGCCTGCCACAGACTCGCCACTTGTGCTGAAATGCCAGGACTGCAATCCTTTGCAGGAATTGCCACGACGTCTGACGGAGGATCCATGCCGAAGGCTCTGCAGCCTCACCCGGACCGTGCCCTGCCCGCCGGCGAGGCCCGCGAGCTGGCCCGGCGCATCCACCAGTCCACCCGCGCACTGCCGCTGCTCTGCCTGCACGGACACGTCGACGCCACCCTGTTCGCGACCGACGAGCCCTTCGGCAATCCCGCCGACCTGCTGGTGGTCCCGGACCACTACGTGACCCGGATGCTGATCTCCCAGGGCGTCCCGCCGGACCGCCTCGGCCTGCCCCGGCGGGACGGCACCAGAACCGCCGAACCACGCGAGATCTGGCGCGAGTTCTGCTCCCACTGGCACCTCTTCCGCGGTACTCCGAGCCGCTACTGGCTGGAACACGAGTTCGCCGAGGTCCTCGGAGTCACCGTTGCCCCGTCCGCCGAGACGGCCGACACCCTGTACGACGAGATCTCGGCGCGACTGGCCGAACCACAGTTCCGGCCGAGGGCGTTGCTCGACCAGTTCAACATCGAGGTGATCTCCACCACCGATGCCGCGACGGACGACCTCGCTCCGCACGCCAAGGTGGCCGCCGATCTGCCGGGCCGGGTGATCCCGACCTTCCGGCCCGACGCTGTGGTCCACGTCGACCGGCCGGGGTGGAGCGACCTCGCCCGCCAGCTCGGCGAACTCGCCGGCACCGACACCACGTCGTACGCCGGCTATCTGCAGGCGCTGAGGCAGCGACGTCAGGCCTTCGTGGCCGCGGGCGCTCGGGCGACGGACCACGGGCACCTCAGCGCGGCCGCCGTACCCCTGCACGGCGCGACCGCCGAGCGGATCTACGCCGACGCGCTGCGCGCCGAGGTGTCCGCTGACGACGCCGCCGCGTTCGCCGGGCACATGTTGTTCCAGATGGCGGCGATGTCGGCCGAGGACGGGCTGGTCATGCAGCTCCACCCGGGCGTACTGCGGGATCACCATGCCGGGATCTATTCGACGTACGGGCCGGACCAGGGGCACGACATCCCTGTGGCGGCCGAGTTCACCAGGTCGCTGCGGCCGGTGCTCGAGCGCTTCGGGCATGTCGACGGGTTCCGGATGGTGCTGTTCACGGTGGACGAGACCACGTACTCGCGGGAGCTGGCTCCACTCGCCGGCGTCTACCCGAGTGTCCGGTTGGGCGCGCCGTGGTGGTTCCTGGACAGCCCTGGTGGCATGCGGCGGTTCCGCGACCTCGTGACCGAGACCGCGGGCTTCTACAACACCACCGGCTTCGTCGACGACACCCGCGCCTTCCTGTCCATCCCAGCGCGGCACGACCTGGCCCGGCGGATCGACGCGGGCTACCTCGCGAACCTGGTGCTCGAGCACCGGCTGGACGAGGACGACGCGTTCGAGGTCGCCCAGGACCTCGCCTACAACCTGGCCCGCACCACGTACCTCGGCTGACCCCTTAGAGTTGGGCAACTTTGTCGGCGGGGCCTGCTCTTGGGGGATTTGATGAGTCGCGGGATTGCCTCGGTCGCTGTTGCCGCGGCGCTGCTCTTGATGCTGGGCGCTTGCAGTGACCAACCAACGGTTGCAACTCCTCCTTCCCCGGCCAATGAGCTCCAGCTGGATGCGATCGGCCCTGCCTTCGCGCCCAAGTGCGCCGGAGTCACGGTCACGCCGGAGCAGGATCCGCAGCAGGTGATCGACCAGCACCCGGCCGCCACCACGTTCTGCTTCAGCAAAGGGCTGCACCGGATCACCAGCGCCATCAGGCCAGGAGCCGGCGCGACGCTGGCCAGTAGCGAAGGCGCTGTGTTGACCGGTTCGATCCCCCTCACCACCTGGCGACGGGACGGCGAGTACTGGGTGGCTCGCGGCGCGCTGCCGGCGGCGTACCAGCTCAAGGGCCAGTGCGAGGACAACAAGACCAACCCGTGTCGGCCTGGCGAGCAGCTCTTCGTGAACGGCAAGCACCTAACCCGCGTGATGTCACGGGATGCGGTGAAGCCCGGGACCTTCTTCGGCGACTACGCCACGAACGCCATCTACGTGGCGGACGACGTGCGGAAGCTCGACGTCGAGCTGTCCCGGACCGAGACGGCGATCGACAAGTCCGCGACCGACGTCACGATCACTGGCCTCACCATCGAGCACTTCGCCAGCAAGCCGCAAGGCGGTGCGCTCCAGGTCGGGACCGGCTGGAAGGTCAGCGACAACGAGGTCCGCTGGAACCATGCGGTCGGCATCATGATCATCCAGGGCGACAAGGCCGTCCTGCAGCGCAATGTGGTGGCCGACAACGGGCAGCTCGGCATCGGGCAGTACAGCTCGGCGGGCGTCCGGATCACCGAGAATCTGGTCACCCGGAACAACACCGACGGATTCTGGATCGCCGACTGGGAGTCCGGCGGGATCAAGTCGACCAGGTCGTCCGGTGAGGTGTCCCGCAACGAAATCGTGGCCAACCGCGGCATCGGGATGTGGAGCGACATCGCGGAGTACGACCGGGTGATCAAGGGGAACCGGATCAAGGACAACGCCGCTGACGGGATCCGGTACGAGATCAGCTACCAGGCCGTGATCGAGCAGAACACCGTCGAGGGCAACGGGTTCGGCACCGGCCGGAACTCGGGCCCGAGTCTGTGGGACGGCGGCGGGATCAACATCAACACGTCGTCCGAGGTCCGCGTCACCGGCAACCTGATCCGCGGCAACCGCAACGGCATCTCGATCCAGTCCCGCACCCGCGGCGACGGACCGCGCGGCCGCTACGTCCTGCGCGACATCGTGATCGAGTCCAACCAGGTGGTGATGGACTCCGAGACCGCCAGTACCGGAGTGGTCGAGAACAAGAACTCCCCCGCCCAGGACGGCGCGATCACCTTCAGCCGGAACACCTACCGCATCGGTGACCAGCAGGCCGAACGCTTCGCCTACCGCGGCCGCACGATGACCTGGACCCAATGGCAGGCGGCCGGCTTCGACAAGGACAGTGTCTCCAGCTAAGTGAGAGCTCTGGCCCGGGCGCGTAATCGGTCGGCGTCACAGACCGCGGCGGCGACGAGCAGGTGGAGGGTCATCGAGCTCAGGTCGGACAGCCCGCTCTCGTTCAGCGAGGCGGCGGTGACGTACCCGAGCAGCAGCGCGCCGCTAGCTTTCACGTACGGCGTGGGCGCGCGGAGCACGGAGATCCACGCGACGATCAGCGCGATCCCGACGATCGTGACAGCGAGCAGACCCGTCTCCCAGTAGAGGCTGAGCCAACTGTTGTCGATCGCCATCACGTCGACGTCGCCCTCACCCCGCGTCAGCAGCACGCGCTTGTTGCCGAGCCCGTGCCCGATGATCGCGGTCTGCAGAGACACGTCCTCGTCCAACACGTACTGCCAACTGGTGGTCCGGCCGCTCAACGAACTGATCTGCGCGGCCCCCTGCCCTCGGAGCAGCCACGTATGCAGGGACGGCACGGACAGGAAGACCAGACCGACCAGCGCCGGTACTGCGAACGTCGCTACCCGCCCGACCCACGTCTTGCGGGTCAGCAGCAACGCGAGCACCAGGCCGAACCCGACCGCCGCGGCCGCCGTACGGGTCCGGCTCAGGGCGACCAGGACCAGGCCGATCCCGATCATCATGCCCGCCGGGATGACCGGCATCTTCCGGGACACCAGAGCGATGATCGCCAGCCCCAGCAGGATCGCGCCGACCTCGCCGACGCGCGGCGGCAGCATCGGGATGATGACGCCTTGCAGCCGGAAACCGGTACCGAAGGAGTTCAGCGGTCGCCAGGCCTGCGCCGGATCCCACAGCACGCTCAGCACTACCGTTGCCGCGAGCAACAGATGGGCGATCAGGTGGGCCCGGATCAGACGTTCGGGGATCTGGATCAGTGGACGCCAGAACAGGAAGATCAGCATCAACCCGAGCAGCAGCCGGGCCAGCCGGAGCAACGGGCTGAGCGGTTCGGTCAACAGGAACGCGGTGGCGCTCGCGAACAGCACATAGACGACATACAGGTTGGTGGCCGGGCTGATCCTGGTCCGGAAGCCCGGCTTGGTCGCCGCCAGCACGACCAGGAAAACCGCGATCAGCAGCGCGCCCTTCAGCATGCTGTTGGTCGAACCGGTGGTGCCCTGAGGCGCGGCCGCCCGGGCCGACCAGGGCTGCACTCCGAGCACCAGCAGGCACCACAAGAGCAACCAGAACCAGCCGGCCTTCTCGATCTCCTGGTCGGTGTCGGTGGTTCCCGGCACCGGCGGCGCCAACAGAGTCATACTTCTTAGCGGATCGGGGGCACGGGAGCAGGCTCGGCCGGGGTGAAGTTCACGGGGATGCCGAGTGTCTCGTCGTGCAGCGAAGCACCGATCAGTACGACGCCCAGCACCGGCGCACCCGCGAACCGCAGCGCGGCGGTCAGCCGACTGACATCGGTGTCCTTGTCGTGTCCCACCTGAACCACCAGCACGGAGGCATCCACTGCAGCAGCCAGCGGGGTGATCCCGTGCCGTCCCACCGCGGCCGGTCCGTGGATCACCACCGAGTAGCCCGGCGGCAGATCGGCCACGATCCCAGGCACCAGTGACGGTCCGACGGCCAGCGCCGAATCATCGTGGTTCAGACCGGGCGGCAGCACATAAAGGTCAGCGACCGTGCCCGGACGGAACAGCTTGCGAGCCCGTACTGCGCGAGTCCCGGCGGGCTCCATCACCAGATCGGTCAGGCCCTCGTGGTCCGTCACGTGCGAGAGCACCGGCATCCCACCCAGATCCGCGAGGACGAGCAATGTCTCCCGCCCGTCCCGCGCACTCGCCTCGGCCATGGCCAGCGCGATACCGGCCGAGTTCGGCGTCGGCGAGGCCGACACCACGAGGAGCGCCCCGGCGCCGCTGGCACCGATGCCGCGCGGGTTGAGCTCGCGGCGGGCCAGCGCACCGCTCGCCTCGGCACCGAGGGCGGTGACTTCCGACGGCCGTAGCTGCGGAGCGGCCCGGCGCCAGAAGCGGCGGCGCCCCCCGACGGAGGCCGTGATGACCGGCGCACCGGCGGCCCGGGCCGCCTGGTCGCGGGTCAGGACGAACGGGCTCAGGTGGGTGCTGAGGAGGGCTAGACCAAACCCGAGCACCAGGCCGAGGATCGCGCCGACGGTGATGTCGCGATACACCAGCGGCGAGGAGGTCGCGGCATCACTGGTCGCGGGCGTCACCAACTGGCTGCTCGAACCGACACCCGTCAGGGCCTTCTTCATCGCGGACGCGTCGTCGGCAGCCTGCCGGGCCTCGGTGGCGAGGCCGACCCGCTGGTCACGGAGCGCGGCGGCCGTCTGCGTGTCGCCCCTGCTGACGGCCTCGGCGATCTGGCTGACCAGGGTCTTCGACTGGGCCGTCGCCGTCCGGGACCGGTCCGATGCCTGGCCGGCGAGGGTGGTCAGCAGGGCCTTGGCCTCGTTGCTCCGCTGGGCCAGGTAGATCCGGGCGATGGCGTTGGCCCGGCGTACGGCCTCATCGGCGGTCGGGCCGTCGATAGTGATCAGGTACGCGTTGTCGGTCACGGCCTTGACCCGGGTGACGCTGGCCAGCGTCACCCGGGTCAAGTCCGTGGTGGGCATGTCGAGGGACTTGGCCACCTCGCGCAGCAACGCCGGGCTGGCCATCACCCGCGCCTGCGTCTCGGCCGGCAGATCCATCCCGAGCGGGCCGGTCTTGTCGGTACCGCTGGGCAGCTTGGCGACCAGGGCCGGCGGTACCGCCGGGCCGATCACGACCTGGCTGGACGCGGTCCAGCGCTCGGTCTGGGCCAGCGAGAAGACGGCCGCGCCGAGGGTGCCCAGCAGGATGCAGCCGACGATCAGCCACTTGTGCCGCAGCAGCGACTGGGCGGTCTCCCGCCACACCACTGTTCCCGGTTCCATCCGGTCCCCCATTCATCTCGCGGCAGGATATCCGCATCGCCGATGGTCCGGAACGGTGCGTGGCGGAAGGCTGGTCAAACGTCACTTTCTGTGGCCTACTCCTCTCGGGGGAAATCTCAGAACTATCGCGCCCTTGGCGGCGCCTGTCCGAGGGGGACACCGCGGGATGACAAAGAGATGGCTTTTCGTGCGCCTGGGGGTGGTCGGCGTTCTGCTGGCCGCGATGCTGGTACCGACACCGGCCCAGAGCATCAGTGCCTCGCTCTCGGCGCTCGACAGTCCCGTCTGGCAGACCAACGCAAGCGTCCAGGGCATCGCCGTGGCGGCCGGCAAGGCGTACGTCGGCGGCCGGTTCACCAGTGTCCGTCCCCCGGGTTCCCCGCTGGGCACGAACGAGGTCGGTCAGGCCTACCTGGCCGCCTTCGACACGACCACCGGCGACCTGGTCACCGCGTTCAACCCGGTCCTCAACGGCCAGATCTATGCGGTGGCCGCCTCGGCCGACGGCTCGCGGATCTTCGTCGGCGGTGACTTCACCACCGTCAACGGGGTGACCCGCAACCGGATCGCCGCCTTCGACACCGCCACCGGCGCGCTGGTGACCAACTGGAAGCCCTCGGTCTCCTACCGGGTCAAGACCATCTCGGTCTCCGGCACCACCGTGTACTTCGGCGGCTCCTTCGGCCTGGTGAACGGCACGGAACGGCTCCGGCTCGCCGCGGTCAGCACCAGCCTCGGCACCCTGTTGCCCTGGGCGCCCGCCAGCAACGGCGACGTGTACGCCGTGGACGTGGCGGACGACGGCTCGAAGGTCTACGCCGGCGGCCAGTTCAGCGCGGTCAACGGCACCAGCCAGAACACGGTGTCGAGCCTCGACCCGGTCAGCGGCGCCGTGCTGCCGTTCGCGGCCGCCGCCGCGGTCCCGCCGCCGAACGGCCAATGCACCACCCGGGTCAAGTCGATCGACGCCAGCGGCGGCTCCGTGTACTTCGGCAACGGCGGTGACGGCGGCGGGTGCTTCGACGGCACCTGGGCTGCGGATGTTGCCACCGGCAACTTGTTGTGGAAGAACCAGTGCCTGGGCGCCACCGAGGCGGTCAAGGTCGTCAACGGCTGGCTCTACAAGGGCTCGCACGCCCACGACTGCGCCAACGCCGGTGCGGGCGGTCACCCGCAGGGCGCCGGCTACCGGTTCCTGCTGACCGAGTCGCTGACCGACGGCTCCTTCGGCCCCTGGTACCCGAACACCAACGCCGGTCCGCCCACCGAGGTCGGCCCGCTGGCGTTCGCGACCGGTGGCTCGGACCTGTGGGTCGGTGGCGACTTCACCCAGACCAACGGCGTCGGCCAGCAGGGCCTGACCCGCTTCACCAACGCGGGTCCGGGCGCCGCTCCCGCCAAGCCGGCCAAGCTGCTGCCGTACAGCGTCCAGCCGGGCGTCGTGCAGCTCCACTTCCCGACGGTGGTGGACAACGACGACACCACGCTGACCTACCGGCTGCTGAAGGGCTTCAGCAACACCACGATCGCGACCTGGACGGCGAAGTCGACGTTCTACGACCGCCCGTGGCTGCACTACACCGACACCGCCGTGACTCCGGGTGAAGTGACGAACTACCGGGTCGAGGTGACGGACGGCAGTACCACCCTCCGGGGCAACTACTCGGATCCGTTGACGGTGGCGAGCACCACGTCAACGGCGTACGAGCAGCTCATCGGTTCGGACGGGCCGCAGGCGTACTGGCGACTCGGTGAGCCCGCCGGCACGACCACCTCGGTCGACACCTCCGGGCAGAGCAACAACGGCCCGTACTCCGGGGTCACGCTCGGCGCCGCTGGAGCGATCACCGGGAACACGGCCGCCACCATCAGCTCGAGCACCGGCCGGATGACCGGCGAGAAGGCGTACAGCATGCCGCAGCAGTTCACCCTGGAGGCCTGGGTCAAGCAGACCTCCACGCGCGGCGGACGGATCGTCGGCTTCGGCAATGCCAAGACCGGCAACAGCAGCATCTCCGACCGGATGCTGTACCTGCGCAGCGACGGTCGCGTCACCTTCGGGATCAGCGATGGCAGCCAGCAAACGCTCAACAGCGCCTCCGGCAAGAACAACGGCCAGTGGCATCACGTGGTCGGCAGCTACGACAACGGAGCCATGAAGCTGTACGTCGATGGCGTGTTGGCGGGCAACCAGACTATCGGACAGGCCTCCCTGTACTACGGTTGGTGGCGGATCGGCAACGACACCACCAGCAGTTGGCCAGGTGGTGGAGCCACTCAGACCAGCCTGGTCATCGACGAGGCGGCGGTTTACCCGTACGCACTGAGCGCAGACCAGGTGCTGACTCACTTCAATGCCCGCTGAAAGGTCAGCTGACTGCCGTACGCTGAGCGGACGGCCAGGCGGTCATAGCACAAAGTCATAACGCCGGTGGGTGGTCGACTTCCTGTCGACCTCCCACGAAGGCTAGATTTCGCGTGCTAGAGGCCCGCCCGCCCAGTCCGAAGGACATAAATGAAGAAGTTAGTTCTGGCACTAGTCACCGCAGCGGCCGTGGTCGCCGCAGCGCTGATCCCTGCCGGTCCGCCCGTGGTTGCCGCAGTGCCCGGGTTCGCTTCCGCGGTCTCCGCGGTCAAGCAGAGCTCCTGGCAGACCAACAACAGCGTCAACGCCATCGCGATCGCCGGGAACAACGTTTTCGTCGGAGGCTTGTTCACCAGGGTTCGACCGCCGGGCAAGGCGGCGGGCCAGGGCGAGGCGACCCGGACCTACCTCGCCTCCTTCAGCAAGAGCAGCGGCGGCGTCTCCAGTTTCGCGCCGGTACTGAACGGCCCCGTCTACAGCATCGCCGTGTCGCTGGACCAGAAGTGGGTCGTGGTCGGCGGTGACTTCACCACGGTGAACGGCAAGGCACGGCACCGGATCGCGATGTTCAACGTCGCCACCGGCGCACTGTCCAGCCTCGCGCCGTCGGTCAGCTACCGGGTCAAGGCCATCGCGATCTACGGCAACAGTGTCTTCTTCGGCGGCTCGTTCACCACGGTGTCCGGCTGGGGCCGCAGCCACCTGGCGGCCATCACCCTGAACGGCAAACTGCTGCCCTGGAGCCCGAACGCGGACGACGACGTCTACGCGATCGATGTCGCCGACAACGGCTCCAAGGTGTACGCCGGTGGCCCGTTCCAAACCGTCAGGGGCCAGTACCACAACACCCTCGTCGCGCTGAACAACACCACCGGCATCCCCTACGCGATGCCTGCCGAGTCGGCGATCCCCAGACCGTCCGCGATGTGCACCACCCGGGTCAAGGACATCGACACGTACGGCTCGAAGGTCTACGTCGCCAACGGCGGTGACGGCCGCGGCTGCTACGACGGCGTACTGGCCGCGGACGTCGCCAGCGGAAAACTGCTCTGGCAGAGCAAGTGCCTGGGCGCCACCGAGGCGGTCAAGGCGATCGGTGACTGGGTCTACAAGGGGTCCCACGCACACGACTGCACCGCGGACGACCCGAACTACTTCGCGGAAGGCACCGGGAACCACTACCTGCTGGTGCAAAGCGGAGTAAACGGCAGGCTCGGGCCATGGTTCCCCAACACGGACACCAATCCCAACAGCACGACGCAGGTCGGCCCGCTGGCGATGGGCGCCACCGGCACCGACCTGTGGGTGGGCGGCGACTTCCTGCACGTGAACGGGTCCGCCCAGCAGGGCATCGCCCGGTTCACCAACGCCGTCGGCGGCGCGAAGGCACCGGCTCCGGCCGCACCGAGCGCGAGCAGCACGGTGGCCAACAGGGTCTCGCTGTCCTTCAAGACCGTGGTGGACGCGGACAACATCACCATGACCTACAAGCTCTACCGGGGTACGACGCTGATCGGTACCTGGAACAGGAACACCTACTCCTGGCAGGCTCCGCAGGTGGTCTCCTACACCGACGCGGGCGTCAAGACCGGCCAGAGTGTGAACTACCACGTCGAGGTACTCGACGGCCGCAACGTGGTGAAGTCGGCGAACTCGGCAACGATCGTGGTCAAGTGAGCTAGGAACTAGGCGTGGGGCCTGCCTCTTAGGGCAGACCCCACGCTCCTGGACAACCGGCGGGGGGTCGCCGGCCGTAGCAGTACCAAGGGGGGAACATGCGCACGAGAAGAATCACCAGTGCATTGGCCGCGGCCGGTCTGACTGTGACCATGGCTGTGGTGCCGGCGGTACCAGCACCAGCCACGGGAGCGTCTCTGACGGCAGTGGCGAACTCTGCCTGGCAGACCGACGCCAGCGTGCTCGGCCTGGCAGTAGCGAAGGGCAAGGCGTACGTCGGGGGTCGCTTCACCCGGGTCCGTCCTCCGGGCGCGGCAGCGGGCACCAACCTGACCGTCCGGACCTATCTGGCAGCCTTCAACCAGAGCACCGGCGCGCTCGACAGCTTCAGCCACGACGTGAACGGCGTGGTCTGGTCGATCGTCGCCTCGCCCGACGGCACCAAGGTCTTCATCGGCGGCGACTTCACCCGCGTCGACGGCCAGGTCCGCAACCGGATCGCCGCCTTCGACACGACGACCGGCGCGCTGATCGCGACCATCAAGCCGTCGGTGTCGTACCGGGTCAAGACCCTGGCCGTCGGCGGCACCAGCCTGTACTTCGGCGGGTCGTTCGGCCTGGTCAACAACATCGCCCGGAACCGGGCAGCCGCGATCAGCACGGTCAACGGCACTCTCTTGCCGTGGAACCCGAACGCCGACGTGTACGCGATCGACGCGGCCGACGACAACTCCAAGGTCTACCTCGGCGGCACCTTCGCCAAGATCGGCGGCGTGAACCGCTGGGCCGTGGCCAGTGTGAACAACTCGACCGGCGCGATGCTCCCGTTCGCGGCCGGCTCCGCGATGCCGACGCCGACCAGCAGTTGCACCTCGCGGGTCAAGGACATCGAGACCAGCGGCACCAAGGTGTACTTCGCTGCCGCGGGTGATGGCGGCGGTTGCTACGACGGCACCTTCGCCGCGGACGTTGCCACCGGCAACCTGGTGTGGAAGAACACCTGTCTCGGCGCCACCGAGGCGATCACCATGGTGAACGGCTGGCTCTTCAAGGGCTCCCACGCGCACAGTTGCCCGGGCGCCTTCTCCGACGGCACCGGTGCTCACTTCCTGCTGCTGCAGAACCCAGCCAACGGTCAGCTCGGGCCTTGGTTCCCGAACACCAACGCCGGTCCTCCCACCGAGGTGGGCCCGCTCGTCTCGGCCACCGGCGGCACGGACCTCTGGGTCGGTGGGGACTTCACCACGGTCAACGGTGCCGGCCAGCAGGGTCTGACCCGCTTCACCAACCTAGGCGCCGGCGCGGTACCGCTCGGACCGGTGTTGCCGACGTTGACGAGTACGACGGTGGGACAGGTGAAGGCGACCGTCCAGACCTCGCTCGACAACGACGACATCACCCTGACCTACCGTCTGCTCCGCAGCGGCAGCAACACGGTGGTCGCGACGACGACAGCGAACTCCACCTTCTGGAGCCGCCCGACCGTCACCCTCACCGACCCGACCGCACCCTCGGGCACCTCGCAGATGTACCGCATCGAGGTCTACGACGGCCACACAGCCGTCCGCGGCGGCTTCTCCACCATCACCGTCCGCTAAAACCCTTACGTCCGAAGAACTGGCGGGACGTCCCTCCAGTTCTTCGGACGCAAGCGGCTAGTGGTTCCGGCGGTGGGCGACTAGTGCGCGGTGGGCTTCGGACCACCAGAGGAGCACTGTGCAGAAGGCGGCGGTGGCGAGGCCCCAGGCGGCGCCGCGTGCGCCGCCTAGGTAGGCCCCTGTGAGGCCGGCGGCGATCAGCGCCACCGAGGAGATCAGCCGGGTGCGTAGACCCCGTCCCGCGGCTGCCAGGGCGCGGAGGATGGCGAACGCGCCGGCGTTCGAGGCGCCGAAGGCCTGGAGCAGGATCACCGGGACCATCACGGAACTCGCCTCGGCCCAAACACCTGGCCCGAGCAGCTCACGCCCGACGGCTTCGGGAAGCAACAGAAAGACAGCTCCCCACGCGAGGGCCCCGGCGCCGACCCCGAACGAGATCACCAGCCCGACCCGCCACAGCCGCCGGTACGAATGCCTCAGCGCCCGAGCGGCCTCCGGTACTGCGATGACGCGGATCCCCTGGTTCAGCACATTCACCGGGCCGAGCAGGACCTGGGCTCCCCGGATCCCCGAGACCGCCGCGATCCCCGCCACAGCGGTGATCCCGAGCATGTACACCTGGATCGTCCCGCTGACGGCAAGCATCTCCCCCACGTACTTCGGCGTGAGATCGCGATGCGTCTTCAGCCAGTCGCGAACCAGCTGGAACCGTGGCATCACCCCGGCCTGGAACCGCCCGACGACCGCGGCGACCACGGCACCCAACCCCCAGGCGAGCGTCAACGAGAACGCCGTCGCCGACCCGGTCAGATAGAGCCCGGCGAAGATCACCCCCATCGCGACCAGCCAGACCAGGTCGTTGAGGAAGGCCCGGCGCCCTTCCCCGATGACGAAGAACGCCCAGCGCCAGGCGTCCTGGAGCAGCAGCCCCGGCATCGTCACGGCGAAGGCGATCAGCATCCCGCGCGACGGAACACCTGGGAACGCCGCAATGGCTAGTCCGATCAGCAAGGCGACCACGCCGACCAGGGAGGCGGTCGCAGTACTGGCTCTGACTGCTTTCTCCCAGGCCGGGCCGCGGTCGCCGGAGTGGCGCACCGCGAGCGGCTCGGTGGCAACTGCTCGGGAGACGTTCAGGGCGATCGTGTAACCGCCGAAGGCGAGTGCGTACACGCCGAAGTCGGCGACCGTGCTGCTGCGCGCGACAAGTACACCTACCGCCAGGTTGCTGAGGCTGGACAATCCCTGGTCGGCAAGACCCCAGCCCGCGCGACCCGCCGGGCCGGCCAGTCGGCTGAGCTTCAACAAACCGGCCGCGGGGGCCGGCGCAGAATGCCCAGACTGAAGCGCGGGATCCCCAGCACATAACGACGCCACAGCCGCCGCGGCTCCTTGTAGAGCCGGTAGCTCCACTCCAGCCCGGACCGCTGCATCCAGCCCGGCGCACGATCCAGCCGGCCGGTGTGGAAGTCGAACGCGGCGCCCACTCCGATCAGGATCGCGGCGTCCAGCCGGTCGCGGTGCTCAGCCATCCAGCGCTCCTGCTTCGGCGCGCCCAGCCCGACCCAGATGATGTCCGGCTTCGCCTCGTTCAGCCGGTTCACGACCTCGGCGTCCTCGGCCTCGCTCAGGGCCCGGTACGGCGGTGAGTAGACCCCGGCGACCTTCAGCTCCGGATGACGGGCGACGAAGTTGTCCCGCAGCTTCTCCGGAACCCCTTCGGCACCGCCGTAGAAGTACTGCGACCAGCCGCGCTCGGCCGCCACGGCCATCACCCGCTCGAGCAGATCCGGCCCACAGACCCGGGCCATCCGCTCGAAGCCGGCCCGCTTGCCGGCCCAGACCAGCGGCATCCCGTCGGCCAGCGTCAGGCCGGCGGTGTTGTACAGCTCAGTGAGCCGCTCGTCGGCCCGGGCACACAGCAGCGCGTTCATGTCCGAGACGCAGACCAGGTGCCGCTCGCCCTGGGCGATCCAGCGGTCGAAGGTCTCGACGGTGTCGTCCATGTCGGACACGCTGATGTGGATCCCCAGCACGTCCACCCGCGCATGCGGCACAACGACCAGCTCGGCAGTCATAAGTCAGTCCTAGTCAGTGCAGCGAGATCCGCGTCCATCATGATCCGGACCAGCTCCGGCATGTGTACCTGTGCTTTCCAGCCGAGCTCGTCGAGCGCCTTCGATGCGTCACCGATGAGTGAATCGACCTCGGTCGGGCGCTCGTACCGCGGGTCGTAGTCGACGTACTTCTCCCAGTCCAGCCCGACGTGGTCGAACGCCTGCGAGACGAAGTCGCGCACCGAGTACGACGTCCCGGTGGCGACCACGTAGTCGGCCGGCTTGTCGTGCTGCAGCATCAGCCACATGCCCTCGACGTACTCCGGTGCGTAGCCCCAGTCGCGGCAGGCGTGCAGGTTGCCCAGGTAGAGCCGCTTCTCCTGACCGACCTTGATCCGCGCCACCGCCCGGGTGATCTTGCGGGTCACGAAGGTCTCGCCGCGCCGCGGGCTCTCGTGGTTGAACAGGATCCCGTTCACCGTGAACATGTCGTACGCCTCGCGGTAGTTCCGGGTCATCCAGTAGCTGTAGAGCTTGGCGGCCCCGTACGGCGAGCGCGGGTAGAACGGGGTCTGCTCGTTCTGCGGCGGCGGGCTGGCTCCGAACATCTCCGAGCTGCTGGCCTGGTAGAACCGGCAGTCCAGCCCGATCATCCGGATCGCCTCGAGCAGCCGGGTGGTGCCCATCCCGGTGGTGTCGCCGGTGTACTCGGGCTCGTCGAAGCTGACCCGGACATGGCTCTGGGCGGCCAGGTGGTACACCTCGTCCGGCTGGATCGACGCCAGCAGCGTGACGAGGCGCGACCCGTCGGTCAGGTCGCCGTAGTGCAGGAACAGCCGCTTGTCCTGCTCGTGCGGGTCCTCGTACAGGTGGTCGATCCGGTGCGTGTTGAAGGTACTGGCGCGCCTGATCAGGCCGTGCACCTCATAGCCTTTGGCCAGCAGCAACTCGGCCAGGTACGAACCGTCCTGGCCAGTGATCCCCGTGATCAGGGCCTTCCTCATACATCGCCTCTCAGCTGCTCGCGGTACCAGGCGTAGGTCTCCGCCACGCCGCGCTCGATCTCGATGGCGGGCTTCCAGCCCAGGGCGCTCAGCTTGCTCACGTCGAGCAGCTTGCGCGGGGTTCCGTCCGGCTTGGACGGATCGGTGCCGATGGCACCGGCATAGCCGACGACCGCGGCAACGATCCCAGCCAACTCGCGGATCGTCAGGTCGGTGCCGACGCCGACGTTGATCGGCCCCGGCTCGTCGTAGTGCTCCAGCAGGTGCAGGCTCGCGTCCGCGAGATCGTCGACGTGCAGGAACTCGCGCCTCGGCGTCCCGGTCCCCCACAGGACGACCTCGGACGCGTTGCTCTCGACAGCGTCGTGGAACCGCCGCAGCAGCGCGGGCAGCACATGGGAGCTGGTCAGGTCGAAGTTGTCGTTCGGCCCGTACAGGTTGGTCGGCATCGCGGAGATCCACGGCAGCCCGTACTGCCTGCGGACGGCCTGAACCTGCATGATGCCGGCGATCTTGGCGATCGCGTACGCGTCGTTCGTCGGCTCGAGCTCACCGGTGAGCAGACTCGACTCCTTGATCGGCTGCTCCGCGAACTTCGGGTAGATGCACGACGACCCGAGGAACAACAGCCGCGGCACCCGTACTGCGAGGGCCGCGTCCATCAGGTTCACCTGGATCCGCAGGTTGTCGCTGAGGAACTCGGTCGGGTGATCCCGGTTCGCCAGGATGCCACCAACCCGCGCGGCCGCGTCGACCACCACCGCGGGCTTGTGCTCAGCCAGGAACGCGAACGTGGCGTCCCGATCGCGCAGGTCGAGCTCGGACGAGGTGGCACCGATCAGATGGGTGAAGCCGGCAGCTTCGAGTCGGCGCCAGATCGCCGACCCGACCAGTCCCCGGTGGCCCGCGACATAGACCGGTGACCGTGGATCGATGGTCATCAATAGGCTCCCGCGCCGTAGATCACCGCACGCAAGGTCTTCCAGAGGATCAGGAGGTCCAGCGTCATCGACCAGTTGTCGACGTAGCGGAGGTCCAGCCGGACCGATTCGTCCCAGGACAAGTCGCTGCGCCCGCTCACCTGCCACAATCCCGTGATGCCGGGTTTGACCAGCATCCGCCGGGAGTCGTCCGCGGCGTACAGGGCGACCTCCTCGGACAGCGGCGGGCGTGGACCGACCAGGGACATGTCACCGCGCAGCACGTTGAACAGCTGGGGCAGTTCGTCGAGCGAGAAGCGGCGGATCCACCGGCCGAGCGGCGTCATCCGCGGATCGTCCCGCATCTTGAAGATCACGCCGTTGCCGTCGCTCAGCGCATACAGATCGCCGAGGCGCTGCTCGGCATCGGCGTACATGCTGCGGAACTTGAGCATCGTGAACTCGGCACCCGACCGGCCGACCCGCCGCTGGCGGAACAGCACTGGTCCTGGGCTGGACACCCGCACGGCCACCGTCAGACCGATCAGCAGCGGGGCCAGCAGCAGGATGAGACCGAGAGCAAGCACCCGGTCGAAGACCGCCTTGATCAGGTGCGGCCCACCGCTGACCGACGGCCGCTCCAGGTGCAGCAGCGACAGGCCGGCGGCCGGGCGCACGGAGATCCGCGGACCGGCGACCTCGATGATTCCGGGGGAAACGATCAGTTCGACGCCGCGCTGCTCCAACGCCCAGGACAGGCGACGCAGGGACTGGCCGGCCAGGTCGGGGTCGGTCGCCACTGCGACGACATCCACGGTGTGCCGGTCGACCGCGGCCAGGATGTCGGCCTCGTCCAGCTCTTCGGGCTGCAACGTCCCGGCCGAGCGCTGGTCGCCGCGCGGCCGGCAGGTCGCCACCACCCGGAACCCGTCCGTCGGCCGGCTCTCCAGGTGCTCACACAAGGTCGCGGCCGGACCGCTCCGGCCGACCACGAGCACCCGATGCAGACAGCGTCCACGCAACCGGTGCCGGTGAAGGTCTTTCCGGAGCCCGTAGCGCAAGAACAGCGCGGCCCCGACTGTCACCGGGATGGCCAGCACGACGAAGCCGCGGGCGATCTCGGTTCTCGTCGCGTACGACGCCATCGCCACCGCGGCCGTCAGTCCGACACCCGAGCGCAGCAACGACCGGAACTCGTCCGGGCCGGCGCCGAAGTACCGCGAGTCGTAACCCCTGGACGCCGCGACCACGGCCACCCAGGCCAACGGGAGCAGGCTGCTGATCACCAGGTAACCGCTGCCCACGTGATAGCCGAACCGGGTCAACAGCGCCACCGAGATGCCGATCATCGCGGCCAGCAGATCACCGCCCAGCGCGGCCCAGCGGTAGACCCCGACCCAGCGCGGCTCTGTCCATCGCGACGGACGGGGCACGACGGCGTGCACCTCGTGCGGCACCACCCACACCGGAGTGGCTGAACCATCCCGGACCTCGTGGGGCATCGCGGGCACTCGCTTACCTCCGCTCACACCCGGACCCTCGTCTCACGCTGTTGTCGTCCGGGCACTCTACGC